>AFSR01008080.1_pt1 | contig 22994 bp, 21 predicted proteins | sample 296848 | NCBI WGS metagenome assembly AFSR01 (sample SAMN02954305, study PRJNA68063) | hot springs metagenome | biome: terrestrial; feature: Mushroom and Octopus hot springs; material: microbial mat core samples; isolation source: Yellowstone National Park Mushroom and Octopus hot springs ...
TGTGACGTAATCGAAGACCAGGCTGTTCAATGTCGCAAGCAGCGCCGCGATCAGGAGCGTATTCGTATCCGGCATCATCAACAGAAACTTGTCACCGCATCCATATCGCGGAAAAATGGTTGCGATCATGGTGCGCTCATTCGTGGCATTGGTAATATCGCGCCACCCCAGCAGCCAGCGCCGTTCCCAGCGCCCCGCCAGGCGCGCCTCGACTTCGGCGGCGGGAACCAGGTAGCGCGGCGTGATCGTCCACGTCGGGTCGGCGAGTTCGGCGGCGGTCGCCTCGCGCGTCGCGCCGCCCTCGTAGGTCGCCCAGCGGTGGGTGAACTGGTGCAGCAGCTTGGCTTCGTAGAGCGGCAGGTGATCGCCCCATCCCGCCCTCGCTTCCGCCGGCGCGGGAACCGGACGGAACAGGTGGCTGTCGTTGGACATATTGAACATCCGTCAGGAAGCGCACCCCCCACGGATTCTCCCCGGTCGTTTCGTTGATCAGCACCGGAACGCGGGCGTAGATCGCGGCGGTCAGGTCGGCGTCGCGGCGGGTGCGGAAGAGCGGTGCGGTGCGGGTGTTGGGGTTGATGCGCGCCAGGTCGGTAGGGGTGAGCGAGAAGACGCGCCGTTCGTCGCGCAGGTGCGCCGCGCGCGTGGCGAAGAACACGAAGCGCGGGGCTGCCTGCGCCGCGCCGATCGTCAGCAGGCTGAATTTGTAACGACTGTCCACATCGGCGAAGAGTTTCTCGCGATTCTCGAAGTCGTACAGGCTGATGATCTGCCGGCGGGCGATCAGGTCGCCGAAGAAGGCTTTGGCGCCGTCGTCGGTGGCGATGCCGGTCGGTACGATGATCCCCGCCCGCCCGTCGGGCGCGAGCAGGGTGCGGCTCAGTTCGGCGAAGAGCGCGTAGGTGTTCACGTCGCCTACGGCGGTGAGCGGAAAGCGCCCGCTCCCCCGCACGAAGCGGCTCTCCGCCTCGGCGCGGTAGAGCGCCGCGTCGTACTGCGCAATGCGCCGCTGCTGCTCCGGCGTTCCCCGCCGCCAGGCGGCGATCTGTTCCGCGCGCGCCGCTTTGGTCGGCGCATCGCGGATCGCCGGAATATCGACAAAGTGCTCCTGCTCCTGGAGTTTGATCCGTTCCCACGGCGGGTTGCCCAGCACCACGTCAAACCCGCCGCGGTCGGCGAAGACCTGGGCGAACTCCAGCTCCCAGTGGAAGAAGCCGATCTCCTGCGCCAGTCCCCCTGCCAGCAGCGCCTTCTGCCCGGTCGGATCGGCGTCGATCACATCGGCGGTCGTCGGAACCCACGGCGCGTTGGCGCGCGTCAACGGCTGGAAGAACGCCGCCGTCCACAGGTCGTAGCGCGCGCGCTCCCGCAGGTGCGCCCGGCGCACCTCGGCGTAGCGCGCGGCGCGGGCGCGCACCGCCGCCACACTCTCGTCCGCCAGCTCGTCGAGCGCTGCCAGGGCGCGCGCCAGGGGCGCGTCGGTCAGTTCGTCGGCGAACATGCGCTCCTGCACGGTGCGGTGGCGGGTGTACGCGTCGCGCTCCGCACGGTTGCGTTTGCGCAGCAGCGCAGCGATCCCCTTCTCGTCGCCGTGGATCGGGCGGTACGCCTCGTCGGGGATGCCCTGCTCCACCAGGGCGCGCGTGGCGCCGACGAGCGAATTGCCGCAGCGGATGTGGTGGTCGAGGAAACTGAGCGGCAACCCGGCGGCGTGCCCTTCGATCCACAGCGCCAGTTTGCACAGGTCGACCGCCAGCGGGTTGAGATCGACGCCGAAGATGCAGCGCCGGATCACGTCGCGCACGGCATGGCGAAACTGCGCCGGCGACGGCTCATCATCGCCGGCGCGGATGCGCGCCAGTTCGCGCCCCAGGCGCCGGGCGGCGGCGAGCAGAAAATGCCCCGATCCGCACGCCGGGTCGCAGACGCGGATGGAGAGCAGCGCCGCTTCGCGCGCAGCAGCGTCGCGTCCGGCGGACGCCAGGCGCTGCGCCAGCACCGGTTCCAGCGCGCTGGCGATCAGTTCCTGCACCAGTTCCGGGCGGGTGTAGTAACTGCCGGTCGTCTTGCGCTCCGTTCCGGGGATCAGGTCGAAGCGCACGTCGGGTGATCCCGCCGGGGCGTGGGCGATCACCGGGCGATAATCGAGCAGCGCCTCGTAGACGCTGCCGAGTTCTTCGACATCGAGCGCGCCGTAGTTCACCCGGCGCAGCGTCCGGCTCTCCGGGTCGTGGTAGAGCGCGAGGGCGCGGATGGCGGCGAGCAGGTCGGCGTTCGCCATGCGGGTCTCCGCCGTCAGGTGGGGGCACGCCGCGTCGCTGAAGAGGTCGCCGTCGAGCGGCGCAATCGGGAAGCGATGGCTGACGCTCCCGTCGAAGATACGGAAGGCGGCGAGCAGTCCGATCCAGAGGTCGCCGTACCCGCCCTCGCCCGCCGACGCTGCGACGCCGGCATGTTCCGCCAGCCGTCGCAACCGCGCCATGCTGTAGTGCGCCTGGTAGATGGCGAGGGCGCGGTCGGCGTCGTCCCCCGTGGCGGCGATCAGGTTGCGCTCTTCGGCGACCATCAGGAAGAGGAGGCGGTAGACCAGGCGCAACACCTGGCGGTAGAACGCCAGCGGGGTCAGGTCGCCGTCGGCAAGGGCGCGGCGCAGGCGCTCATTGGCGGGGTGGCGCAGCAAGCCGTTGGCCAGCGTCTTCAGCGCCTGCTCCACCCCGTCGCGCAGGCGGTCGCGCACCCGTCCGCCCTGTGCCAGCGCCTGCTGATGGTAGCGTTCGAGCCAGCACTCCGGCGCATCGGCGGCGCGCTGCGGCAGGCGCGAACGGTGGAGCAGGCGATAGAGCAGGGCGAAATCGCTGAACCGTTCCCCCTCCAGCATCGCCTGGAGGTCGAACTCGACATACGTCGGGCGGGTGAAGCGCGCCGACTCGCGCAGCAGACGCAGGCGCGCGCCATTGGTCACGATCCCCCACAGCTGGTCGGTCGCATTGAGGTACTCCTGCACCAGCGCGTGGGGCGACAGGCGCGGCTGGCCGGAAGGCGGGCGCACATCGAGGCTGACGCGCACGCCGGTGATATGGATCGGCGGCGCGTCGTCGGCGTCGCCAGCGCGGTGCGAAATGGCATACGTGCGCCCGGCGACGACCGGCGCCTGGCGGTTGCGCTCCAGGGTATAGCCGAGGATGCGGAGGAGCGGGATCGCCCAGTACTCGCGGGTGAGCGTGGCGGCGGTCGAATCGTGGGGCGGCAGATCGGCGAGGTGCGTCTGAAAGAGCGCCCACTGCGCGCGCGCCGCCTGCCAGGCTGCCGCAATGCGGTCGGAGAGGGGGCGTGTTCGCGCCATGCCAAAATCGTCGGGACGCTGTCCGTCCACTGCGCCGGCAGCAATCGCGTCGAGCATGTCGGCGGGCAACAACCCGCCCTCGGTGATGATGGTTTTCATCGCGCGCTTGCCTTCGCTGACACGAACGTCGCGCTGCGGCGGGCCCGCCGCCGGACGTGCGCGCCGGGCCTCCGCCGTTGCATTCTACGACAGATGCAGATGCCGTCGGTTGGCATGGAGCGGCGACGCAGCGCGCCGCGCGGCGCCCGCGCCGCCCCCGGCGGCGCGGGGGTGGGCAGGCACAGTTCGCAGAAGCGCGGTTCTACGAACTGCTGGCGCCCGCCTCACTCCTGAGCGCCGGCAGACCGGCGGCGGTCCGGCGCAAACGGCGGCGCGTCGCAGACCGACCGCCTGCGCCCCGTCGCGCGCAGCGCAGGACGGCTCAGGAGCGTCGATTAGCGGCAAGGCAAGTGGAAAAAAGGGCGCCGGACCATGCGCGCCGCAGAAGCCGTCTGGCGCGGTCTGCGGCGCACTGCGCGACGAGGCGTGGTCGGCGGCGGGACGGATGTGGACAAGGCCGGTGCGGAACGATAGGATCGGGGCGATAGCGTGATCGCATGAGAAGAAAGGCGAATCAAACATGCCGTTTCGTGAGTTGAAAGGAGCGTTCTGATGGTCGCGCTCGACCTCCCTGCCCCCGTTGCTGGCGCCGCCGGCGCCGCCCGCGCCGCCGCCCTCGACGCCCTGATCGCCGCCTGGCTCGCCGCTAAGCAGGGGCGGTCCGGCAGCGCCGCCACCGCCCGCACCTACGCTGCCGAACTCGCCTCCTTCCGCAGCGCCCTGCACAGCGCCGGACTCGACCTCGACGCCGATCCGCGCGCCCTCGCCCTGGCGCTGCAAGCCTGGGCCGACCGCGGCGCCCCCGCCGCCGCCACCTACAACCGGCGCCGCGCCGTGGTCAGCAGTTTCTACGCCTACGCCGTCCGTCACGGGCTGCTCCCCGCCAACCCTGCCGAGCGCGTCGAGCGGCGCGTCGTCGATCCGTATCGCGCAGCGCCGCCGGCGGCGGCGACGGTGCGTGCGCGCCTGGCGGCCATCGACCGCACGACCCTGGCCGGACTGCGCGACTATGCGCTCCTGGCGCTGGCGCTGGCCACCGGGCGTCGCCTTGCCGAAGTCGCGGCGCTGCGCCAGGGCGACCTCGCCGATGACGGCGCGCGCCTCACGGTGACCTTCAACCGCTGCAAGGGGGGCGTCACGCAGCGTGACGCCCTGCCCGCGCCGGTGGCGCAGGCGGTGCGCGCCTGGCTCGCCGCCCGCCCCGGCGCGGATGCCTCCCGGTCGCCCGACGCGCCGCTCTGGACGCCGGTGCGCCCGCCGGCGCTGCGCCCGCTGACCCCGCGCCAACTGCAAAATATCTGCCGCCGCCGCCTGGGGGTGCATTTCCACGCGCTGCGCCACGCCTTCGCCCGCGCCATGGACGCCGCCGGCGCGCCGGTGACGGCGACGCAGCAGCGGTTGGGCCACCGCAGCCTGGATACCACCACGCGCTATCTTGCCGCGCTGCGGCGCGAAGACAATCCCTACGGCGACCAGGTGGCCGCGCTCCTGCTGCCCTCCTGACCCGCTATGCCCGCCCCGGCGCCGGAGTCGTTTCGTCTGCTATTTCTGCTACATGTCAATAAACGGCATCCGTTTGACGTATTGCTCTTAATCGTGCTATGATGCGCCTATGTGATCTAACGAACGGGAGGCGATATGTGAGCGATCAGCAGGCAAAGCGATATCTCACGGCGGAGGAGTTCGCCAAACGCTTGCAGGAGGCGGGCATCCGCTGCACCGAGCGCACCGTGCTGAATTGGATCAAGCTGGGGAAAGTGAAAGCCATCCGTCCGGGGCGGCGACAGTTCTACATCCCTGTTGAGGAGCTTGAGCGCATTTTGAAGAGTGATCGGTTGACCCTCCGGCTTGCGACCGCGTGAGACCGCTACAAGCCGGAGGGCGCGAACGCTCGGGATGAGAGCGCCGCAGCGCCATTATACGGCGTGTAGCGCCATGACGTGAAAGGAGATGCGCATGAACGCCTACGATATGATCCAGCAGTCGTGCTTCACCCGTCTGCTCGATGTTCGTTCCTATGTGCTCGCAGCGCGCGCGGCGTGCGCTCGCCTCGACCCGGCGCCGGCGCTCTTCATGGTGGTCGTCTTCGGGCTGATTACGCTGGCGCTGACCCCGATCTGGGTCGTCTTCGATTTGGCGTCCACGTGGGAGTTCACCACCGGACTGCGCACCGCCGCCGCACCGGTGATCTACGAGATGTCCGGGCGCGCCGAAAGCGCCCTTGATCTCCCGGTCGGCGCGCTGCTGACCGGCATCATTTTCACCGGCTTCACCCTGTTGCCGTCGCTGTTTGAACTGGCGTTCCCGACTGTGCGCCATCCGCTGCTCAACCTGGTTTTGCTGGCGTCGATCGTGTTTGATTACGTCACCGACTGGGGCAAGGCGGCGGCGTTGGCGGCGACATGGACCGCCAATCGCGCGCTGGAAGTCGTCTACGCCGCCGCCTTCTGCCTGTTTGTGTCGGTCGGCGTGCAGGCGATTCTCGTGTGCTGCATCACAGTGATCATCTTCGGTGTGCTGGCGCTGCTGCGCGGCGGCGCGCGCAGCGTCCGGGCGGTCGTCATCGAGTAAGGAGATGCGGCATGACGCTCATCACGACAGACGAACTGGCGCGCGGCGCGTGTCTGCTCGTCTTCGGCAGCGCCGCCGGCATGTGCACCGTTTCCTTCCCCGGCTCGCCGATCTGGCTTATTCCCGCCGCCGCCGCCGTGGGCGGGTGCGCCCTGACCGTCCCGGAAATCCGCCGCGAGGCGCTGCCGTCGGTCACTCGGGCAGTTCGGGCGCTCCTGCCGGACCGCAACCGGGACGCGGCGACGGACGGCGCGGCGCCGCCGGTGCCGCCCGCTGCGCCCTCCGGCGGGCGGGGGAAGGCGGACAGAGCGCCGCCCGACCTGCTGGCCACCCTGAAGGACCAACCCCACCGTCTGGTGATCGGGCACACGCGCGGCGGCAAGACCACGCTGCTGCACAAACTGGCGACGGACTGGGCGGCGGCGGGCGCGCGGGTGGTGGTCTGCGACCCTGATGCTGCTCCCGGACTGTGGCCCGGGTGCGAGGCGGCGGGGCATGGCGACGATCGGGCGGCGATTGCACAGATGCTGCACGCTGTGCGCGCCGAGGTGCAGACGCGGCGGGCGCAGCGCGCTCAGGGGGTGCGGCGCTTTGCGCCGCTGCACCTGGTAATCGACGAGGCGCACGATGTCGTCGCCGGCGTCCCCGGCGCGCTTGACCTGGTGGAAGACATCGCCCGGCGCGGCGCAAAACTCGGCGTGCACCTGACCATCGGCGTGCAGGATCGCCAGGTGAAAACCCTGGGACTGGAGGGGAAGTCGGCGATCCTGAGCAACTTCCAGACGGTTGAGATGCTGCGCGATGCCGATGGGCGGCGCATCGCCCTGCTGCACGATCCCGTCACCGGCGAACGGCGGCGGATGGACGTGCCCGAACTGCCCGATCCGGAGCGGCTGATTGCCCGCTCCGCGCAACCTCCCGCGCACGCGGGAAGAACTGGCGGGGCAGGCGCGGATGCCGCCTTGCTGGAAGCGCTGCTCGCCGCCCCGCCGGTCACCGGCGGTGGCGCGGCGGCGCATGATGCAGCGCAGGCGACGGTCTGCGTGGATCGGCCGCCGGGTCATCTGACGGTCAATGTCACTGCCGTTGCCGGTGCGCCTGTCGGAGGGCGGACGCGTGCGCTCGCTCCGGCGCTGCGCGACGCCTATCGGCAGGCAGGCGCAGCAGGGGAGAGTTTTCGCGCGGCGTACCGGCGGCTGGGCGGCAATCGGAACGACGCGCTTGCCGCCTGGCGCCAGGGGCGCGCAGTGTCAAGCGTTTCCTCGTGCGCGCCGTTCCCGTTATCCGGGAATGAGAACGGCGTTATCCCGGCGTCAGAACGCCACGAGAACGCTCTGCGTTCGTGCGGTCGGGAACGCCGGGAGAACGCGGAGAACGCTTGACATGAGAAGCGGCGCGGTGCGCCATGCTCGGCACCCTCGCCGCGCCGTCCGCGATTCTCCTGAGGGTCGTTGCGCACGGCGCTGGCGGCGTGCGGCGGTGCGTCCGCCGCGTCCCATCTCTCTGAAGAACTCTGGCATCCCCTCTATTCTCTGACTGCCGCCCGTTGCGACAGACCGCGCCGGTATGTTCCGTCGTTCACGTCGCCCGCATCGCCCGCGTTGCCGCCGGTGATCGGCGCGGGTCTTCTCACGTCGCCCGCATCGCCCGCGTCCGCTGCCGCCGGTGATCGGCGCGGGTCTTCTCACGTCGCCCGCATCGCCCGCGTCGCCGCCGTCGCCGCCGGTGAGCGGCAGTATCTCCCTGCAGCGCGGCGTCCGCCGCCGGGAGTCAGCGCCGCGTCGCCGCCCCGCCGGTCACCGGCGGTGGCGCGGCGGCGCATGATGCAGCGCAGGCGACGGTCTGCGTGGATCGGCCGCCGGGTCATCTGACGGTCAATGTCACTGCCGTTGCCGGTGCGCCTGTCGGAGGGCGGACGCGTGCGCTCGCTCCGGCGCTGCGCGACGCCTATCGGCAGGCAGGCGCAGCAGGGGAGAGTTTTCGCGCGGCGTACCGGCGGCTGGGCGGCAATCGGAACGACGCGCTTGCCGCCTGGCGCCAGGGGCGCGCAGTGTCAAGCGTTTCCTCGTGCGCGCCGTTCCCGTTATCCGGGAATGAGAACGGCGTTATCCCGGCGTCAGAACGCCACGAGAACGCTCTGCGTTCGTGCGGTCGGGAACGCCGGGAGAACGCGGAGAACGCTTGACATGAGAAGCGGCGCGGTGCGCCATGCTCGGCACCCTCGCCGCGCCGTCCGCGATTCTCCTGAGGGTCGTTGCGCACGGCGCTGGCGGCGTGCGGCGGTGCGTCCGCCGCGTCCCATCTCTCTGGAGAACTCTGGCATCCCCTCTATTCTCTGACTGCCGCCCGTTGCGACAGATCGCGCCGGTATGTTCCGTCGTTCACGTCGTCTACGTCGCCCGCGTTGCCGCTGGTGATCGGCGCCGGTCGGTGCGATTCGGCGGAGCGGTGGGAGCGGAGGGGATGCATCCATGCGTGCGACATTGGGGGCGGTGTTGGTTCGTCGGAGCAGGTATGCGGCGTGGTGATGCGGCATGGCGGGGTGTTCAAGCAAACGGTGACGCAACGCAACCACAACGAACCTCAAATCGCCGTACAATACGGACATCTATAGCGTAGCGGCGGCGGAGTCGTCGCCGCATGGATGCAGTGCGCGGCGCTATGCGTCGCGTTGCCGGACGATCAGGATGCAGAAGCGCGCGGGGCGCCAGCGCCCCGCGCCGCAGCGCCCGACCACCGGGCGCATGAGGTTCGCACCTATGACCGCACCATCATCGCCGCACCCCGACGATGCGCTGCACTTCGCCCGCGAGCTCGCCGACATTCTCGGCGAGCGTCAGAGCAGTCGCGGCTACCGGGACATCCTGCGCGTCGCCCGCGTCGTCGGGCTGCCGGCCATGAAACTGGCGGCGCGCGAAACGCTCAAGATTCTCGACGCCGATGGGTTGTCCACGCTGGACGGCGCGCGGCGGCGGACGCCGGGCGGCGTGTTCTTGCGTTTGGTCTTCGAGGCGTGCAGCAGCAAGGAGCGTCGGCGGCTGTTCGGGGAAGGCGCCACAATGCCGAAGATCTTCCAGAGTCGCGCCGCGTTTCGGGAGCGGTTTGCGGCGCTCGTGCGGGACCACCGGCGTCGCGTCGCCGCCGAGCGCCAAACGCGCGGCGAGACAGTCCCCGCCGACCGCCAGCGCCCGTCCGCTGACCAGCGTCGCGCCACCGGCAAGACGGCAGCAGCCGACCGCCAGCGTCCGTCCGCTGACCAGCGTCGTGCCACCGGCAAGACGGCAGCAGCCGACCGCCAGCGCCCGTCCGCTGACCAGCGTCGTGCCACCGGCAAGACGGCAGCAGCCGACCGCCAGCGCCCGTCCGCTGACCAGCGTCGCGCCACCGGCAAGACGGCGGAGGATCGGCGCTGAATGCGCCGCCGAGAGGATGGGCGTGCAGCGAATGGACGGCGCGGCATGCAGCGCGCCGCGTCGCCGCTGTCGTGGTGCGCCGTCGCCGGTGCGCGTGGTCGGCGTCGCGCCCCTGCTGGGCGTGTGGGTTACGCATCCCACGCTGCCAGCACCAGCTGCCGGGTGCGGTACTCGCCGTACTGCCGCAGTTCCTTCTCCTTCAGCACGCGAAACGTCTCGCCGGGAAAGTCGGGTCCTTCCACGTCGTGCGGGCCGAGGATGTAGCGCAGGTCGTCGCGGGAGACGCCGTACAACCGCGCGATGCGCGCATCGAGTTCGGCGCGGATGTGCGCGCGCCGCCTGCCAGGCCGCCGCAATGCGGTCGGAGAGGGGGCGCGTCCGCGCCATGCCAAAATCGTCGGGACGCTGTCCGTCCACCGCGCTGGCAGCAATCGCGTCGAGCATGTCGGCGGGCAACAACCCGCCCTCGGTGATGATGGTTTTCATCGCGCGCTTGCCTTCGCTGACACGAACGTCGCGCTGCGGCGGGCCCGCCGCCGGACGTGCGCGCCGGGCCTCCGCCGTTGCATTCTACGACAGATGCAGATGCCGTCGGTTGGCATGGCGCTCCGACGACTGGCGGCGACCGACGGAGGCGCAGCCGCCGACGGTAGACGGGGAGGGCGAGAAGGAGGCGCAGAAGAGAGAAAAATCAATCTGAGCGACGCGCCGGTGCGATGCCGTTGCATCGGTGCAGGCAGCACGCATCAGTGCAGGCAGCGCAGGCGGTGCGGGCGCTGCAGGACGGGCCCGGCAAACGCAGCGGGGATGCATTGCGTGCCGCCGTGCCGCTTCGGTGAGATCGCCGCGCGCGGTGATGACGCCGGATGCAGCACAGGTTGCGCCGGAGTGGCCAGTTGACGATCTGCTGCCGCCCTTGCGGGCAGCGAGGCCGCTGGACAGGGTGCATGTCTGGGTGTCGCCCGATCCTCCGGCGGTGCAGTTTTTCACCGGCGGGTGGCTGCTGCTGGCGCTGGCGGCGCGGGTGCACGACCTGGCGCTGCCGAACGATTCGCCAGGCATGGACGCTGCAGGCATAGTGCGCCTGGGGGAGACGGTCGGGGTGACGATCACCGACCTGGCGAGCGTGGACGCGGCGCTGACAGCGGTGCTGGATGCGCCCTCCGGATAGGCGATGCCGCGCCGCCGCGCTGCGGGGCCCCATCCGGCGCGGCATTCGTCGTCTCCGGTTTGGCCATTGCCATCACCCCCGCGCCAGAATCCTGCCAACCCCCGACCAATGGCGACACGGCGAACGCGCTGTGAGTATCGGCGCATCCGCCGCGTCGTCCATCGGTAATCATCACCGACACCGGCGCATGCGCCAGTGTCGCGCCGGATCATTGCGCCGCCATTCTCGACTCGTAATCCCTGCTGGCGGAAAGATCCTCCAGCCGCACCCGGCACACCAGGCGGAACACGGTCCGGGTCGAACAGTGCAACCGCTGTGCCAGGGTCCGCACCGACTTGCCGACCGCGACCCCGTGCGCCACGACCTGCACCCGGTCATCCGCCGGCAGTGCGGGCACTGCCAGCACGGTCAACACATCGGCATCCACATGCCGCGCCCGTGCCACGCACCATCTTCCCGCTGCCGCAATAGAGCAGCGAATCAGCGCCCCCTCGTCCGGCGTCAATGCCAGGGGCAGGAGCATGCGCCCATGCTGACGCAACGGGATGCCCGCATCCCGCACCCGCCGCCGCGCCGTGCGATGTCTAGCCGAAACGCCGCGCAATGGCGCGGAGACTCAACCGCTCCTCGAGGTACAACCGGCGCAGGTTCGCCCCATCTCGCCGGTCATTGCCACCCATCACTCCATCTCCTCCCCGACGCGCCGTTCCTGAGCGGTGCGTTCCTGCTGCATCGCTTCTCGCGCCATCTGGCGCAGCGTCGCTGCTATCACCGCCAAAGGCGGCGCGTCTGCCGGACGCGTCCGCATGCCGCGCTCCAGCAGCACTGCACCCGCCGTCCACACTGCCGCCAGCGTTCATGCGCGGGCGCCGTCGCCGGTGACCTGCGTCGCCGTTGCCATTTGAATGGGGTCGCCCCGGGCCGATGCCCAGGGCGTATTCGTTTCTTCCTCGCTCCGCAGGTGGAGGGACGGGCGCTACGGGAGGAGCACCTGCAGCGTGTCGAGGAGGTCTGGGATGGCGCTCAAGCCCTGGCTTCCCATGGCATGCACGGTGATCAAGCCGCGCGCCACGGCGATGCCGGTCGCTCGTGATGCGCCGTGCAGCGGCGTCACGCCGGGAACGGGCGGGGTGGTGGAGTCCTCCCCTGCCGTCCGGGGGAGGGATGGCAGGCGCGTCGTATAGGTCACATCGTCGAGCGGAAAGCGGATCGTCCACCCGAGCGGACAGTCCGGGTCGGGCGCGACCTGCACGGCGGCGACCGGCGGCGCGGGATCGATCCACAGCGCGGGCTGTGGGTGCAGGCCGATGGTCTGGATGACCACATCCGCCAGCACCGTGCGGCGGCGGGTCTGTACGCCGATACAGCGCCCGTCCGCGATCAACGGAGTGGCGGATGGCGCGCGCAGCACGGGAATGGCGCGGCGGCGCGCCTGCGTCGTCAGGATGCGCCAGACGCGGCGCATGTCGGCGACGATCAGGCGCAGAGGATCATCACCGAGCGCGTCTGGTCCCGCGCGCCCCGCATGCGGGTCGTCTGGGGCGCGCATAACCGGCAGCAGGGCGGTCGACGGGTGCGCGGTGCGTCCGGCGGGCAGCGCGCCGAACCATGCGGCAGCGCGGTCGGCGCGGCGCCGCAGGTCGGTGGTGGGGGCGAGCCACTCCGGCGGCGTTCCCGGCGCAGCCAGCGCCAGGGCGGGCGGCGGTCCCCCGGCGCGCTGCACCCAGACGACGCGGCGGCGCTCACTGAGGGAAACGGCGATGGCGGCGGCCAGCACGCCGTCGCCGAGGACAATCAGCGGATGGGCGTCTCGTGCATGGGCGTCCTCGGTGATCGGCGCAGGGATCGCTGCCAGTAGTGCGGTACGGTCGGCGGAGTCCGGCAACGTTCGGACGATGGCACGCAGGCGGCTCCGTGTCGGCGATCCGATGGTCGGCAGCAGCGGGGCAGCGGCGGCGAACGCGGCATCCGGCGCTCCCCGGCGCCGCGAGGCATCGTCCCTGTCGGTGCGGCGCGGCGGCGGCTCTGGCAGGGCATCGAGATTCAGGGCGGTGGCAATGCGCGCCAGCGTGTCCGGCGGCGCGCCGCGCTTGCCGGTTTCGATCCGATGATAGGTCGTTGCGCTGATCCCGGCCCGGGCGGCGACCTCGCGGACGCGCAGGCGCTGCACCTGCCGGGCGGCGCGCAGGCGCGCGCAGGCGTCAGCATCGAGCGGTGGATAGGATCGTCGGGGCATGCGGTCTCCTTTCTACTCTGTGTTGGCGCAGGTGAGCATACCATACGCCGACCATGCACTGTGCGTGGAAAACGGGCGCATGGCGGGCGCGGCATAGGGTGGCATCGGGAGAACGGGACGCGCTGCTGAACGGCGTCCTGCAGACTGGAACAGGGAGGGAAGGATGTTTGAGGACGTCAAGCGCCGTGCGCGCGGCATGGAGCGATGATGACCCCTCGGCAGCGGCATCCGCTGCGTCCGATGCCGATACGTCGGACGTCGATGAACGCGGCGACATCGATGCAGCGCCAGCGCCGCAGATGATCGACGATCCGAACCGCCTGGGGGAGGCGCTCTGCGTGATCCTCGTCTGGCGGACGGAACGGAGCGTGACGCTGGAGCTGCGCGATTGTCCGCGTTCGGATGCGGTGCCGCCAGCATGATAGGGATGCCGACATCCAGCGCATGCTGGTGACTCCGCTGCTGTGCAGTGCTGCAGCCACGCTTGGCTACGTGGCGTCGCTCATTCTGCTGCCGAGCGGTGCCGTCTTCGCGGCAACCTATGGCGCGGCCTACGCCGCGCTGTGCAGGGCGCGCGGATCGGGCGGCGCGCCCTGCAGGTGCGGCTGCACCTGGCTATCGCCGAGGTGGGGGAAACCAGCGGCGCCGTCGCCTTCAGCGACCATCCGCTGGTCGGCTGGATCGGCGCCGTCACATGCGTCCTGCCAGTTGCAGCGCCGGGAGCTGCGCGATCTGGGCACCTGGCGATAGGTGGACCCGGCGCTGCCGCCGCGCGTGGCACCGGTCATCGCTGAGGTCGGCGATCTCCTCGCGGCGACCAGCGCGGACCTGGCAGCGGCGCTGTTGGTGCTGGCGCGCAAAGCGCGCGGTCGGCATCTATGTTGTGGCGGCGACCCAGCGTCCCTCAGCGGACGTGCTGACGGGCGAGAGCAAGACGAACTTCCTGGCGCGCGGCGCGCTGGCGTTGCCGACGGCTATTGACAGCCAGGTGGCCTTGGGGCAGGCCGGGGCGGGAATGCTGTTGCGACCCTAACGGCACGCTGTGGCAGACGCAGGCCCCTTTGGTCGAGGAAACCGACGGCGCCTGGCCAGGGGGAGTGATGATTACCAGACGGCGCCCGTAATCACCACGCGGAGGTTGGGGAAGGCTTCCTAACGGTGGATGCCCTCGTGCAGCGATCCGGACTGATCGTCCATCCTGACACCTTCGTGCGGGCGACGTGGGTGCGAGATGATCCAGAGCAGCAGCGGTGATGACAGCGACACCTCCATGCAGGCGACGTGGGTGCGCCAGTTGACAGTGGCGGCGCGTGAGCATGAAGCGCAGATCATCATGGCGAACCCAGCGCGGGACGCCGGAGAGCAGCGGCGAATCGCCGCGGGTGGCGGCGCGGGCGCTGGCGCCCGCTGCGCGACTGCCGCACCCACGCGCGACCGCCAGGGCACGATAGACTGCTGGTGATTACCGTCGTGCGCGGGCCGGACGCGCATGTGGCGGCATGGCGGGTGCATGCGGTCGTGGTCGGATCGACGCGCTGATCGCTGCATGCGCTGGCGCAGGAGGCGCTGGTCGAGGCGCTGACGGCAGGTGCCGTGCGCGTGCTTGTCTGGCTGGTCGCCGCTGCGCCGCCGGACGCATCCGTCCTGGCGCCCCCAGTGTGGGATGCGCTGCGACGGCGGGGCTGGACGCTTGCGCCCGCCCCCGCCATCCCGACACCGCTGGTTCCCCCTCAATGGAGGATGCCTGGCGCGGCACCGGTCGTTATTATGGATCAGGCTGCGCATCCGGCGGCATTGGCGCCGGACGCGCCAAACGAACAGGAGGCGTGCCATGTGGCGTTCGCTGCTTGAGTCTCTTTGGCGCGATCCGGAAGAGACGCTGACGATCGCATTGCAGACGATCATTCCGGTCGTGACACTCAGCGTGAGTATCTGGGGGGCGTTCACCTTCTGGGCGACGACGTTCGGATCGCCAGCGTTGGCGCTGGGCGTTATGCTGGCGCTGGAGAGCATCGCGCTCATCGGGTTCGTTCTGCATGTGGCAGACCTGGCGCCGCGTCACCCGTTTCGCGCGCTGCGCCACACCCTGCCGCTGCTGCCGGCGGCGCCGCTAGTACACCCGGTGCATGATGTGCTGATCGCATCGCCGATCATCGCCGATTTCGCCACGGCGGTGCGGTGGACGCTCGATACCACCGCATGGGTGGCTGCCGGGTTGCTGACGGCGACGGCGGTGGGCATTGCCTGGGTCGCATGGGAGACGTTCGGTGACACGCTGCGCAACCGCCAGGCGTGGGTGTTGGCGCGCATTGACCGGGAGCGGACGCGCGAGATGCAGCGCATCCGGGTCGATCAGGCGCGAGCGCGCGCCGAACTGGACGTGCGTGAGGCGCAGGTGGCGGCAGTGCGCGAGGCGACGCGGCGCCAGCTGGAAGCCGAGCGGCGCGAACTCGAGAATATGATCCCCGTTATGCAGGCGAGTCTGGCGGCAGCAGTGCAGCGCCAGGAAGCGGTGCGGCATGCGTTGCAGGAGTTGAACAGCGACGTTGAATCCGGTTTGCCCGCGCCTGCGCCGCCGCCCCCGGCGCCGCCCCCGGTCGGGAAAGGCAGCGCCCCGGCGCAGGCGCCGCTTGAGGTCCGGTTGGCGTATGCTGCGTTCCTGATAACCCAGGGACACGGGATGCGGGCGGCGGCGCAGGGCGCCGGGCTTGCCCCGTCAACCCTGGGCGACCGTCTGCGTGCCAGCAATAGGGATGCGGCGCGGCTCTATCAGCAGGTTCGTGCCGCGCTGCCGGCAGACGCGGCAGCGCTGTTGGATGAGCTGATCACGGCACGAGCAGGGCGCTGATGGCTTCCGTGCTGCCTGGTGGGAACGGGCGGCGCCCCCCCTCGCGTGCTGGGGAAGCCGGGGAGGGAGAGGCTGCCGGTTCGGTATGTCGGGTTGGAGGAAACGGAACCGAACCGGTACATCATCGTAGTCGTCGCTCCCCCGTCGATGGTTCCGACGGTGTCGCCGGGCGCTGCCCCTCCATCCCGCCTGCCTCGCCGGTGTCTGATCGCCAACGTCGGCGGGCGTGGGTGTGGCCATCGCGGACCGATGCCGCGCTGATCATGCTGCTGGCGCTGGTGGCGCTGGTCGGACCGGTGACCATCGTCTCCGGGCGATACCCATCAATGCGCTATCATGCGCGCGCCCTGTTCTGTCGCAAAACGATAACCGGAGCAATTGCCCATGCTGCACATGTTGCTGGATCGGCTTTCCCGCCTGATTGCCAGGGGCGCGCCGCTGCTGGTCATTGCACTGCTAGCGGCGCGCTGCGCGTCCCCGGCGGCAGCGCCGCCGGCGCCCGTCCCGGCGCCTTCCGCCCCGACCTCGCCCGCAGTCTGAACGTCCTTGGGGTTTGCTTTGCGGCGCTGGATCGGCACGCGGAGGCGCTGGACGCCTATGAAGCAGCCGTGCGCACGCTGCTTCCCGTATTCCAGCGCCTGCCGGCAGCGTTCGCCAATCAGATGGCGTACAGCGTGTGGGATTATGTGACTGCGTGTCAACGCCTGGGACGCACGCCGGACGCGGCGGTGCTGGCGGCGGTGCAGCAGCATCTGGAATGACGCGCGCGCCGCGAGAATCGTCGTTTCCCGCATGGCGCGCCCCTCATTCGTGCGATCATTGCAGCGCTGCGGAACCGCATGCATGCCTGGTTGCGCCGGGAGAACCGATGACCTGCGCGCCGGTCGTTGCCATCCAGAACGGCGGCGGCGAGATGACTGCGATGCCGGGCGCGGTCATACCTGGTTGAAGCGGTGCGGAACACCCAGATCGAATCTGTGCTATAATCGCAGCATTGCTGAAACGCATATTCGCACTTTTGCTCCCGGAACGACATGACCTGTGTGCTGGCCTTTGCCATGCAGAAAGGCGGCGTCGGCAAGACGACCACCGCGCTCAGCCTGGGCGTTGCGCTGGCGCGGCGCGGCGCGCGCGCGCTCCTCGTCGATCTCGACCCCCAGGCCAACCTGACGCAAGGGCTGGGGATCGACCCGGCGGCAGTCGAATACTCGATCTACGAAGTGCTGCTGAACCCCGATCAGGGCGCCGGCTTCGCCGTGCTGACCACCGCCTTTGGCGTCGACCTCATTCCCTCGACGCTTGATCTGGCCGGCGCCGAACTGGAACTGGCCGGCAAGGTCGGGCGCGAACTGCTGCTGCGCGAAGCGCTCGCCCCGATCCACGCCCGCTACGACTACATCCTGCTTGACCCGCCGCCCAGTCTCGGCCTCTTCACGCTCAACGCGCTGGCCGCCGCCGACGCTGTGATGGTGCCGCTACAAACGCACGCCTATGCGTTCAAGGCGATGCCGAAGCTGGAAGCGACCATCGCGCTGGTGCGCAAACTCAATCCCGGACTCGCCATCGGCGGCATTGTCTGCACCATGGCGGATCGCCGCACCAATCTCAGCCAGGTCGTCGAAGCGCAGATTCGCGCTGCCTACGGCGATCTGGTGTTTCGGACCGTTATTCCTCTGAATACCAAACTCGCCGAGGCGCCGGCGGCGGGCGCCCCGATCGCCGACTACGCCCCCTCGAGCGCTGGCGCCCTGGCCTATGCAGCGCTCGCCGAGGAAGTGGAGCAGCGCTATGGCCGATAAAGATGAACTGAGGCGTCTGTTGAGCGGCGATCCGCCGCGCGCAATCCGCCGCGGGCGGGGCGTGCGCCTCTCTATCGAGGATGCGCCTGCTGCGGAAACGCATGAACGCACGTCTGCATCTCCGCAAGAAAGTGCTTCTGCACCTTCGCAGGAACGCATGTCTGCATCTCCGCACGAACGCACGTCCGCATCTCCGCAAGAAAGCAGAAGCGCTGAAACGCACAAGTGCAGACCTGCATCTCCGCGTGAAAGCGTTTCCACACCTTCGCAGGAACGCATGTCTGCATCTCCGCACGAACGCACGTCTGCACTGACGCATGAACGCGGGATTGTCGAAAAGCGCGATGGCGATTCTGCGCCAAAGCGCGTCAATCGCGGCTACATGCTGCGTGAGGATGTCGTCCGCGACCTGCGCGTGCTGGCGGTGCTGGAGGGGCGCAAGCTCTACGAAGTCATGGAAGAAGCGCTCATGGCGTACCTGGCGCAGCGGTGGGGCGACGCGGCGCCGCGTGACCTCGCATCCGCGCAGCAACGCATCGTCGCTGAACACAGGAACGCGCTTCAGTACATTCGCACGAACGCACGATCACCGAAACGCAGCATGACGCTAACGCGCCGAAGCGAGTCAATCGCGGCTTCGTGCTGCGTGAAGACGTCGTCCGCGACCTGCGCGTGCTGGCGGTGCTGAAAGAGCGCAAACTCTACGAGGTCATGGAAGAGGCGCTCATAGCGTACCTGGCGCAGCGCCGGAGCACGTAGCGGCGGCGTTCCGTCTGGTTGACAATGTGAACCAACACTGCTATTATTGCGCGGGACGGTTAACGAGATAAACCAGGAGATGCCGGTCTGCACCTCCTGGTTTGCCGGATAAACCAACGGACGCGCCATGACGCCCGATGACGCTCAGATTCCCCGCGAACAACTGCCGATTGCGCTCTTCGACGGCGCCGTGCTCGCCGTGCGCGCCGCCGACGGCGCGATCTACCTGGTCGTCGCCGATCTCTGCGCGGTGCTGCAGCTCAATCTCTCTTCGCACCTGCGCGCCATCCGCGCCGACGCCCGGCTGCATCTGACGCCGTTTCGCCTGCGGATCGGCCACCAGGTGCGCACGCAGGAATGCCTGCTGCTCGACGATATTCCGCTCTGGCTGCTCAAAGTCCGTCCATCGCGCGGCAATGCGCACGCAGCCGAGCGGCTGCGCTACGTGCAAACCTACCTAATCGCCAGCGTCCGCTCCGCCTTCGCCGCGCTCACCGGGCTGCCTGACGCCCCGAGCCGGCAGATCGAGGACATGCAGGACCTCGACCGCATCGACCGGGCGTTGCGTGCGCTGGACGACCTGGCGGCGCGCCAGGCGCAGCTTGAAGCAAGCCAGGAGCGCGCGCGCGCCGCCTGGCGCGACCTGGCAGCGCAAATCCGCGAGGTGCGCGGCGTGCTGCCGCTGGTTGACGACCTGCGCGCCCGCCTGCATGAGGTGGAGCGCCAGATGCATGTGCGCCTCTCGCCCGATCAGCGCAACACGCTGTATCGGCTGGTGCAGGCGTGGGGCGAGGCGCGCGCAGCGCGCGGCACTGCGTCGCCGCCGAGCGCGGCGTTCCGGCGCTGTTGGGCGGAGTTCAACGCGCGCTTCGGCATTGCGACGTATACCGATCTGCCAGCGAACCGGTTTGATGAAGCGGTGCAGTTCGTCCAGGCGCAGTACCGTGCGCTCACCGGCGACGACCTGCCCGCCGGTATTCAGGAGAGACTGCTATGACCGACGATCCCATCGATCTTGCGCGCATCATCGGCGCACGGTTGCGCGAGGCGCGCCTGCACGCGCGCCTGACGGTGCGGGAAGCGGCGGCGCGCGCCGGGCTGCGGGGGCATGCGACCCTCGTGCAGTATGAGCGCGGGGCGGTGCTGCCGCCGCTGCATCGTCTCGCGGCGCTGGCGCGCGTCTACAACGTGTCGCTGGCCGGTCTCTTGGTCGCTGATGCGGACCTTAGCCCGGTCGTCGATCTGCTCGACCGCGCCGACGCCGCCCAGATCGGCGCGCTGGCGCACCTGCTGACGCACGCGCTGGACGCCGCCGCGCCCGCCGCGCAGCAGCGCGCATGAGCCGCAGGCGCAGCGCGGCGCCGCCTCCGCTCGCCTCCGCAGCCGGGAGAACGGGGATGGACGTCGGCGCCGTGCGACATGGAGGCATGATGACGAAGTGGACGGATCGCATCACACCCGAACGTGCGCCGCAGGTGTCCATGCAGCACAGGCGCGCGCATAAGGGACGCGCTCGTCTGAACAACCCGGCGAACGGCCTCGCCAAACCGGCCCGGCTGGACGCCGTTCCGCAGCCGACTCGTGAGAGCGTTCGCGTCGCGCGCGTCTGCACTGCGGACGTGACGCGGGAGCGGATCATGCGCTTTCCAGTTCTGTCCGCAGCACGATGAGACGTAGAGACGAAAACACCGACGCTCGTCTCAACAACCAGGACGAACCATGGACGGCGGTTCCCAACCGCCTGCTGAAGGATGCGCGGCTGAGCCGGAGCGCACGCCTGCTCTACTGCGTCCTGCTGATGTTCGCCGACGACAGCGGCCAGGCGTTTCCGTCGCAGCGCCGCCTGGCGCGGGCGCTCGGACGCATGACGGCCAACGGCGCGGACGGCGCGTCCGACATCGTTGCGCAGCGTGCAGCGCTGGCTGCACGAATTGCGCGCCGCCGGCTGGCTGACCTGGCAGCGTTCTTCCACCGGCGTGAACGTCTACACGCTGACCACGGCGTCTGACGCTGGCGATACCCCGCCTGCCGCCGGTGACACCCCGCGTCGGGTGAATCTGGGCGAAGCATGGACGGCAGTCCCGAACCGCCTGCTGACCGACGCGCGGCTCACGCGCGGCGCGCGCCTGCTCTCCTGCATGTTGTTCATGTACGCCGACAGGCATGGTCAGGCGTTTCCCTCGCAACGGCGCCTGGCGCGCCTCATGGGATGCCAGGCGCCTGACGATGCCGATGACGCCGATGCTCGTCCGACGACCTTGCGCAGCGTGCAGCGCTGGCTGCACGAATTGCGCGCCGCCGGCTGGCTGACCTGGCAGTGCATCCGTCGCACGAACCTGTACACCTTGACCACGCCGTCCGTCAGCAGGTTGAGGGCGCCGCGCACGCGCATGAGGCGTGGTCGTCGTCGCAGGCGCTATCAGCGGCGGCGCGGATCGCCGCCATCATCCTTGCCAGGGAGCGCAGCCGGTCGGTGACTCTCCGGTCCCTCCGCACTCTGGGGAGTGCGGAGGGCGCGCGCAGCTGACGTTTGGCATGCAGCCCAGATCGAGACGACGTACCACACGCACAGCGCCAGGAAATCATGCAGGCGCGCCAGATTGCGCCAGTCGCTTGACAAATTCGCTCGTTCGAGCGAGTATTAAGCAACGTTTCAGCAGGCGACCGCACAGAAGTTCGATGCGCCGAGCTGCAAGCGGTTGACAGCGCAGGGTTAGGGGGAAGAAAGGAGTAGCGAGCGCCGCCAAAGGTTTACCGACCAAAACGACGCTCGCTTCCTAATGGGAGCAGTAATGTGTACGCACACACCAAGTTACATATGAATTATACGACAAAACCAGCACAACGCAAGCCCCTCCGCAACGACACCCGCCAGGTCGCCCTGAATGAACCGTGGACGGCAGTCCCGAACCGCCTGCTGCAGGATGCGCGGCTGAGCCGGAGCGCGCGCCTGCTCTACTGCGTCCTGCTGATGTTCGCCGGCAACAGCGGCGAGGCGTTCCCGTCGCAGCGCCGCCTGGCGCAGGCGCTCGGACGCATGGCGGCCAACGGCGCGGAGGCGCGTCCGGCGTCATTGCGCAGCGTGCAGCGCTGGCTGCACGAATTGCGCGCCGCCGGCTGGCTGACCTGGCGGCGCTCGTCCTCCGGTGGAAACGTCTACACGCTGGCCACGGCGTCTGCCGCCGGCGACGCCCCGCCTGCCGCCGGTGACCCCCCGCATCGGGTGAATCTGGGCGAAGCGTGGACGGCAGTCCCGAACCGTCTGCTGACCGACGCGCGGCTCACGCGCGGCGCGCGCCTGCTCGCCTGCATGTTGTTCATGCACGCCGACAAGAGCGGTCAGGCGTTTCCCTCGCAACGGCGCCTGGCGCGCCTGGCGGGGTGGCGGCGGGCGCCCGATGCCGCCGAGGGCGCCGACGCTCGTCCGACGACCCTGCGTAGCGTGCAGCGCTGGCTGCACGAATTGCGCGCCGCCGGCTGGCTGACCTGGCAGCGCACCCGCCGCACGAACCTGTACACCATGACCGCGCCGCCCGCTAGGGACGACGCCGTGCCAGCGACGAACACCGCACCGCCGGATGACCAGCGCAAGGAGAAACCAGGACATGGCACAGCAGGCGCAGCGCGCGCGCCGCCGGCGGCGCCGGACTCGTCGAACGATGCAACGGAGACGCAGCGCTTTCTCGAGGGGCTGGGCGTGCTGTGCGCCCGCGAGTTCGCTCACCTGCCGCTGCACGCCGTGCAGCGGCGCGTGGAGCACCTGCGCCGCACGGAGCGCCTGCGGTGCGATCCGGACCGTCTGCTGGGCGCGCTGGTGCTGAGCCTGCGCGCCAACCCGCCGCAGGAGGACGACGAGTCGCCGGCGAGATGCGGCGAGATCGATCCGAAGCGCTATGTGAACGGCGCCTACGGCGACCTGTTCCGGCTGGGCAGCGACACCAGCGATCTGGAGAACGCGTCCGCCGGTGACCGACGCCTCGCCGGTGGCCAGCGCCGCCGCACCGCCGGCGGCTGCCTCGCCTCAGTTTTCCCTGACAGGGGAGACTGAGGGGGGGACACCGCCAGCGCCGTCCGCTGCACCGCACAAACCGACATTTTTCCTGCGCCCGCGCAAAGGCGCGCAGATCGAGCGCCCGTATCGCCGGTTCCGCTCGTGACGACCCCGCCCGTGCGCCGGCGCGGGTGGTTTTTCTGTCTGCCAGCAACGTCGGTCGCGCTGGCACAGTCCATCTCTTTTTGCCGCCGCCGCCCGCCCCTGCCCGCGCCGCCCGCGTCGCCGCCCGCACCGCCCGCGTCAGTCCGCGCTCCGGCCAGGGCTTTCGCCCCCGGCAGTGCAAAAGCGCCCTGTGGCACAGCACCAGCGGCGCTCCGCGCCGCCTGTGAGTCTAGTTCAGTGGGTCTGGTTAAATTTGAATAAGGTGGCGCGCCCGCACAGGCGACAAGTAAGGCGTATAGGTGACGCTTTTGTATCGCATACGAAAGTGCGACATGAGGACGTCGCCTCTCTCGATCTCGATTGATGTGCGCGATTGCGGTCGCAACATAGATCGGGCGCCGATGACCGGCGCCTGGCGCGGTTCTACAATGACGGCAACGATTGCAAGAAAAGCGACGAACTCAAGGAGACCGTCGCCTATGCATCGCACCATCATCCTGCCACTCGTCGGAATCGCGCTTGTGCTCGTTATCGCAACATCCGCCGCCGCCCAGGCCGCGCCGCCGCCCGCTGACGAGATCGCAGGCGCGGACACTGCC
>AFSR01003635.1_pt1 | contig 22970 bp, 22 predicted proteins | sample 296848 | NCBI WGS metagenome assembly AFSR01 (sample SAMN02954305, study PRJNA68063) | hot springs metagenome | biome: terrestrial; feature: Mushroom and Octopus hot springs; material: microbial mat core samples; isolation source: Yellowstone National Park Mushroom and Octopus hot springs ...
CTATGACGTCGCCTGAAGCCGATAAAGCCGACTATAAAGACCATTCTTCGCCAAAAGTTCCTGATGCGTGCCTTCTTCTACGATTCTCCCCTTCTCCAGAACATATATCCAGTCGGCATGGCGAACTGTAGATAAGCGATGAGCAATAAGAAGAATAGTGATGGAGCGGGGCATTTGAGTGAGAGCCTCATGGATGCGGGCTTCAGACTCGCTATCCAGGGCGGAGGTGGCCTCATCCAGGATGAGTAGCTCAGGCTGACGATAGAGAGCTCTGGCTAAGGCGAGCCTTTGCCGTTGGCCGCCCGAAAAGCGCTGGCCCCGCTCCCCTACCAATGTGTAGAGCCCCTGGGGTAGCTCCCGCACAAAGTCCTCCGCCTGCGCCAGCCGAAGCGCCTCCCAAACGCGCACCTCTTCCACCGGCCCGCGCTCCCCGTAAGTGATATTTTCTAAAAGCGTGGTGTGAAATAGCATGCCATCCTGTGGAACTATGCCCAGCAAGCGCCGATAAGAGGCCGGGTCTATTTCGGAGAGGGGCTGTCCATCTACATAGATTTCCCCCTGAGTGGGCCGGTAAAAGCCGCAAATCAGGTCTACCAGGGTGGTCTTGCCGCTACCCGAAGGCCCGACAAAGGCTATCCGGCTCCCCTTCCGAATGGTGAGGGAAACGTTTTCCAGCACGACCTTGCTATCATAAGCAAAGGTGACCTGCTCCAGGGTGATTTGGTCCCGGAAGGTGCGAATAGGATGCCGTTGCTGTTCAGCGGTATTTTCTGGCGGCTCTGCTAATAAACCTTGAAGGCGCTGAAAAGACACAATAGCTTTCTGGACTCGGCCTATAGCCTGATTGAAGGTTTTCATCGGACTCAGAAACTGCCCGAAAAGCGCAATGAACGTAATGAACTCCGAGGCCTTGAGCTCGCCCTGGAGTACCGAGAAAGTGCCATAATACAAGAGACCCAGTACGACAATGACGCTTAGCACTTCCGTGAGCGGCGAAACGAGCTCCAGTCGGCGGCGGAGGCTGATCATGAAGCCCGTGTATTCTTCGTTGCCCTTGAAGAAGCGCTGCTTTTTCTGCTCTTCGGCACCAAAAGCCTTAACAGTTCGGGCACCAGAGAGAAACTCTTCCAGGACGGATAGCACCTGATCCATGCGTTTCTGGCCGTGGGAGGCGCGACGGCGCAACGTCTTGCTAAGACGGCTAATAACCCAACCTGTTAGGGGCAAAACTAACAGTGAAACAAGCGTCAGCTTCCAGGAAAGTACAAACATCGCTCCTAAAAAAAACAGCATCGTAATAGGATCGTTCAGGAGGTTGTAGATAGTTCCCAGTACCGCCTCCTGGATAATCTGCACATCTTGGGTCAGGAGGTTCAGGATGCGGCCTTTGCGGTTTCGGATGAAGAAGCCCAAAGGGAGCGAAACCAGGTGGGCAAAGAGCTGATTGCGGAGGTTCTGGATAAGGTGGTTTTCATAGGCGGCCATCGCCCAGGCTCCCAGATAGCGAAAGGCATTTTTGAGCAGGATAGATAGAGTGATAATAGCGCTAAAATACGATAGGGCTTTGAGGGGGCCGGCTTCAGTGCGGAAGAGGTAAAGCTGATAAAAAAGGTACTTTTTCCATGCTTCCAGGCTGAGGTCATTGGGAAGGGAGGCAGGCTCGGCACCCTGAGAGAAAAGAATCTCCAAGAAGGGAATGATGAGGGTGAGGGAGAAAACATTGAATAGGTTGAAGAGCACGAAGGCGAGAAGGGCATAAACGAGATACCGCTGGGCGGGACGGCCATAGAAGAGGATACGGAGGGCAGTACGCATACAGGCAAAGGTAACATGGGGAGAGGGGGCTCGGCGTGTTTAGGCCGAAGAGGGGGAGCGAGAAAAGTCTTTATCTTTGCAGTGGCCCCATAGTTCAAGGGATAGAACGTGAGCCTCCGGAGCTCAAGATCCAGGTTCGAGTCCTGGTGGGGCTACGAGAGGGCTATCCTTCCTGCGGGGAAATATAGCCCACATGCGTCCACTTCGGATAATAGGCACTGGCTTAGGCCTTCTTGCCCTGCTATTGGGTATAGGCATACTCATCCTGATAAAAACGGACTGGTGGGTCCATCATCATGACCGGCCTGAGCCTGCAGAGAGATATATCTCTCCCGGCGCTACGCCCGCCCCTTCCAAAGACACCCTTACCATCATGACCTGGAATATCAAGTTTGGTGGGGCCCGTATAGACTTTTTCTTTGACTGCTATGGGGATCGGGTGGTTATGACTAAGCAGGAAGTTATACAAAACCTCGCTGGTCTCCTGCGTAAGATTCGCCAGGTGAAGCCAGATATTCTGCTCATTCAGGAGCTGGATCGCTTTTCTAAGCGGTCGGCGTATGTGGATATGCTCCAATACATCGCCGATAGTGCAGGACTGCCCTATGCAGTGTATGCGTCGCAGTGGGATATCGCCTACCTACCCAAAAAGGGTCTGGGCCGGATTAACTCTGGCAATGCGATTTTTTCCCGCTGGCCGATAGATACGGCTTACCGGCTTCCCCTCCCCCTGGTGAAGAGCTACCCCTGGTGGTATCGGGAGTTTTACCTGCGCCGGAACCTCCTTGTAGCCCGGGTGAGCCACCCCGCTCTTCCTAACTTCTGGGTCATCAATACCCACTTAGAAGCCTATGTGCCCTATCCGGATAGCACACGCTACCTCCAGATTCAGATTTTGAAGCAAGTTTTGGATAGTCTCTCCCAGGCGGGGGCTATATGGATAGCGGGCGGCGACCTCAATACCGTCCCTCCCGGCACCAAAAAGCTCAAAGACTTTGACGACAATGCCTGCAAGGATGTAGATCCCACTTTTGTGGCCGATGATTATACGCGGGAAGTAGACTGGCTCTTGCCGTTTTATCAGGCGTATCGGGAAGTGATTCCCTTAGCGGTGTATCAGGCAAGCGAGGAAGATTTTTACTCGCACACCGTTAATGGTCAGGGCTGGTGGAACCGGCGCTTGGATTATCTTTTTACGAATGGCTACTGGACTGAGGGGTTGGTGCACCAGGATAGTACGAAAGGCGGGATGGAGACGTTTCCGTTATCGGATCATGCGCCGGTGGTGGGGCGCTGGGTAGCTACTTCTGGCGGAGAGCGGCCGTCACGAGCTGCTGCAAAGTAGAGAGGGCCTGATCCGTGGGGGAGATATCTTTTTTTTGGGCCTCTTTGAGGGCGGTATGGGCGTCGGCATAACGGCCCAAGCGGTACGCCACGGCTGCATGCGTGAGATAACCCATACCCGAAGGGTCTTTCCGTACGGCATACGTGCTCCACTGAAAGGCTTCGGGCGGGAGATTGGGTGCATACATCACGGCATACGCACATACCCACAGAAGCTGGGCCGGTGAGAGTTTGCCTTTTGCAAAGAGGTCGTAGTTTAGAATCCGGAGAGCTAAATCCTGTTCGCCTTTGAGGAGGCGGGTGAGGCCTTCCAGGGTTTCCCGCAGGGGTGGGGTCAGCGAGGCGGCGAGCTTCTGAGCATTGTCGTAGTCTTTATTTTCGAGGGTGCTGTGCCAGGCCTGGTAGGTAGGCATGAAGGCATTTCCCCACCCCTGCGTAGCCAGGGTAGAGAGATAAATGCCATACGATTCCTGGAAGGTTTCCCAGGTGGGGGCGTTGTCAGAGTGAGATTTATCGAAGGCGGCGCGGTAGGTTTGTAGGATTCGTAGGAGGGTTGGGGCATCTACATAGCCGATCTGGCGGCCGAGTTCTTTGCCAGAGGGGTCTAAGATGAGCATGGTGGGGTAAGCTTTCACGCGGTATTGATTGGCGATCCGAGGACCTTCGCCCTTCTCGCCGTCCAAGCGGTAAGCGATGTAGTATTTGGCGACGTAGGCGCCCAGGTCGGGGTTAGGGAAGGTATTGCGTTCCAGCATCTTACAGGGTCCGCACCATTCGGCATAAACATCCACGAAGATGGGCCGTTTTTGTTTCTGGGCTTCTTGCAAAAGTTGGCTCCACGAGCCGGTGAAGAAGGCGACCCCGCCCTTTGCCTGCGCCCAGAGAAAAGTCCCTAATAGGGCTACATGCCACCGCATAGTCAAAAGTAATCATTTCCGTTGGGTTCTCAGGATGGGTAGGGGGCATCTGGATTGCAGGCAGACCCCCCGGCGCTATCGGGGATAAGGTATCCTATTAGGAGAGGGGGCATAGGAGGTCTCTAAGATAAACCTTCACCAGAGGGTAGGACTATGCGAAGGATTATTCAGCCTTGTTCCACCCCCTTGCTTTGGCCTGCTTTTGGGGAAAAGTTGTGGAATAATAGCCTGGTGTAGGGCTTGCGTGTTCGGAAATCTCTTTACCTTTGACTAAACCTAAACGTACAAGTCGTATGGCTAAGCGGTATGAAGAGCTTGAGAAGCTCGTGAGTGAGGTCCTGGTAGACCTCCGCAAGTTTTATGAGGATGGCAACAAGACGGCAGGCACGCGTGCCCGTAAAGGGCTTTTGGCTCTGAAGAACTGGGCGCATGAGGTGCGGAAAGAGATTTCCACCGTGCGGGCTAAAGCCGAAAATGCTGCAAAAGAAAAAGCCAAGTCGGCCAAGGCCAAAAAGGTGCCGCCTAAAGCCAAGAAGAAGTAAGGGGGGCTTGCGGGTACGGATTTTTTCGTACCTTTGTGGCGGACTCGCCCCGTTCGTCTAGCCCGGTTAGGACACCTCTCTTTCAAGGAGGAAACAGGGGTTCAAATCCCCTACGGGGTACAAGAGTCGGGTAGCAAGCTAAGCTCTCTGATGAGAGCTGGTCCCCGATAGATTAAGCCTGTGTAAACCTCTAAAAGATTGGCGCCGGCGGCGAGGGCTCTCGCAGGCGTCCTCTTTTGTGAAAATGCCGCCGCAGCCAATAATGGGGAGATTTGTAGGGCGCAAAGCATGGATGAGCCCCTGTCGGAGCGGGGCGAGAGGTTTGCCACTGACGCCCCCCGGCCCTAAGAAAGAATAGGTTATCTGCGTGGTGGTATTCCCCGCCACAAAGCCGCTCACGCCAGCTTTCTGAGCCCAGGCGCCAATACGCGCAATCTCTTCTGGCGAAAGGTCGGGGGAGAGCTTGAGTAGAATGGGTTTGTTTTCCCGATTAGCGGCGCCGAGGGCCTCCCAGATGGGCTCCAGGGTGTGGGGGGTCTGAAGAGAGCGAAGCCCGGGGGTATTGGGCGAACTCACATTGACGACGAAAAAGTCTCCATAGGGATAAAGTATCTCAAAGACTTGCCGATAGTCTCTGTGAGCTTCTTCAAGGGGAGTATCTTTATTCTTGCCGATATTGATGCCAACGATAATTTCTGTTGGACGATTTTCCAGGTTTTTGGCGACTTGATGGGCTCCGGCGCTATTGAAGCCCATGCGGTTGAGGAGGGCGTAATCCCGGGGAATGCGGAAAAGGCGGGGTCGGGGGTTGCCAGACTGGGGCCGGGGCGTTACGGTGCCTACTTCTACAAAAGCAAAACCTAAGTGCGCCCAGAATGGCAGTAACTCCCCATCCTTGTCCAGACCTGCAGCTAACCCCAGCCGGTGCGGAAAAGGAATGCCCCACAAACTTATGGGACTGGTCATCGGCGGCCGCTTCTGCCATAAGCCCAACCGCTGTGCTATTTTGATGAGACGGAAAGTGAGCCGATGGGCGGTTTCGGCCGGTAGGGCAAAGAGGAGTGGCCGTATAGCCTCGTACCAGTTCATCAGTGGCAAAAATGCTCCACTTTTTCCGCCTTCTGGGGGGGGGACAGGGCCGCCTCTATCCGGGGAGAGGTCTTAGGTGCTTTCGGGAACTTAGTGGATTGTTTTTTGTTAGTACGAACGATATGACGTACACGCACAACACAGGAAAAAGCAGCATGACATTGGGGAACGGTAGATTTACCGCCTACTTCACCCGCTTGATGGGAGTGCCTTTGACGCTTCTGAGCCGCATGCGGCACGCAGCATGGATGTGGGCGATCATCTGGCTGGGGGCCCGCCTCACTGCCCAAAATGCATACGTCCAGCTCATTCACACAGTGGCTGATGTGGTAGGGGTCACTTCTCCAGTGATTTTGGATGGCATAGATGTTTACATTTCGGCTGATGGGGGGAGTACATGGACCCTCGCTGTGCAGTATTTTCGGTTTCGGCAGGCTACCCCGTTTATAGCTCTACCTGCAAATAGTAGTCAGCTTAGAGCGAGGATCGCGCCGGGAAATTCTGCCGGACCAGGCAATTATCTATTGGAATACTCTCTTCCTTCCCTCGCCCCTAATACTTATTATGTGGCGGCTATCGCGGGGACGGTTAGTACTTCGCAGGTGGATGTGAATATTTATTATTTTTCGCCGGCTCGCAATGCTACAACCGGCTCAGGCGCCAATGATGTAGACCTACTCCTTTTTCATGGCTCGCCGAACGCAGGGCCGGTGTCTTATTATTGGGCCGAGGACAGGACGCAGCATGCCTATGTGCGCGATGGGTATTTGAGCTATAGGGGATATAGTACTGGGTATAGGACGCTGCCATGGATAATATCCTCGTGTTGGGCGACTCCGCAGACGCTAATATTATATTAGCTCAGGGTTTCCGCTATCCTTCGCGCTCTGATAACGCCTTTTGGGGTGGGCAATCGGCGGGGGTAGTGTTTATTTCTGGTTATGCGAGTCCGTCCGATCCAGCCAAGCAACTGGGCGTACATATCGCCTTACCGAATGGGACGGTGCAGCCTCTATCCCCTCAGTATGTACGGCGATTACAGATCGTTCACAATGCGGCCGATCCAGCGCTGGCTCGGGTTGATATTCATCCAGGTACCTTCCCTCATCCTAATCCCATTCAGTTAGATTTCCGTCAGGCGATACCCGCCATATTTGCTGCGGGGACGGGGAATGTGCCTTTAATATTCAGTGCTCGTGGCAATACGACTACCCCTTTGGCGACTGTTAATCTTACTTTACCCCCGGCTGGTTCTAATGCGGCAGTTTTTGCGCAGGGCGTGGTGAATCCTTCAAACTTTGCGGCTAACCCGGATAACATATCCACGGCTTTCGGCTTGAAGGCTTTCACGGGGGTAAAGGGTGTAGAAGCTGCGGGTAACTTTGCCGCTATGGCTTTCCACGGTGTTACCGATGCGCCCACGGTGGATGTGGAGATCGTAGGGGTTGGGACAGTATCTAATCTGAGCTACGGTAGTAGCAGTGCGGCTCCGGTAACCTTTGCTTCAGGGGTTGCTCGCAGAGTTAATGTCAATGTCGGCTCCTCCACTGTCGCCAGTTTCAACCTCTCTCAAGCGCAAGCGCGGGACCAGGTAGGGTCGATTATCTTTGCCAGCGGCTTTCTTAATCCCGCTAATAATCAGAACGGCCCTGCCTTTGGGCTGTACATCGTATATCCTACCGGCGAAGTAGAGCAGCTTTCCCTCGCATCTGGTATAAATAGGGGCCCTATCGGCGAAGTACGCGTCTCTACCTGGCCGACCATGGCGGGAAGCTGGACGGTAGCCGTTTCGGCTGGGGCGGCGAGCAAGCTCCCTTATCGACTTGTCAGCACGACGGGTCAAGTCCTGGAAGAAGGTACCTGGGAAGTGCCGGGTGCTGGCAGCTGGGTCTACACTGTGCCCGCAGATGCTTACAGCGCAGGCGTGTACCTTTTGCAAGTAGGGGAAAGTACCTACCGTCTGCTGAAGTAAAGCCGTATCCGGCCTAAGAGTGAGATAGGCGGGGTGCTTAGAGGCATCCCGCCTATTTTCTTTTCTGATGGAAGCCGCCCGGGGCGCGCGAGCTACGAGAAGGCTTTTATCGCAAAATCCACCCCACGCTAATACCCAGGCGCGGCACGGGCCGCCCGCCGGGCCGGAGGATCAGGTCGCCCACGGGGGTTATGCGTCCGAATGCAAGAAGCCCATACTGGGGCTTAGTGGGTGACCATCGGTGCATGGTGTAGCGTGCCCCCAGCCCGCCCCAGAAGTCTATACTCAATCGCCTCCCCACCTGCGTTTGGTACCCCAGGAGTACAGCTACCTCAAAGGCCTGAATGGTGCGTTCATATTCCCGAAAGTATCCGTACCCCCCTGAGGTATCTACTTGAAGCGACTGACGGTAGTGCTGATATCCTCCCGTGAGAGATAGGTACCCGCCTTCTGCGATGAGAGAACCGGTCTTTCGGGCTTTGGGCTCAAACCACTCCCGCCAGCTGAGGCGCAGCTTGAAGCCTTGCTGCTCGAGGTCATCTGTGGGGTCTGCATCCCAGGAGCCGAAGACCCATCCCCCTTCCACTTGAATGGTATTTTACAATCCCATGGGAAATTCCACGCCGGCGTGGAGCGTGCTCTGAAAGGGATCCATCATCGCCAAGGGCATAAACTTAAGTACGGGCCTCCGCACAGGTAAAGACTCTTCTTGAGCAAGCAAAAGAGAGAGTGTGAGCAAAGAGGCTATCTGCGTTTTCATCTTTAGACTGATGCGGGGTGGGCGAGCTCAAAAGGTGGGGGTCACTACGCCGAGCCGACGGCCGACTTTTTCGAAAGCGGAGAGGGCCTTATCTAGGTGCTCACGGGTGTGCGCAGCGCAGAGCTGCACCCGAATCCGCGCTTCCCCTTTCGGCACGACGGGGTAGGAGAACCCAATCACATAAATCCCTTCTTCCAGCAGCGCATCGGCGAAGCGATTAGCCAGCACCGCATCGTAAAGCATGATAGGGACGATGGGGTGGTCATCGCCTTTGATGGTGAAGCCAAGCTTTGAGAGGCCTTGGCGGAAGTACCGGGTGTTTTCTTCCAGCCGGTCGCGCAGTTCGGTCGTTTCTGAGAGCCAGTGAAAGATGGAGAGGGCTGTTCCTGCAATAACGGGGGAGAGGGAGTTCGAGAAGAGGTAAGGTCTGGAGCGTTGGCGGAGGTATTCAATGAGCGGGGCGGGGCCGGCGACGAAGCCCCCCATAGCGCCGCCGAGGGCTTTCCCTAAGGTGCCTGTGATAATCAGTTCGGGCGCGCCCAAGAGGCCAAACTTTTCAGGGGTACCGCGGCCTGTCTGCCCTACAAAGCCCGTCGCATGCGAGTCATCTACTATGACCAAGGCATCATATTGCCGAGCCAGCTGGATGATTTCCGGCAGCGGCGCATAATCTCCATCCATGGAAAAGACCCCATCCGTCACAATCACCCGGAAGCGGGCTTTACTGGCTTCTTGCAGGCGACGCGCTAAGTCTTCCATGTCGGCGTGCTTATAGACGAAGCGCTGGGCTTTGGTGAGGCGGATGCCATCGATGAGGCTGGCATGGTTGAGCGCATCCGAAATGATAGCATCTTCTGGGCCAAAGAAAGGCTCAAAAACCCCCCCATTCGCATCAAAGGCGGCCGCATACAGAATGCTATCGTCGGTACGCAGGAAGTCAGCGATGGCTTTTTCTAAGGCTTTATGGACGGACTGCGTGCCGCATATGAAGCGCACCGAGGCCATGCCGTAGCCCCAGCGGTCCAGCGCCTCGTGGGCCGCCTGGATCACCCGTGAGTGTGAGGCCAAGCCCAGGTAGTTATTGGCGCAGAAATTCAGCACAGTGCGCCCATCCGCAAGGCGAATTTCCACGCCTTGATGCGAGTCGATGATGCGTTCAGCCTTGTAGAGGCCAGCAGCCCGAATTTCTTCCAGCTCTTTCTGGATGTGGGGAATAAGCCGGTGGCTCATAAGACAAAGATACGCAAGGAGGGGTGTTTTGTACCTTTGTCATATGGCTGGTCATAGCAAGTGGGCGCAGATCAAGCGCAAGAAGGCCGCTAACGATACGAAGCGGGGCCAGATTTTTACGCGGCTCGTGCGGGAAATCACCGTGGCGGCCCGAGAAGGCGGTCCCAATCCCGACTTCAATCCCCGCCTCCGCTTAGCCATCCAAAACGCCCGCCGCGCCAATATGCCCAAGGACGTCATTGAGCGCGCCATCAATAAGGGTTCTTCTGGGGCAGAGACGTATACCGAGGTCACCTACGAGGGCTACGGCCCCGGCGGCGTGGCCATCATGGTAGAAACCATGACCGACAATCCCAACCGCACCGTCTCAGTCTTGCGCACGACCTTCAATCGGGCAGGCGGCAGCCTCGGCACCTCTGGCTCTGTCTCCTACCTCTTCCAGCGAAAAGGTATCTTCATCATCCCGGCAGAGCGGATATCCAACGAAGAGTTCTTCATGGAAAAGATGATCGAAGCGGGGGCGGAAGACATTGAGACGGGTGAGGCGACGATCGTGGTGACCACTGCGTTTGAGGACTTTGGCGCTATGCAGAGTGCCCTGCAAGCGCTCGGCATAGAGCCCGAAGAAGCCTCCATAGCCTGGGTGCCCACTACTTATGTCCAGCTCAGCTGGGAAGAGGCCCAGAAAACCCTGCGCCTCTTAGAGCATTTAGAAGACCTGGACGACGTCCAAAAAGTCTATCACAACCTCGAAATGACCAGCGAAATCGTGGAAAAACTTTCGGCATGAGCTTTTTAGAAGAGCGGGCGCGTGATAAGCTCCAGCGCAAACGAGACGAGTCCTTGCTGGGAGGCGGAAGGGACCGCATCGCCGCCCAGCACCAGAAGGGGAAACTTTCCGCCCGTGAGCGCATAGACGTGCTGCTGGATGAGGGGAGCTTTGAGGAAATAGGGGCACTGGTTACCCACCGCACTCGCGAGTTCGGCCTGGAAAAGCAGCGCATTCCCGGCGATGGCGTCGTAACCGGACGGGGGACTATCGGGGGGCGACCTGTCTTAGTGTTTAGCCAGGACTTTACAGTCTTTGGTGGGTCGCTCTCCGAAATGCATGCCCAGAAGATTGTGCGCCTGTTAGACTTAGCACTGGAAAATGGGCTGCCTGTAATAGGTCTCAATGACTCAGGCGGGGCGCGCATTCAGGAGGGGATACTTTCGCTGGCTGGGTATGCGGATATTTTTTATCGGAATGTGCAGGCATCGGGGGTGGTGCCGCAGATATCGGTGATTATGGGGCCTTGTGCGGGGGGGGCTGTTTACAGCCCGGCTCTCACGGACTTTATCATCATGACAGAAGCGACCTCGTACATGTTCGTCACTGGCCCGCACGTGGTCAAAACAGTGACCCACGAGGAGGTGAGCTTTGCGGATTTGGGTGGGGCCGAGGTGCATGCCACGAAAAGCGGCGTGGCGCATTTTGTGGCGCCGCATGATGTCGGGGCGCTTCTTTTGGTGCGGCGGCTCTTTTCTTACCTGCCCCTATCCTGGCGGGAGACTCCCCCTCACCAGCCATCCACGGCGCCCGTCGACCGCCTCCTCCCCCAGCTCAAACACCTTGTCCCCGAAAATCCCGCCCGACACTACGATGTGCGGGATGTGATTCGGGCGATACTGGACCCGCTTAGCTTTCTCGAGGTGCAGCCGGACTTTGCCCGTAATATCGTTGTGGGTTTCGGCCGGCTGGGCGGCTATGTGGTGGGGGTGGTAGCGAACCAGCCCCTCGTTCTGGCAGGTGTGCTGGATATCCAGGCTTCTCAGAAAGCAGCCCGCTTCGTCCGGTTTTGCGATGCTTTCAACATACCCCTCATCGTGCTGGAAGATGTGCCGGGCTTTCTCCCAGGCACCAACCAAGAGTGGGGCGGTATCATCAAGGAGGGCGCGAAGCTTCTATATGCGTTTAGTGAAGCTACGGTGCCGCGGCTGACGGTGATCTTGCGTAAGGCGTATGGCGGGGCGTACGACGTGATGAACTCCCGGCATATTGGGGCGGATTATGTTTTTGCGTGGCCGACGGCGGAGATTGCTGTCATGGGGCCCCAGGGCGCAGCAGAGATAATCTTCAAGAAGGAGATCAGCGAAGCGCCTGACCCCGCGCAGGCCCTGGCCGAAAAAACCGCCGAGTATCGCCGCATTTTCGCCAATCCCTACCGGGCTGCAGACCGGGGCTTCGTAGATGCGGTGATTTTCCCCGAGGAGACCCGCCGAGTCCTCTACCGAGCCCTCGATAGCCTCCAAAGGAAATACAAAGAACGCCCCCCTCGCAAACACGGCAACATACCACTATGACAGGTTTATACGAGACGACTTATCAGTTTGACCGGCAGACGGGCTTTCGCCGGGGGAAAGTCCGGGACGTTTACGAGATCGGCCATGAGTATGTTGTGCTGGTTAGCACGGACCGCATTTCGGCCTATGATGTGGTTTTGCCGGAGACGATTCCCTATAAGGGACAAGTGCTGACGGGGATCACGGCGCACATGTATGAGACGCTGCGGGCGGAGTGTCCCTCGGCGTACCTGGCGATGCCGGACCCGAATGTACTGGTGATGCGCAAAGCGCGGGTATTTCCGGTGGAGGTGATCGTGCGGCGGTGCTTGGTGGGCTACGTCTGGCGGCTGTATCGGACGGGGGGGCGGCTTATTTCGGGTGTGCAACTGCCCGATGGCCTCATCGAAAACGACCTTTTGCCGGAGCCCATCATCACGCCTACCACGAAGTCCGTCATTGGGCACGATGTGGAGATTACAGAGCGGGAGATCGTAGAGGCGGGTCTGGTGCCTGCCCCGCAGTGGGAAAAAATCCGCCAGTATGCCCTCCGGCTATTTCAGCGGGGGGTGGAAATGGCAGAAAAGGGCGGCATGCTCCTGTGCGATGCCAAGTATGAGTTCGGTGAAGTAGACGGGGAGGTGGTGCTGGTGGATGAAGTACATACGCCGGACAGTGCGCGATACCTGCTATTGGAGGGGTATTATGAGCGGCAGAAGCGGCAAGACCCGCAGATACATCTGACGAAAGAATATGTACGGGAGTGGCTCATGCGGCAGGGTTTTCAGGGGCAGCCGAATGCCACCCCGCCGCCACTGGACCCGAGTGTGGTTGAGGAGGCCTCGCTCCGTTACCGGGAAGTGTATGAGCGTCTGACCGGCCGCCCCTTTGAAAAGCGGAGCTACGAGCGGATTACGGAGGAGATATATGAACGGGTGGTGGCTTATCTGGCTCAGCTGTAGCCTTTTACTTGCTCAGAAGCGGGATAGCCTGATGATTTATTATGGGGTGGTGGGGAAGGATCAGCGTTTTATTCTTCAGAAGCCGGCCCCAGCTGTGGTAGATTCGCTGCGGCGGGCAGCGGCGAAAGGCGATTCAGCGGCTATTCTATCGTTAGTGGAGTATTATCAGCTGTATGAGCTGCGGCCGGATAGCAGTCGGCGATACTTAGAGTTGGGTGTGAAGGCGGGCCTATTGGAGGCGATGCACCTTCTTGGGGTGGCGTATCTACGTGGGGTAGAGGCGCCCCGGCGGCCGCAGGAGGCCCGGCGCCTCTTAGAGGAGGCCGCAGAAAAGGGGTACCTCCTCTCTCTACGGGTGCTATGGGAGGAGTTAGAGCCGCCGGATAGCGTAAATCCCCTGCGCCGACCCGTCTGGCCGTATGATGCGCAGAAAGCCTTCCTATATGCCAAGCGGGCTGCGGAGCTCGGAGACCCGGTGAGTATGACTGCCGTGGGGCGCTATTACGGCCAGGGAAAGGGCGTGGCGCGAAACGACTCTTTGGCTTACCTGTGGCTCCGACGCGCGGCTGAAAAGGGCTACGACCTCGCCGCCGTCCTCTTATCTGAATGGTGCTTAGAACGGTGGCTCGCTCCCCACCAGGCCAGAAAATGGGCCAGCCAAGTCCTGCAAAAGGAGTACGTCGACATAGACCTTTTGTATCGGGCCAAGATTGCCGATTACTATGCGGAGGTGCTCCCGCGCTGGCTAAACTATTTCCGGCGAGTGCTGGGCTTGCCTGAGAAAGTATGGGAAACGCCCTCGTGGATGCGTGGGGTTGGGTGAGCGTAACTACGATCTAAAGCCCTATGCGCACCCGTGGCGGTCGGCAGGGTAGCTTCTGATCAATGTCGCCTGCCGAAAATCCGCGCGCTCCTGTCAATCCCGAAAAAATCTTTAACTTGCCCCATGCAGGACAAACTGGACGCCCTCCGTCGCAAATACAGCCTCCTCGGTCAGGACCTGGAGGCCTACTTAGAAGGCCTTCTTTACAGCCGTTCTCTCACTTACTGGGACTATATCCACTTGGATACCCTCCTCACCCTCCAGAAACCCCGAACGGACTTTCCGGACGAACACATCTTCATCATTTATCACCAGATTACCGAGCTCTACTTCAAGCTTGTCAAGATAGAGTTAGAGCTTTTATCCCGAGAAAGCTGGGAAGATGAAGCCCCCCTTATCAAGCGCTTGCGGCGCATTCAGAGCTACTTCCGGCATCTTGGACATAGCTTTGAAATCATGATGTATGGGATGGAGTCGGAAAACTTCCTGCGTTTTCGCACGGCCCTCCTCCCGGCAAGTGGCTTTCAGTCCGTCCAGTTCCGCGAAATAGAACTCATGAGCACCGGTCTCCGAAACCTCCTATCGCCCGACAAGCAAATTCCCGCCGACGATGTAGAGACTCTCTACGCCCATATTTACTGGAAATATGGGAACTTAGATGCCCGAACAGGCGAAAAAACCCTCACCCTTCGCCTTTTTGAGGAAAAGTATGACAGCCACCTCTTAGAACTCGCTAAAAACTGGCGCCACAAAAATCTTAATGCTCGTTTAGAAAATCACCTATCTGCAGGCCGTGGAACTGCCAATCTCATTCAGACCTTGCGGGAGATAGATGTGGAAGTTAACATCCACTGGCGTTATGTGCATCTTAAGACCGCTGCCTACTACCTCCGGCGCGGGGAAGGTACTATGCCTTCTACCGGGGGGACGAACTGGCCTCAGTATTTGCCACCTGCTCGCCAGAGGATTATCTTCTTCCCGGCTCTTTGGAGTGAAGAGGAAAAGGCAGAATGGGGCAAGGGAAGCTTTATAGAGCGGTTTCATCAGGAAGTGGAGGCGCATTGGCGGCTCTCCCCTCCCGCTAAAAGCACCACTACGTAAGCAGCTATCCCTTCGCCAGCACCTAATGCCCCCAAACCCTCCGGTGTGGTGGCTTTGACACTGACTGCGTCCGGGCTTACTTCCAGCAGGGTCGCTATCCCCTCCCGAATCGCCCCATAATAGGAACTCAGCCGAGGTGCCTGCGCAATAATCACGCTGTCTACATTAATGACTCGCCACCCCCGTGCTTTCACCTCGGTATAGACGCTTTTGACGAACTCCCGGGAGTCGTAGTCTTTCCACTTTGGGTCGGAGGGGGGAAAGTGCTGCCCGATGTCGCCCAGCCCTACTGCTCCCAGGAGCGCATCACACAGGGCATGCAAAAGCACATCGGCATCCGAGTGTCCCGATAGTCCCTTATCCCAGGGGATTTCTATGCCTCCCAGAACCAGCCGCCGCCCCTCGGTAACTTTGTGGATGTCGTAGCCTATTCCGATGCGATTCATACTCTTTTTTCTGCAAATGTATCACACGTACTACCCCCAGCCGCTCTGGCCCCTGTCTGCTGCGCCTTTACTGCCTGTCTCGGATACGGCTTTGCGCGTAGTTGCCGAGCTTAGCGGCACCTGGGAGGGGGGGACCGTACCCGGCCTTTATGCCGACTCTACTTGGCAGCTCTCCCGGGAAATCGCCCTTCCGGACTCTGCCTGGCTCTACGTGCCGTATCTCGTGGGGGAGGTGAGCGTGTACGTGGGGGAGAGGCTTTGGAGTCGCGGAGAGCGCTTAGCCTGGATTCCCCTCATAGGGCCTGGTAAGGTAAAGCTCACGCTGCGAGGCAAAGGGCGAGGGGGCCTTCTGGGCGGCGTATACCTCCTGGCCCGAAAAGGCCCCATGGCCTGGCCGCTGGACGCCCATAGCTTTAGCCCCCCTCCGCTTCTATCAGAGACGCTTTCCCCGCAGCGCCCAGAAGCAGCAAAGTCCTCTAACCCTATCTGGTTGTGGCCTGTCGGCATGCTTTTATGGGCTCTTTCCGCCTGGTGGAGCGTTCCCATCCGGCAAGCACACAGCCGAGGCCCCTGGACAGCCGTACCCCCCCATCCTCTGGAAAATATCCTGGGCCTGATCCTAACTGGCTTCTTCCTCTTAGTGTTTACAGACTGGGCTCTTCTGGGGGTTACTCTCGCTATAAGCCTACCTCTTGAAGCGCTCTTCTGCACCTGGCACAGGTGCCCTCCCGAAAAAATCTGGCAAAGTTGGCTGCCTGTCTTGCTTCTTGCTTGGATTTTTGCGCCTGCCTTCTCTCCGATAGGGGTCGCATGGGGGGGCTGGGGCCTTCGTACGCTTATGCTCACCCTCTATATGCCTCGCTTGGCGTACCTTTGCCTCGGAAGCGTATTTTTCTATCTACTCACCTGCACATGAAGCGAATTCGGAGTATTTTCGTGGCTACCACTGCACCGCCTGCCGATTCGCCTTACTACGAACTGGCCCGAACTTGGAAAGTAGAAATCCTTTTTGCTAACCTCATAGAGATTCAGGGCTATTCCTTGCCGGAGTTTCGAGAACAAGGCTTGAGCCCGTTAGATTTTCAAGGTTTTATCTTTTCGAGTAAGCAGGCTGTGGATCATTTTTTTCGTCTCATGGCGGAGATGCGCTTAGAGCTGCCTCCGGAAAGTCGCTTTCTCTGCACGGGGGAGATCGTCGGCCAGCAGGTCTATCAGTATGTGCAAGGTGGCATGCGTCGTCGTATTTATTCGCAGGCTAACTCCCTCCTTGGTCTCATCCCGTACATGCGAAAGTATCCCGACCTAAAATATCTTTATGTCGGCGGCGGCGCCGCCCCTTTGCAGTTTTTCGAAGAGGCCCAGCGCTACAAGCTTAACCTCTCTACCGTAAAAGTCTACCACGTACACTATATCACCCTTCCCCCTGCTTTGAAACGCAGGCGATTTTCTGTGCTGTGCTTCCCCACGCCCACCAGCGTAATGGGATGGTTTCACAATCACCCTAAATTCCAGCAAAAAGATACGCTCGTTCTGGTTTACGGCGAAGATACCCAACGTATTGCCGAAAATTATGGGCTCAAGATTCACGACTATGCGCCCAGACCGGAAGCCCCTTCGCTGCTGGCCCTTTTGCGAAATCTCCTCCGCACCCAGGGCTAAGTGCATCTTGCAATTGCGCTAAAAGCCTTATGTTTGCACTCGTGCGCCGTTACTTCCTTTTCTGGGTAAGTTGGGTGGGATTGTGGGCACAGCAGGACCCGCAGTTTACCCAATACATGTATAACCGCTTCGGGCTTAATCCCGGGGCTGCAGGCTATGCCGGGGCCTGGCAAATCGCAGGACTGGGCCGCTTGCAATGGCTCGGCATAGATGGGCATCCCAGCACCTTCGCTCTCAATGTCCATACGCCCGTTACATTTTTGCGTGGGGGCGTGGGCTTATCCCTCCTGGGTGACCAAATAGGGCCCTTCCGGACAGCTGACATCAAGGCGGCTTACGCTTTCCGTATACCCTTTGGCGAGTCTGGCAGCGCCTTGCAAATAGGCGTAGCTGGCGGCGTCATCAATAAATCCCTGGATGGCGCCTCCCTGCGTCCCGAGCAGATACCCGACCCCACCCTCTTCAATCGGGCCACTTCTATCCTGATGCCAGACGTGGCGGCCGGCCTATACTTCACCCTTCCCGAAGATAAGTTCTACATCGGCATCTCGGGCCTTCACCTAACCGAGCCTAAATTAAAGGAATTTACTTCCACGGGCCGCTCCAAAATCGCCCGCCACATTTATGCTACTGCTGGCTATACCGCCCGCTTATCAGACAATGTTCTTTTGCAGCCCTCTGCTTTCTTCAAGATAGCCCAAAGCCAGTACATGTTAGATGTCAATCTCTCCCTGCGAGTGGAGCCGGTAGTTTTGGGGGCTTCGTATCGCTTGGGGGACGCAGTATGTGCGCTTCTGGGACTTCAAGCCTCTGAGGCGCTTTTTGTGGGGTATTCGTATGATTACACGCTCTCTCGGCTGGGGGCCGTAACCACAGGGTCGCACGAGCTGGCCATTGTGTATACCTTTGCTCCAGCCCTGAGACTAATTCCACCTGATTATGGTGTGCGAGACCGAAAAGACTTCCGCTGATATGAAGGCGCTTGCAAATATGGAAAATGGCGTATATTTGCCTCGACCAATGGCTATGCATATGAAAGGGAAGCTGCTTCCGGCGCTGGTTGTGCTCCTGATGAGCGGGCTATTTGTAGCCTGCGGCGGTGGTGCCACGGGGGCTCGTGGCGAGCTTACAGGCGTCAAGAATCGCCCTAAGTGGGACAATCCCCTGCCTTACGGCATGGTAACTATTCCCGCTGGAACCTTCCACATGGGCAATAACGAGCAAGATGTGAACTACTCCCAAAATGCCCGCATCCGACAAATCACGCTTAGCTCCTTCCACATCGATGATACGGAGATTTCCAACAATGAATATCGTCAGTTTGTAGATGAAGTGGTAGCGGGCTCGGAAAATGCCTTTATGGATAGCGTCTTTTCCTTCATGGAGCGCTACTATGGCAAAAAAATAAACAACCAGGAAGAATATCTTCGGCTCGTCTATCCGGATACGCAGGTCTGGAATAGGGACTTCGGCAACTTTGTCTATAATGAGCCGCTGGTAGAAAACTATTACTGGCATCCTGCCTTTGATGACTATCCGGTGGTAGGGGTCAACTGGTATGCGGCGCAGGCTTTCTGCTATTGGCGGACGCTCTTCTATAATGCGTATCGGGCTTCTCGGGAGCTTCCCCCTGTCCCGCGTATGCGCTTGCCTACCGAGGCCGAGTGGGAATATGCGGCTCGTGGAGGATACGAGCATAAAATCTATCCATGGCTGGGTCCTTACACCCGCAATTCTAAGGGATGTCCTTTGGCAAACTTCAAGCCTGGCCGGGGGGATTATATTGCAGATGGTTTTGAATATACGGCCCCAGTGAAATCTTACTTTCCCAACGACTATGGCCTTTATCATACGGTGGGAAACGTGGCGGAGTGGTGTGAGGATGACTTTGAGGAAACCGGTCCCATCGCTTATGCGCATGATCTGAACCCCGTCTATCGCGACCCTCGCAAGCAGAATCGTCGGCGGGTTGTGCGGGGTGGCGGCTGGAATGATGTGGCATACTTCCTCTCCGTGGGGACGCGGGACTATGAGTATGCTGACACCACAAAATCGCACATCGGCTTTCGTTGCGCCTTGTCTGTCATAGGTCGCTCGGGAGCTATGTAAAACTTGAACCGAAAACTTCGTAAATACTATGGCGAGTAAAAAAAGTCAAAGCGGGTTTGACGCCCTCCTGCGCTCCAGGGGGTATCGCGTCGCGATGAAGTATTTGTATGCCTGGGGTGCATCGGTTGTTATCATTGGTGCCCTCTTCAAGATTCTCCACCTGCCCGGCGCAAATGAGATGCTGATAGTGGGGCTGGGCACGGAGGCGGCCGTATTCTTTGTGTCTGGCTTGGAGCCGCTTCCTGAAGAGGAGAAGCACTGGGACTGGGCCAAAGTTTTCCCTCAGCTCGCGGCAGAGGAAGAAGAAGGGGGTGAGGTTGATCTGAGCTTGGCTGGGGGAATGGGTGGTCCTGGCATCCTTCCCGGAATAGGTCAGGGGATAAAGTCCCTCCAAGAGACAAGCCTCACGCCTGATCTGCTGGAAGGATTGGCCACTGCTATTGAGGGGCTTCGCGTCAATGTAGATAATCTCACTGGAATCACGGATGCGGCCTTAGTGACTCGTGATTTCGCTAACAAGGTCCAGGAGGCCTCCGCTCAGGTGGAGCGCCTTTCCAATAGCTATGCTGTAACAGCTGATGCTATGACCAAAATTGCCTCCTCTTTTGCGGATATTCAGAGTTATCAGACTCAGCTCAAGCAGCTCTCTCATACTATCGCGCAGCTTAATAATGTATACGAAAATGAGCTTCAAGAAGTGCAGAAGCATGTCGCTGCTATTAGTCGCTTCTACGGCGGTCTGGGTAAAGTAGTGTCTACCTTGGAGGGTACCTCTCAGGATGTGGATCAACTCCGTCAAGAAGTCACCACTTTGAACGCTAACCTGCGCGGGCTGAACGCCGTTTATGGTGGCATGCTATCTGGCATATCCTCGGCTTTTCAACGCTAATGTAAAGTCCTATGGCAAGCGGTAAGCTTACACCCCGACAGAAAATGATCAACCTGATGTATCTCGTGCTTACGGCGCTTCTGGCGCTCAATGTAAGCGCTGAGGTGCTTCAGGCTTTTCAAAACCTCGCAGACTCCCTCCAGAATACGGCAAATAAATTCGAGCAATCGAATACCGACCTCGCCGCGGCAATCAAAGCGGCTATCCAGAAGGAGATGGAGCAAGGCTCTCGCAAAAACGAGCCCCTTTTGGCCGAAGTGGATAGAGTTCGAGCAAAGACAGATTCCGTAGTTAATGCGCTAAAAGGCTACGCCGAAGCGCTCTTTGATGAGAAAGTGGCTGGTCGGGATGCTGAAACGGGTCGCCTCAAGCGTCTGGATGAGCGGGAAAATAATTATCGCTACTGGATGGGTGATGACGATGCTGCTAATAACGGGCGCGGCGAAGGTAAAGCCCTCGAGATGCACCAGCTCTTAGATTCCTTTGTAGATTGGGCCAATCGGTTCTATGCCTCTTACAACAATGGCGTCCTGCCAAACAGTGGTCGGGGCTTTGAGAAGCTTGTCGTAGACCCTAAGGACAATCCGTATGTAAAAGAGAAAGAGTCCAAAGACAAGACCTGGGAGTACTTCACTTTCCACATGACGCCTGCCGTGGCAAACCTGGCTGTGCTCTATAAGTACATCAACGATGTGAGGGTCATTGAAACCGACCTCCTAAATCTCCTCAAATCCAAGCTGGGACAGGTTACTTTCAAGATAGACTCCTTAGTGCTGGTAGATGCGCCGCGCAGCGAGATCGTGGTAGCAGGCATGAGGTTTGAGACCAAAGTGTTTGTGGCGGCGACGAGCTCGCAGGCTAAGCCTATCTTCTCGGGGACTGGCACGATGAAGTTAGAAGGAGGCGGCTATTCGGCTGTATTTACCATTCCAGCTTCTGCCAATGTGATACCCAGGGATCAACGTAAGGGCAAGCAGCAATATACGGTCGTTGCGAAGGTTCCTAAGGCAGATGGTAGCTTCCAGGAGCTTAAGTTGACGAAAACTTTTGAGGTCGTCAAGCCTGAAATTGTGGTCACCTCGGCAGCAGTACAACTCCTGTATGCGGAGTGCGGAAATGATCTCAATATAGATGTGCCTGCCTTAGGCGAACTGTACGATCCGGTAGTTACGGCAGACAACGCCCAGGTTCTACCGTCCAAACAGAGCAAGAAGAAGTTTCGTGTTGTACCCAAGGGTGGCTCCAAGACTTGCCGATTAGATGTAAAAACCCGCTTAGGAGGTCAGCTCGTGCATCTGGGCGATCTGAACTATAAAGTGGTTCCTCCTCCCCGCCCCTCAATCCGGGTGTATGTAGGTAACGAACCCTATAATGGTACCAGTCCTGTGCCGCGCACAGCCACAGTTCGTATACGGGTTGAGCCGGATAAGGATTTTGCTTCCTCGCTTCCCGAGGATGCCAAGTATGTCATCGCTAATCCAGAGATAAAAGTAGTCAAGGGCCTGGCAGGTGCACAGCCTGTGGGCTCTCTCCCTACCAGTAAGAGAACCCAAAGCCCCGTGGTTTCTGTTGACCTGACGGATTACTCACGAGGCCTGCAGCCCGGAAATGTGGTTTATGTTCAGTTTGCTGACGTCTTCCGGGTCAACTTTCAGAACAAGCAGGTGAAAGAAAACTTCGCTGTGAGTGAGCTTGTATTTCCAATCACTATCGGAAGATGAAAACCATTAGAACCATGCGATACTTCGTCGTACTTGCTGGGTTAGCCATTGTGCAGGCTCAGTTTCCGCCGCGTACTGACGATCACTTCTGGCGGAAGAAAGTCGTTATTACCCTGGACCTTCGGGAAAAAATCAATGTGCCTCTGGAAAGCGGGCAAGAGGGTTATCAACTTTATACCAACTACAGCACTGATCCTATAACAGATAAGTCGCCTTACTCTAATCGGGAAGGCTTCATAGTAGCATTGGTAAAGGCTTTCAAGGAAGGAAAGTTTGTTGGTTTCGACCCTAAAAATCTTAGTCGGCAAATGACCTTTGAGGAATTTGACAGCTACTCTCGCCGTATAGAGCAGGGCGGGGGGGAAAGTGCTGGGGGGGATCAGGAAGGAGGAGGGGTAGATGAGGTGGGAGGCGAAGAGTTTGATAGCGGTGAGTTTATGGATGAGGGTATGGACGTGGAGGGGGGGGCTGGTGAGGGGACGGCTGCTGAAGCTGGTTCCCGTACCCCTTCATCTAAGGATGCTTTCCCTTACATCAAGTACTATCGCACTCTGGCTCGCTTCATTGAGGATCGCATCTTTGATAAAAACAAATCGGACATGTACTATGACATTCAGTACCTCTGTTTGGTACGTGTAGATCCCAAGGGCGCCCTGCCTGACGAAGACGCCGTCTGCTTTCGCTACAAGGATGTGATGGACGTAATGGATGATACGCAGTGGCGCAACCGGGCCAATGATGCCGAAGACCGCTCTGTGCGAGAAATTATTGAGCTACGGCGTTTCTCCTCGTATGTGACTATCGTCTCCGGCGACGTGGTCAATACGCTTAATCAGGCTGAACTCCGCCGCCAGCAAATGATCGAGTTTGAGCATCATCTCTGGACATACTAAGAAAAGGCACCCATCTCCATTTTGCCAGCCCCTGCCACCAAGCAGGGGCTTTTTTCTTTATACCTTTGTCTCGATGGACTTCCTCTTCTGGCTCATCTTGGCTGCGACTGCCCTGGTCGTCCTCACCATAACTGCCTATACGACCTTATTAGAGCGAAAGGTCTCGGCCTACATCCAGGATCGGGTAGGTCCTAATCGCGCGGGCCCATGGGGCCTCCTCCAGCCCCTGGCTGATGTCGTAAAGCTCGTCTTCAAGGAAGGCTTCCAGCCAGCGCAGTCCTATAGATTTTTGCAGTATTTGGCACCCATTCTGATGGTAACTATTGCCGTGGCAGCGATTGTTATGCTTCCTATTTCACCGCATATTCAGTTCTTT
>AFSR01000724.1_pt1 | contig 22719 bp, 14 predicted proteins | sample 296848 | NCBI WGS metagenome assembly AFSR01 (sample SAMN02954305, study PRJNA68063) | hot springs metagenome | biome: terrestrial; feature: Mushroom and Octopus hot springs; material: microbial mat core samples; isolation source: Yellowstone National Park Mushroom and Octopus hot springs ...
TTCGCCTTGCCTGGCCGAGGGCTTATGGTCTTTGAATAAATAATCCGCCATAGCCCGCGCAGGCGGGCTTTGCATTCCATAGCCGAGGGCTTTAGCTCGACGGCACGCGGCGCATACCGGATGTATTTCTCAATCTCCATCAGTCCTACGGCTCGTTCGGGATAGCGGACTTCTCAATCTCCATAATTTCGGCGTACTTCTGTGCCGAAATCAATTTCGGTGTGCTTCTCTCGTAGACCGAAATTCATTTCGGTCGCCGCGTGGGACGCGGGGAATGACCGGCAAAGGCGCATAGCAGCGGATGCTCTTCGACGGGGCTCAGGTTAACTCGACGGGTTCGAGAGCCGCCTGTTCCCGCCCATAATCGATGATAACAGTAGCAAAACGGGAGAGGAGTTGCATCCCGATCGTTGCGCGCGAGCGCCGTCCCAGATCGCCAGCCCACGTCAGCGGTGCATCGATATCGACATCCTTTAGCGTAAACGGACCCAACCGCACCTGATCGAAACGACGACGCACGACTTCTCCACCGCCGCCAAATCCTTCTCCGTGCACAATCCGCACATCAGTCCCATCCCGATGCAACCCCAGACGCATCGCCAGGTCTGGTCCGACGGTGATAGCAGTGTTCGAGCCGGTGTCGATCACCGCCGTGGGAAGCGTCACACCGTCGATGACCAGATCGCCAATTGCCGGGAAGTGTTCGAAGAATGAGACAGGAATGATGGCGCCTGAGTCGCCAACAGGCGGAAACCCCAGGTCGGGATGCGCCAGTGTCAGCGTGCGCGCCCGGAAATCGATCCGCAGGGTCAGGTGGCGGAGCACGCTGTAGCCGATCACCACGTCGACCCCAAAGGGGAGGCTGCTGAGGTCGAGAGCCGGGGCGTAGAGATCGCGGATGGTTAGCGCCTGATTGCCAGGGGCGTCCGGGTTGCCCAGGCGCAACCAGGGGAAGATGGTCTCGGTAAAAGCGACGGTATCGCTGGCAGCGCCATGCCCGACGCCGCTGCCGCCGGTGCGCAGCGCCAGACGACGCGCGAGCCGGGCATCAACGGCTGATGGGTCGGTGCCGGTGTCGATCAGGACACGCAACGGGTGACCACCGGGACCGGATGCGCGACAGCACAGAACGCCAAATGGCTCACACAGCGCAATTGTGGTGACGCCTTGCGCCGGAAATTCGATCTGGGTGCGATCCTCGACCATACCTGCGGTTCAGAAGAACAGATCGGCTCACCCGCGTGCGACGGATGAGCCGACACAACCCCTTCGGACTCAGACAAGCAAGCGATGCTTAAGCGATAGACTTCTGAAAGCATGCGCGATGATGGTACGTCTTGTTGCGCCGCCGCCCATCCATCACAACCACCATCTCGCGGTCATTCATGATGCGCTCTCCGCAGTTTGCGCAGTTGTGGTTGGTCGGCTTGCCGCTCTTATCGCGCGCCGTAACGTCGGTTTTCGATTTCTTCTCTGCCATGATTCTGGTCTCTCCGTTGCCTGATGCCAGGTTGTGGATTGTTGCTGTTCCTGTGCGTATTATAGCATACCTTGCATCGGTGCGCGCCGTTTCGCGTATTGAACGGACGTCGGCAACCTGCTGCTCGTCATCTTGCCAGGTCTTTGCACGGGTTACATCCATTACTTGCACAGAATCGTAGTGTATGGTATGTTGCAGATACACACCCTTTGCAACCTCACTACGTGCAACGCTCGTCGTATTCGTGGCGATGGCGGCAGCCCGCCGCATGGAGGCGCACAATGAGCATGGTTCGACCCGGTGATCTGACATGGAACAAGACGAAAGAAGCAGCGACCAGAGGCGGTCTGGTGGTGACTGTCGAGCGGAGCCGACGCATTGCGGCGAGCGCGAGTCGCGTTTTTGCGACGCTGTCCGATCCGCAGACACTGGCGGGGTTGTTGCCGCGCGTGAAGAGAGTCGAGGTGTTGCAGCGTGGTGAGTCCAGTGCGCGCGTCGCTACCCATATGGCGATGGGTCCGTTCGCTACCATTCGCTCTGAGGGGGATGTGTTCTGGCAGCAAGACCAGGAAGTAGTCTTCACGTCGCGCCATCCGGTCAGTGTCGAGTCGCGCTGGTCGTTTGTGCCGGATGGCAAGGGAACCGATCTGCGGGTGACGTTGACCATCGATCTTGCGCCGATGCTCGGACCGTTCGCGGCAATGGTTCCGTCAGATCAGGTCACGGCGATGATCGGACCGGACCTTGACCAGGCTTTGACTGCGATTGCCCGGCGGATCGAGGGAATGCGGTAATCTTGTGGTATGATGGATGGCGTCTCGATCCTGCCATCTGTCGTTATGGTCGATATTCCTCGTATTGCTGCCGGATTGGTGTTGAGCGCCTTCATTGGGGCTGTGGCGTATCGACGCCATTCGCTTGATCGGAGCGGATGGCTGGGCGCAATCATTACGGGAACAGCAACCTTCGGTTTTGGTGGTTGGACCTGGGGAAGCGTACTGATCGTCTTTTTTGTGACGTCCAGTGCGCTTTCTCATTTTCGCCAGGCGCAGAAGCAGCGCATTGCCGGTGAGAAGTTCGAGAAGGGTGGGCGACGCGATCTCTGGCAGGCGCTTGCCAATGGCGGCGCAGGTGCGGCGCTTGCCCTGGTCTATGGGTTGACCGGTGAGCCGGTGATGCTGTTAGCGGCGTATGTCGGTGTGATGGCGACGGTCACTGCCGATACGTGGGCAACCGAAATCGGGGTTCTCAGTCCACATCCGCCGCGCCTGATCACGTCTGGCAGGATCGTCGCGCCGGGCACATCGGGCGGGGTGACGCTGTACGGGATTGGCGCATCGGCTGGCGGCGCACTCCTGATTGGCGCTACAACCCTGCTGTTCATGGTTGCTGAACGCGGGGTCTGGCTGGTTGCGCTGCTGCCAGCCGCACTCGTCGGCGGGGTTGTCGGAAGCCTGGTCGATAGTCTTCTTGGGGCGACGGTGCAGGCGATGTACCTGTCGCCGACCGGCGAAACCGAAAAGCGCGCCTCCCGCGATGGGGTGCGCTATCCGCTGCTGCGCGGCTGGCGCTGGATGAACAACGATATGGTCAACTTCCTCAGTTCGCTGGCAGGCGGCGCCGCTGCATTCGGCGTGTATGCTCTGACGAGTGGCGGGTAAGCACTATACCGCCGGAACCTGCTGCGTCAGACAGTGCCAGGCGCCCAATCCCCACACGATGTCGGTGCAATCGATACCCACGATGTCACGGGTCGGAAACAGTTCCGCCAGGATTGCCGCTGCGCGTTCGTCGTTCGGGTGGTTGAAGGTGGGCAGCAGCACAACGCGATTGGCGATATAGAAATTGGCGTAGGACGCCGGCAGACGCCGTCCTTCATACACAATCGCCGGCGGCATCGGCAGTTCGACGATCCGCAGCGCGCCGCCGCGTAGATCGGTCATCCGCTTCAGACGGCGCAGATTCTCCTGGAGTGCGTCGTAGTTTTCGTCGGTGGGATCGCTTTCAACAACGGTCACAACAGTATCGGGAGCGACGAAGCGCGCCAGATCGTCGATGTGCCCGTCGGTATCGTCACCCACGATGCCATCGCCAAGCCAGAGGATGTTCGAGACACCAAGGTAATCGCACAGGCGCTGCTCGATCTGTTCACGGGTCAGATGCGGGTTGCGGTTGGGGTTGAGCAGGCATGCCTCGGTGGTGAGCAGCAACCCTTCACCGTTGACATCGATCGAGCCGCCCTCCAGCACCATACCGCCATCGAAACAGGGCACGCCCAGCGCCTCCGCCATACGCCGCGGTATCTGATTATCCAGGTCATACGGCGGATATTTGCCGCCCCACGCGTTGTATTCCCAGTTGATTGCAGCCAGGGGATCATCGCCTGCGCGCACGACGAAGATCGCACCGTGATCACGGCACCAGGCGTCGTTGGTCGGAAAATGATGAAAGCGAATGTCGCCCTGCGCCCCGGCTGCGTGCAGCAACCGACGCGCCTGATCTTCCATTGCTTCATCGTTGACATTGATATGCACGGTTTCGGAGCATGCCAGCGCCGCAACCATGCGGGCATAGATCGGCAGGACGACATGCAGTTTGCCGGGCCATGACTCCTCGTTGTGGGGCCAGGAGAGCCAGGTAGCCTGGTGCGGCGCCCATTCTGCGGGCATGCGGTATCCGAGTTGCGTCGGCGTTGGTTGGGACGTTGTCATACCGCTGCTTCACTCCTCATCAATGTAGCGGCGGGTGATCTCGCCATACGCATCGATCCGCCGGTCGCGCAGGAAGGGCCAGTGGGTGCGCTGCTCGTCAATGCGCGCCAGATCGATCGGCACAACCAGAATGTCCGGCTGATCAACGGCAGCCTTTGCCAGGATTGTTCCACCCGGATCGGAAACGAAACTCTGCCCCCAAAACTCGATGCCGCCGTCGGGATCACCTTCGTGACCGGTGCGGTTGACGCTGGCGACGTAGCACCCGTTGGCGATACCATGAGAACGCTGGATGATCTCCCAACTCGCGTGCTGCGCCGTGCCGTACTTCTCTTTTCTGCGGGATGCCAGCCGATGGCCGTCGGGTAGAAGAGAATGTCGGCGCCGCGCAGTGCGGTGAGACGCGCCGCTTCGGGGTACCACTGATCCCAGCAGATAAGCACACCGACCCGCGCATAGCGCGTGGCGAACACTTTGAACCCCAGATCGCCGGGTGTGAAATAGAACTTCTCGTAGTAGAGCGGATCGTCGGGGATGTGCATCTTGCGGTACTTGCCCAGATAGCGCCCATCGGCGTCGAGTACGGCAGCGGTGTTGTGGTACAACCCTTCGGCGCGCTTCTCAAACAGACTGGCAATGATCACAACGCCGAGTTCGCGCGCCAGTGCGCCCAAAGCCTCGGTTGAAGGACCGGGGATCGGTTCCGCCAGTGCGAAATGCCGGTGATCCTCGCTCTGGCAGAAGTAGAGTGACCGAAACAGTTCAGGCAGGCAGACAATCTGCGCGCCGCGTTTTGCCGCTTCACGGATACCCTCGACGGCAACAGCGAAGTTCCGCTGCGGGTTGTCGGTCATTCGCATTTGTACGAGACCGAGAGAAACAATACGTGACATTGAATGCTCACTTTCGTGGAATGATGTTCAGGGCAACAGGTCGCGCACCGGGAGACGGGCAACCTCCACGCCATCGAGCACAACCGGGATCGTGCCGTCTTCAGCGACTTCCTGGCGCTGTGCATAATCGGCTTCCCCTTCAGCCGCGAAAGGCTGCGCGTACCATTCGATCGTACGCTCGACAAGGTTGATGATCCAGTAGACCGGAATCATTGCGCGGGCATACATCCGCTTCTTCAGTGTTCGGTCACGCTGGAGCGTCGTATCAGCCACCTCCACAACCAGTGCAACATCCTGCGCCTGCGGGTGGCGGTCGTGATACTGACGGCGCTCGCCGCGGACTACCAGGACATCCGGTTCTGGCTCGCTGTCGGCGGTGGTGAACGGTTCCTGCGCATCGACATACCACTGCACTGGCACAACCCGCGCAAGCGCGTCGCGTGTCAGATGGGTCGCAAGGCTGTGCGGCGGATTGTTGGGCATTTTTGTCACCAGCAACCCTTCGAGAAACTCGACAGGATCATCGTCGGTGAGAATGCCGGTCTGGATCATCCGGTGGTACTGTTCGAGACTCAACCGCCAGACCGGTGCGCCTGGAATGGTCATCGCCAGCGCAAGACGCTGATCGGTATCGATTGACATAACCTACCTCGTTTGTCTGGAGCGAAGCCACTCATCGCGCAGCGTTGCAATATCCTGGCGCCACGCCGCCACCAGCGGGTCGGTTGCCGGGTTGCCGCCTTCGCGCGCGACGTGCCATTTGCGAAACGCCAGTTCGTTCTGCGCCAGCGCGAGACGCCAGGGTATGCCACGGCTGCCGAGCGCACCAAACATGCGGTCGTTCACAATCGCGGCATACTCCTCAGGGGTAATGCTGATCCCGACTTCGTCCGCCAGATAGGTGCGGATCACATCACGTTCCCAGCGCGAACTGAGCGCCAGCAGCACCAGCAGGGCAATATACAGCACACCCTGCACCACGATATTCATTGCCGCTGCCGCTCCCCATAGCGCAACCGGCGGGATGCTCTCCAGTCCGCGCTCGACATCATACCCCATAAGCACCACGAAAATACCGAGCAGGAACACCCCGACCGAATTGTTGAGCGCGTGTCCGAAGGTTGCCGCCAGGTACCCGGCAACCGGTGCGCCAAGCCGGGTGCATCCTTCGCGCGACTGACGGGCAAAGCCAACGCCGGCGCCGCAGATTGCGCTCCAGAGCATATGCCCGTTGAATCCCAGAAAGACGAAACGCCCGGCAAACTGCTGAGCGAACGGAGCAACGCCGGTTTCGGCGTACCCCTGCATCACGTACAGCGCATACTCAGCGATGTTGAAGCCGATGCCGACCAGCGCCCCGTAGATGATTCCATCGCGCACATTGTCGAACTCAGCGCGCAGAAACCAGAAGAGCACCAGAACGGCAAGCCCTTTGAAAGCCTCCTCGACCGGCGGCGCGATCAGCGCAGCAGCGAGCAATTGCCCGATGAGTTCGCTATCGACGCCGCCGACAATCTCCAGGCTGACAGCGACGAACCCGAAGCCAAGCGCGTTGAAAATGGCGGAAAGACCGGTGCTGATCACCGCCCCCCATACCACGGCGCCGATCGCCAGCCAGAGCGACTCGCGCTCACGCCGATCCAGCCAGCGCAGCAACGCCAGGAGCGGCAGTGATGCGACCGTACCGATCAATGCAGCCGTCAGGAAGATGCCGATACGCGCAGCAGGTTCCAGGATCCAGAGCGCCAGATGCCCCAGAAACGCAAAGCCAAGAAGCAGCAGCATACCGCCGACAAACAGACATCCGCCGAAAGGGCGCGCAATTGGCGACCCAACCATAGCGCGCGCCACCAGTTTTGCCGAAGCAGGCATAGCAACCTCTTACATATCCCACGTAGCATCACCGAAGAAATCAGCCGGTGCGTGCGCCAGAAAGCGTTCAATCGCTGCGCGGCGGTCTCCCAGGCGGAAGGAAGGACCATGGCCGGGGTAACAGATCGTGGCGTCGCTCCAGGTCAGCGTGATGGTGCGCAGCGTCGTCAGGGTGGTGCGAAAATCCTCCGCCGACCAGGTGCGCCCCGGTCCCCCATCGAACAGCGTATCGCCCACAATTGAAATTGGCGCACCGTCGACCAGGTAGGAGATCATGTCTGCGGTATGACCGGGCGTATGCCAGGCGCGGAGCGTCGAAGCGCCCACTGTGATAACCTCTCTATGCGCCAGTGTGCGATCAACTGGCAGCACAACGCCGCTGGCGTGCGGTCCGGCATGGGCGAACACCGGGACACCGAGCCGGTTGCGCATCTCGTCGAGTGCGCCTATATGGTCTGGATGGGTGTGGGTGAGGAGAATGGCAACCGGCGTTGTACCGTCGAGCATTGCTATCAGTTCGTCTGGCTCTGCCCCTGGATCGATCAGGACGCTATGGCGGGTCGTCGGGCAGACCAGCGCATAACTGTTCATGGGCCAGGGACCAACAGATCGCATGCGTAGTTCCATGGGCGCTCATTCGCTCCCCGGTGATTGAGCCTCGCGCTCTCGCCAGCGTTCGATGTGCGTCGTGCACCGGCATACTGCCGTTTGTGCGCTTCTGTTTGCATCTTAGCGCACTGTGATAAGGACTGTCAAACTTCAGTATTCGCATTCAGGATTGTTTTGCCGGATGCATTGGTAACAGATGTGGCAATGGTGTAGCGTTCCCCATCATTGCGGTGCAGCGCTGCGCTCCTGGATTGTGCCTGCGCCATCGCTGCCAGGCGCGCTCACTTCCGTTGCTGGCAGGAACAGGCGCACCTCGTGCCGCAGCCCGTCGTCGTGCAGCGGGATGGTCAGTTCGCGCGCAGGAACGCCGTCGATTGTCAGCGCATACCCATCGCTGCCGCGCTCGACGACGATATGGCACTCACTCGAACCGTAGCGGTACCACGCCTCGTAACCTGGCCAGTCGGGCGGCAGGCAGGGCGTCAGAGTCAGGTGATCGCCGTGGCGCTGGATACCCAGGATACGCTCGATGCCAAGCCGGTAGAACCATGCTGCCGAGCCGGTGTACCACGTCCATCCGCCACGCCCCAGGTGCTGCGGCGCGCTATAGATGTCTGCCGCAATGACATACGGCTCGACGGCGTAGACGCGACCACAGGATTGTGCGTGGTGCACTGGATTGAGCATCCGCAGCATTTCACCCGCGCGCGCGTGTTCACCCAGCATTGTCCATGCCCAGGCGACCCAGATCGCAGCGTGGGTGTACTGCCCGCCGTTTTCACGGACGCCGGGCACGTATCCCTTGATATAGCCGGGGTTGCGCGGCGTCTGGTCGAACGGCGGCGTGAAGAGTTTAATAATGCCAGTTTCACGGTCAACCAGATGGCGGTCGACTGCCTCCATCGCCTGCCGCGCCCGTGTCGGGTCGGCAGCGCCAGCAATGACCGCCCACGACTGGCTCAGGGAATCGATGCGACACTCATCGTCACGCGCTGAGCCAAGCGGCGTGCCGTCGTCGTAGAAGGCGCGCAGATACCAGTCGCCATCCCAGGCATGGCGATCAATCGCCTCACTCAACCGGCGCGCTTCGGCGCGATAGCGCGCGGCGCGCTCGATGTCGCGCCGCTGCTCGGCAATCGGAGCGAAGCGGTTCAAGATAACAATCAAAAACCAAGCGACCCACACGCTCTCGCCGCGTCCGCCGTGTCCTACCAGGTTCATGCCGTCATTCCAGTCCCCTGCACCCATCAGTGGCAGTCCATGCGCGCCCATGCGCCTCAGCGCACGATCGATTGCGCGAATGCAGTGGTCGTAGATACTGCCCGACTCGTTCGCCTGCTCGGGGAGATCGTAGTATTCGGCTTCGTCCTCCGCGAGCGGTCGCCCTTTGATGTACGGCGCAACCGCATCGAGCAATGCCCGGTCGCCGGTCGTTTCGACATAGTGACACACAACGAAGGGCAGCCACAGGTAGTCATCGGAGAATGCGGTGCGGATGCCACGACCGAGCGGGGGGTGCCACCAGTGTTGCACATCGCCTTCGACGAACTGGCGCGCTGCGGCGCGCAGGATATGGTCACGCGCAATCGATGGCTCGATCATGGTCAGCGCCATCACATCCTGCAACTGGTCGCGGAAGCCGTAGGCGCCGCCCGACTGGTAGAATGCCGAGCGCCCCCAGATACGGCAGACGAGGGTCTGGTAGATCAGCCATCCGTTGAGCAATACATCGAGCGCCGGGTCGGGGGTGCGCACCCGCAGCGTGCTGACCAGGGTGCGCCAGCGTGCGCTGGTCTCCTCGATGGCGCCGGTCGCAGCGGCGGGATCACGGTAGCGGTCGATCAGATCGCGCGCCTCAGCCTCATCTGTTCCCTGACCCAGCAGGAAGAACAGGTCGCGTGTTTCACCAGGGTTGAGGGTGAATGTCGTTGTAACAACGCCGCATGGGTCAAGACCTGCGCCGATCCGATTGTCGAAGGCGCCATCGTGTGCGCCCGCCAGCGCAATCGGGCGCGCCAGATCGCCGTTGCGCCCGATGAATGCTGCGCGATCGCCACAGAATGCGACCTCTGGTTCGCTGCATGCCAGGAATGCAACCCGACCGACGAAATCGTGGCTGTAGGCGTTGCGCGCCAGCAATGCGCTCCGCTCCGGCGCCGTCGATGTGACGATGAAGAGCGCCGTTTGTTCGCGCAGGACGCCAAGCACCCACTCAACATACATGGTCGCGCTCAGGCGACGCTCGTGAGCGGAGCGGTTGCGCAGGCGCAGGCGAATGATTTTCACCGGATCGTCAGGCGCAATGCTGAGGGTGGTTTCGCTCTCGATGCCATTGGACTGTTGCAGGAAGCGGGAGTATCCCATCCCGTGGTAAACGCGAACGCGCCCGCTTGCGCACGGACGCGGCAGCGGCGACCAGAGCGCGCCGCCGGCTTCGTCGCGCAGGTAGATCGCCTCGCCGGGCGGATCGCTGACCGGATCGTTCGACCAGGGGGTCAGACGGTTCTCGCGACTGTTTTCCGCCCAGGTGTAGCCGCCGCCACTCTCTGAGACGATGAAACCGGCGCGTGGGTTGGCAACGACATTGACCCACGGCAATGGCGTGGAGTTGCCGGGTGCAACCTCGATGACGAACTCACGTCCATCAACGGTAAACCCGCCATACTCCGTGGTCAGCATCAGATTCTCTGCAGGCAGCGGAGCGTCATCGAACGGCGGCATCGTGAGCGGCGGCGGAGGTGGCGCTTTATCGGGCAGGCGACGGCGCAGATGGTACGACAGGTCGCCACGCCGACTGTGGAGTGTGATGCGGCTCACCGCCTCGAAGAGAATCTGATCGGCTTCAGGCATGATCCCGGTGCGCAGCACGAAGACCCCGCCACGCTGGTTGAGCCAGCGACTCGACCGGCTGCTGCGCACCAGCGCCATGATCTGCTCATACCGCTCCTGGCGATAATCGGCGCCATCTTCGACCAGCAACACCAGATCGATGAGTACCCCCTTCAAGCGCCAGTACTCGTGCGCCTGGATCAGCGAGCGCGCCAGTGATGTATCGGAGGTGGGCGCAATGCGCCCGACGACTATCGGGTAATCACCGGAGACGCCGTATGCCCATAGACCTGGCTGTCCTTTGGTGTTGCGCAGCAGCGCCTCGGATGCGGCGCGGCGCACCGGATCGGGCAGAAGGGTGAGTGATGCGAGACGCTGAAACTGGTGCGCCTGGTCGGCGTTGATACCGAGATGCATCAGTTCGACCTGCGCCTGGATGCGCGCCATATCGAAGGCGCGCATTGCAATGACGGCATCGCGATAGTGATCCGCCAGGCGAACCGCCTCCTCGCGTGTCGCCGCAACCGCCATCGTCATGATGACCTGCGCCTGTCCGCCGGGTACGATCCGCACCCGGCGCCGCTGGCTGAAGATTGGGTCAAGCACCGAGCCAACACGACCGTTCAGCGGACGGTCGAGCGCCTGTGGACGTGAAGGATCGTGCCCGCGCCCGATGAATGTCATCCGGTCGGTTTCGTACTCCAGCTCACCCAGGGTGCGCCCACGTACGCCGATTGTCTGAGCAACCCACAGGCGTTCATCGCTCGGCGCGCGCGGTCGGCGCGTCGCCAGCAACGCTTCGCTCATCGGATCGAACGATGTTTCGATGAATAGGTTCGAAAAGACCGGGTGGGCAGCGTCGGCGGCATCGGGCGCCAGCACAATCTCAGCATAGGTAGTGACCTCCAGTTCGCGAGGTTGCGACGTCAGATTCACCAGGGTCAGAACGCGCACCTCGACGTGGTCTTCGGGCGATACAGTCATCTCCAGGCGCGTGTCGATGCCAGCGTAGTGCTGGCGGAACTTGACCCGTCCGGCGCCGCAGGTGACGCGGTAATCGTCGCCGAGCGTTCGGAGCGGTTGGTACGTCGGCGACCATGTGACGCCGCTGCGTATATCGCGCACGTAGACGAAACTGCCGGACGCATCGCGGGTCGGGTCGGGTCGCCAGCGGGTAAGCGCAACGGTCGTTGTGCGTTCGGGCAGGGTAAAGCGACTCCCGCCGCCGCCAGCATTGGTTACTATCGTGGTCAGGACGCCGTTCGAGAGGATATAGGCATATGGTGCTGCGGTATGCGGCGTTGTGAAGTGACGTTCGAGCGTGATGTCTGGTGTAGTTATGATTTCGCTAACGGCGCTCTCCTGCGGCAGCGGCAGAGGCCGGTCAGCAGGAATCTTCTCCTGGAGCAGCAATTCAGTCGCCTGCACGATTGGCTCGGCGTGGAAGCGACGCTGCATGATGTTGTCGTGCAACAGATTATCGAGCGCCAGAAGTCCCATCCCCTGGTGATGCACCATATACGTCTGAACGATGGCGTGCCTGACGCCAGGCGGCAGGCGTTCAGGCGTAAAGTCGATCGCTTCGTAGAAGCCATACGCGCCGAATGCGCCGTACTCCATCAGAGTACGGAGGTTGGCGATGGCTTCGTTGGGTGCGACCTGCAATGCCAGCAGCGTCGCATATGGCGCAACGACCAGATCGTTTGCCAGTCCGCTCTGCAATCCCAACCCTGGCACGCCGAATGCGCGATACTGGTAGTTCATCTGCGAATCGCGCAGATTGAACGCCGATTCTGAGATGCCCCACGGAATGCCGCGCCCGGTGGCGTAGGCGATCTGACGTTCAACCGCCCCGCGATAGGTCGAGTCGAGCAGGGTTTCGGGAAAATTGCGCATCACCAGCAGCGGCATAAGGTACTCGAACATCGTGCCGCTCCAGGCGAGCAACGTCGGGGTTGCCACCGCTGGCGAAATCTTGCGCCCGATATAGAACCAGTGTTCCTGCGGCACTTCGCCAAGCGCAATGGCGATGAAACTTGCGAGTCGAGCTTCAGACGCAAGCAGATCGTAGTACGAATTGTCGCGCCGTCCTTCGCTGACATTGTAACCAATGGCGAACAGGCGGCGACGCTCGTCGTAGAGGAAGCGGAAGTCCATCTCTGTAATCAGAACGATGCACACGTCTGCAAGTCGCTCGACAGCAGCGCGGAACTGCGGGTCTTCCGCTGCTGACGGCACATCGTCGTGCGGCATATCGTTGAGGAGGCTGTATGCCTGACGCGCCAGCGCTTCTGCCCATTCAGCCACACGCGACTCCCGCGCCAGGATGATCGCCAGGTCGGCAGCCTGCAACAACCGTGCGCGGTACCCCTCCAGCGTATCCGGAGTGGCGTCGAGCGCCTGAAGGAGCGCAACCAGCGAGGTGCGCCCGCGCGCATCGGTAGGCAACCGTTCCTGAATAATTTCCAGGATGTCACGCAGCCCTTCAATGATCCATGGTCCGTATGCCGGGCGTTCGATGAGTGCGCGCAACCCCTGGCGCAGGGTGAGCAGATGACCGGCGAAGTTGCCGCTGTCAACTGTCGAAACATAGAGTGGCGGCAAGGGATGCAGGGTGCGCGTATCGTACCAGTTGTACAGATGTCCGCGGAAGCGCTCCATCCGCTGAATCGTGTCGAATACACGCTCGACGCGCTCCACCAGACTGCGCGCACCCAGGTAGCCAAAATCGACAGCAGCCAGGTCGGCGAGCAGTTGCAACCCGATGTTGGTTGGCGAGGTGCGCTCCGCCACCACCGGTCGCGGCGTTTCCTGAAAGTTATCCGGCGCCAGGAAGTTCTGATCCGGCACAACGAACCGGTCGAAATATGCCCAGGTTGCGCGCGCCACGCGGCGCAGCATCCGGCGATCATTGGCGCTCAGCGGTGCAACATGGCGCGGGATGTACTCCTGATCGAGCCAGCGAGCAAAGAAGGGCGCCGTAACCCACGACGCCACAACCGGCAGCGCGGGAAGCCATGACGCGCGCAGGCGATCAATGCGCGTCACTGCCAGTGCCAGCGCTACAACTGCCGAAGGCGCCATCCGCCTGACGAGGTAGTCGAACGAATTGGTAAGGCGTCGCTGCGCCTGTGCCGCCGTCTCCCATTCGAGCATCCGCCGATGGGTCACTCCCATGCGCCAGAGCGTGCGGACGATAGCGTCCATGTTCAGCCATGCCTGATCGGGAAGCATGGCAACGTTCAACAGCAGTTGCAATGCCGTCCAGCGCAGGCTTCCGATCGTCGTGATCAGATGAGTGCGCAGGTAGCGCCAGTCGGCTGGCATCAACCGCAGGCTTATGACGGCAAAGGTTAGCGGCGCAAGGTAATGCCCCAGCGCCAGCAGCGTCCAGACGGCAGGGCGACCGGGGAGAACGAACCATCCGGCGACCAGGAGAGCGAGCGTTGCTGGCGGAGTCAGACTGCGACGCAGATTATCGGCGATTTTGAAGCGACTGATCAACGGCAGGATGTTCGGTGCGCTGCCGCCCGATGCACGTGGAACGCGCGGCAGGAGCCATCCTGCAATCTGCCAGTCGCCGCGCACCCAGCGGTGCTGACGCGCCGAGTAAGCCGCATATGTCGTCGGGTAACTGTCAAGCAGTTCGACATCGGAGAGGAGCGCTGCGCGCGCATAACATCCCTCAATCAGGTCGTGGCTGAGGAGCGTATTCTCCGGAAAACGGTCGTGCAGCGCCGTCCGCATTGCAACCGGGTCGTAGATGCCTTTCCCGGCGAAAATCCCCTCGCCGAACAGGTCCATGTAGACATCGGAGACCGCAGTGGTGTAGGGATCGACACCGACATTCCCCGATGAAATGCGCGCGAAGCGACTGCGCAACGCACCCGGCAGGTCGATGCCGACACGCGGCTGAAGAATGCCGTATCCCTGCACCACACGCTGCGTCTGCGGGTCGATCACCGCCTGGTTGAGCGGATGCGCCAGTGTGCCGATCAACGCGCGCGCCGTATCGCGCGGCAGTTGCGTATCGGCGTCGAGCGTGATGACATAGCGGATCTGTGGCAGAATGCTGAGATCGCCGATGAAGGTCTCGTAGGTGGTATCGTGTGCGCCAGCGAGCAACCGGTTGAACTCTTCAAGTTTTCCGCGTTTGCGCTCCCATCCCATCCAGCAACCCTGTCGCTCATTCCACACGCGGCGGCGATGCAGCAGGAAGAAGCGGTCGCTGCTGTAGCGTTCGTTCAACCTTTCGATACCACTGACTGCCAGTGCGAGCAGGCGCTCATCTTCCGGCATATGCTGTTGAGGCGCATCGGCGAAATCGGTGAGCAGTGCGAAATGCAGGTGCGGGTCCTGATTGGCAAGCGCCAGCACTTCCAGCGACTCGATCTGCGTGCGGATGCTATCGGGTGTGAGCAGCAATGTCGGCACGACAACGATTGTGCGCAGTTCGCGCGGAATGCCATGACGAAAATCGAGTCGTGGCAGGGTACGCGGGGGTATCAGGCGCGTAACTGCGCGATCAACCAGTTCTTTCGCCAGCGCGAATGCCGGAATGACCGCCGTAAGCGAAAGGGCGGCGGTAAGGATCGGTGGAACGGCGGAAGGCTCGCTGCGCGCAGTCGGGCGGGCAAAACGAATGCCGGCAGCGGTGATGGCGACAGTTCCTGCCGTGATCGCGCCAAGATAGACCACTTCGGGATGACGCAGAACTGCACGACGCACCACCTCGCCGGGCGTCAGGCGACACCCCAGCGCCGCCTCAAAGGCAAAGCGCCCTTCATCGACCAGGTAATACCCGATGTGCGTTTCGCGCAGTGGACGTCCCTCTTCCCGGGCGCGTGCAGCAATGTGGATCAACCGTCGCGCAATGGCGTCTTCGCTCAATCCACTACGGCGCGACAGACGCTCCAGTTCGTGTCGGTAGCGGTCGCGGGTGGCAAAGGTGCTTTGCCCATACGCGCCAGCCGGGTCCTGACGCAACACCTGTTCGACCAGACTGACGCGCTCGAACCAGTCGGGCCAATCGACCGCATCCATCGTCCGCATGCTGGTGATCGTATTGGCGACCGATACCTGATTGGCGGATTGACGCCGCTGTTCGGCGAGAATGATTTCCTCGGCAGTGTTGTAGGGGATGGAAGGTTGCTGTTCCAGCCAGACCATCAGTTGGGCGATGTCGAACTCCCCTTCCTGGTTGCGCAGGCGCTGGATCAGTTCGACGGCGAGCGGCAGCGGAAGTTGGGGGTGCATCCGCGCCAGTTGTCGAAAGGCAGTATTTCCCTCGAAGGAGCCAACATGCTTCTGCGCCAGGATCCGTTCCGCCCACGTTGCTCCTTCGAGGCGCAGGCGACGCTCATCGATCATCAGGCGCGCCAGGCGCCCCAGGTTCTGGATCAACCCGACACGCAGCATGATCGGGATTGCCCAAATCTCACCGATCGAGAGCGGCGCTACCGCTTCATATGCCAGGACAAAGCGAGTCAACTGTTCGAGATCGATCCGACCGTCGGTATGCTCGATCAGTTCGAGCGCCAACGCATAGACGCGCGGTTTACCGTCGTGGGGTCCGCCTTTCAGTTTCGGAAGTTCGTGGTAGTACCCGCCGGGCAGGTCCTGACGAATTTCGCGGATCTGACCGACAATAACGTGGTAGTTGTCCACCAGCCAGGCAGCGGCAGGAGTGAGCGGCTGGCGTTGCGCAGCATCGGCGGCGAGCGTCTGGTACGCCAGGCGCAGCAGGCGATGATTGCGATCCACCGACGCGAGCAATGCGCGTGCCTTACCGGGTTGCATAACGACCGTGTGTTCGGCGGCGAGCGCCCGCGCGCGTTCTTCGAGTTGCCCGGTCGTCAGGATCACCCCGCGGATCGGGCGATCCGACAGCGGCTGGCGCCGTCGGATGAAGGAAAACGTCTGCTGCACGGTACGGGTCAATGTGTTAAACCGGTGCGAGAGATCGCTGGTCAACGTGGCAAGGTTCATGGAAACACTCCGACAACAATGTCACAATCGCGCCCGGTTGCGGCGCACAGGACTCTGTCTGGAAGGATCGGGAAGGATGCGCGGAAAACTGGCGCTCCGCGTAACGGTGACGCATCCGACGAGCGCCAGTTGCCGGACGGCAACGGCTAGCGCTTGATGATCGGCGTGCTGCGTCGCTGCACCATGATCCGCGCTTCGTTGGGAGGCAACATGCGAGTCATACCTTCAGCAGGACCGAGATCGACGATCTGAACATGGAAGGTATGACTGGGATTGGCTAATTCTGCGTTGTAGGCAAGTTCGTCGCGCAGCACTTTGGTGATCACATCGTTGCTCAAGCCTTCCGTCCGCGCGCGATTGATGAGTGCGCTGATCTGCTCGGCAAATTCACGCACACTGAATGGTGCACGCTGTTGCCTGACAGCAGTCGCCTCGAAGTGGTAAAAACAGACCGGACAGGTGATGTCGGCGCCGGTGATAGGTGTTGTCGGGCGCCACTCTGCGCCACAATTCGGGCACCGCTGCACGTCGCGCTCAGTCTGAGTCATCGTCCCCTCCTTAAAACTGGATTTCGCAAGCCGCGCCTTCCCGGCATCAGCGACCACAGTCGCTGACGTGCTTCGCCACCCAAACAATCGAGCGTGAAGTCACCAGAAACGCGGCGAGGAACGATACCGACGTTGGGATCGTGGTTTGGGTCACAATTGGTAGTATAAGCACAGAATAGCAGGTAAATCTACATATAAAATAGCGCAAATGCGAGTAATATGTGACAGAGACGTAACAGTGCTGCGCTCTACTACGGAAGGATGCCGGGCGAAAAGCGATCAACCGACCCTTTCCGCTACGAATGTATAATTGCCCGACACCACCCGGTACACAGCCGTCTCCTCGTCGCGCTGGACAAGGGTGACACCTTCTGATTCCTCTGCCGGGCGACCGCTTTCCTGTACGATGGTTCCTTCAACAGCAGGAACATATGCGGTGGCTGTTGTGTTGGGCGGCACGACAATCGTCCAGACGAAACGATCTCCGTCAATGTGCCAGTCACTCACTGCGCGTCCATACAGCGTATCAAGCGCTGCGCGCGCCGAGGTCAGCCTGCCGCCAGGACGAGGGCGCAGCACCAGATGACGGTAGCCAGGACATTCGGGGTCGATGTCGATGCCGGCGACGGTGGCATACAGCCATTCTCCGATTGCGCCATACGCATAATGGTTGAACGAATTCATGCCCGGATCCTGGAACCCTCGGTCGTGCGTCCAGCCATCCCACCGTTCCCAGATCGTGGTTGCGCCCTGGGTCACCGGGTACAGCCACGAAGGACAGGTTTGTTGCAGCAGAAGCGCATAGGCGAGATCAAGGCGTCCGACAGAGGTCAGGACATGTGGCAGATACGGAGTGCCGACAAATCCGGTTGAGAGGTGAACACCACGTGCCAGGATGTCGCGCGCCAGCGCATCTGCGGCGGCCGGGCGCAACTCCGGCGGCAGCAGGTCGAAGTGCAGCGCAAGGACATAACCGGTCTGAGTTTCGCCTGCCACCCGACCTGCACCTGTCACAAAGCGCGTGATAAATGCCTGGCGCACCCGCTCGAACAGGCGACGATAGCGGGTTGCGTCGCGCTGGCGCCCGATGATCGCTGCGATACGACTGAGCAGCCGGGCGCTGTGAGCAAAGAAGGCCGTGCCGATCAGGTCTTTCGCGGTGCCGCCATCGGTCCTGCCGCTCCCATCAAGCGCCAGCCAGTCGCCGAATCCGCGAAAGCCTGGATACTCTTCGTAGCAGCGGATGAAGTCGCGACTGCTCCGTTCCAGATATTCGACAAAACACTGGATTGAAGGATAGTGATCTTCCAGCAAACGTGTATCACCATAGCACAGGTAGATTGTCCAGGGACAGATAATACCCGCGTCTGCCCATGCTGGTCCGCCGTCGGTCAATCCGCTGATGCCCGCCAGCGGCGCAACTGGCGGGTATGCGCCTTCGGGGCTTTGTGCATCCTCCAGGTCGCGGATCCATTTGGTAAAGAACGGCGCAACGTGCGTGTTGAAGGCAGCCGTGCGGATGAATACTTGTGCATCACCCGTCCATCCCAGACGCTCATCGCGTTGCGGGCAATCGGTTGGTACATCAAGAAAATTGCCCTTCTGCCCCCAGACGATATTGCGTTGCAACTGGTTGATCAGCGAGTCGGAACAATTGAACTCGCCGTTGGCGGAGTCGCGGAGTGGATGACAATACCGGAGACAGCCTCCATGTCGGGGACGCCGGGATACCCGGAGAGTTCGACATATCGGAAACCATGAAAGGTGAAGCGCGGTTCCCACGTTTCACCCTCACTATCGCCGCGCAGCGTGTAGTGATCCGTCGCGCGGGCGCTGCGCAGGTTGGCGGTGTAGATCGTACCATCCGGGTTGAGCATCTCGGCATGTCGGATCGTTACCGTCGTGCCTGCCGGACCCCGGACGCGCAGGCGGACCCGCCCAACCATGTTCTGCCCCAGATCGAAGACCCAGCGTGTCGTTTGATGGGAATGAAGTGCGGTCGGCGGTTCGATCGGGCGCAATTCTTCGTGGTGCCGGACGGTCGGACCGCGCATTGCGACCAGGGCAATATCGGGTGCGGTGAAGAGTTCCACAGGCTGCCAGGAAGAATCATCGAAGCCGGGTGTGTCCCATCCAGGGATCTCCAGTCTGGCATCGTAACTCTCGCCATGCAGGATATCGCTTTCCAGGACCGGACCGAAGGCATACCGCCAGGAACGGTCGCTCACAATCGTCTGGGTTTTGCCATTGGCGAGCGTTACAACCAGTTGCGCCAGCAGTTTGGGGCGATCTCCGTAATGTTGCCGACCAGACCATGCCACATGTCCGCAGTACCATCCATCGCCGAGGATGACTCCGATGGCATTCTCACCGGTGCGCACCAGACCCGTCACATCGTAGACCTGATACTGCACTCGCTGGCGATAGTCGGTCCAACCTGGAGTGAACACATCCTCACCGACGCGGTGCCCGTTGATCGTACACTCGTACAACCCTAATGCCGTGATGTACAGACGAGCCTGAACAATCGGCTCGTCTAGCGTGAATGAGCGCCGCAGCAACGGCGCCGGAATGGTCGTCCAGCGTCCGCCGACAAGCGTCGCGCCGATCCAGGATGCCGACCAGTCAGTGCGACGCAGCAACCCCATTTCCCACCAGGCAATCGGACTCATGGCGAGGTTTCCGATTTCGTCCCACACCTGAACACACCAGAAGACGCGCTGACGCGAACGGAGACGTGCGCCAGCATAGACCACGTGGATCGACTGATCCGACTCAACGCGACTACTATCCCAGATCAGGTTTCGTTCCGCCGTCACATCGTCGGCAGATGGTGCGGCAATGATACGATACGCCGTTTGCCGCGCGCCGCGCCGATCACTGAACAGTCGCCAGCTCAGGCGCGGCTTGAGAACATCGATTCCCAGCGGGTTTTCCAGGTACTCACAGCGGAGATGTCCGACGTTGAGATGTGTCATGCTCCCCTCGTATCGTACTTTTGTTGTGCGAGCGCCCGTGCAATCGGCGCGAGTTCCAGCCACCATTGATCTTTTGGACGACGAAAGGCGGCATCAACCATATGCGGCAATTCGCCCAGGTCGAACACGCGCACCTTGCCATTGACAAAGCCAATAAACGCCGCCGCCGCCGTGCCTCGGTCGAGTTCCTCGCTCAGGAAGTGAATACAGCGCGCCGCCAGGCGTGTCGCCTGGATGCGGTCGTAGGGTGACGGACTGCCTCCCTGCTGCAAATGACCCAGCACGGCGCGGCGCACGTCGAACAGGTCCTTTCCTTCTTCCTCGAACAGAGCGCAGATGACGTCAGTCGTATAGAGACGGTTCGCATACTCGTTGCGAATGATCAGGCTGAGACGTTTCCCGTGGCGAAATCCCTCGATCATCGTCTGAATGTCGGTGCGCAGATCGTCGAGCGTTATACCCTCTTCGTGCAGATAGACCCGTTCTGCACCCGATGCCAGCCCGCCCATCAACGCCAGATAGCCGCAGTAGCGTCCCATCACCTCAACCACAAAGGTGCGTCGCACCGCCACCGCCGATTGCTTGATGCGGTCGAGCGCTTCGACGATCGCATTCAATGCCGTATCGGCGCCAATGCTCAACTCCGATCCCGGCAGGTCATTATTGATCGAAGCGGGCAGACAGATGATCGGGATGTTGAACGGTTCATACGCGGCGCGTTCCTGATAGAGACGATGCGCCGCCTGGTAGCCGTTCCACCCGCCGATGACGAGCAAACCATCAATGCGATGGCTGATCAACGCCTGCGCAACTGCCGCCAGGTCCTCACCGGCAGGCACTCGTCGGCTGGTTCCCAGTTCGGCGCCACCCATCGCCCCCCAACCATCAACCGTCTGCCACTCGCACTCGCTGATCTCCCCGGCGATAAGACCGTCGAAGCCGTTGCGCACCACCAGCATGGTATGCCCCTGATCGAGACCAAGGCGCACTGCCGCGCGAATGGCGGTGTTCATACCGGGGGCGGGTCCGCCGGCATGCAACAGTGCAATCCGACTTTTGCGCGCACGGGTGACGCTTGGCAGGGCGCTGTTGAGCGCCTGGAAGGTCTGGAACATCTCTTTGAAACTGCCGCTGCGCAGTTCCATCGCATGCTGATAGTCGCCAGCGTTGATCGCCGTCGCAACCTGTTGCGTCTGCTCCACGCAGTGCATCAACGGTTGACGGGTGATACGATGGTAGCGCATACCGATCAGTTGCGGCTCACTTTCAGGTGTGGCGCTCAACAATTCTTCGACAGCCGCATACCCGACCAGCGTGCTCATCCAGCGGTCGAAGGCGCTCGGTGTTCCGCCACGCTGCACGTGCCCCAGGATTGTAACGCGCGCATCTTCACCCATGCGCTCCTCCAGCACCCGCCGGACATAGTCGGCTGGGATCGGATTGCCATCACGGTCACGCGCTCCCTCAGCGATGACAACGATGCTTTCGCGCCGTCCGGCCGCGCGCCCGGCGCGCAGCCGCGCGCACATGCGATCTTCCCACCCGGATTCGGGCGGATTTTCGGGGATGAGCACATAATCGGCGCCTCCGGCAATTGCCCCCATGAGCGCCAGATACCCGCAGTGCCGTCCCATAACCTCGACGACAAAGGTGCGCTGGTGGCTGGCAGCCGTGCTGACGAGCGCATCGATGGCAGCGGTAATGCGGTGCAGCGCCGAATCGGCGCCGATCGTCATGTCGGTGCCGTAAAAATCGTTGTCGATCGATCCGACCAGTCCAACCAGCGCCAGGAAGGGGTACTGCGCGGCGGTGTCGCGTGATAGTTTGCCGGTTTCCACCAGTTCCGCCAGCAGACTGGACCATTCGCGACGAAACGTATCGGCGCCGGTCAGGCTGCCATCGCCGCCGATGACCACCAGGCGATTGATTCCGTGTGCGATCAGGTTCGCAGCGGCTTGCAACCGCCCTTCGCGGGTGCGGAACTCGCGGCAGCGCGCTGTGCCGATGATCGTTCCGCCACGATGCATAATGCCGCCGACATCCTCCCAACCAAGCGGACGAATACGGTCGCCGCCTTCCACCATACCGCGGTATCCTTCATAAATGGCATACACCGGCACGCTGCGGCTCAGCGCAGTACGCACAACTGCGCGTAAAGCGGCATTCATGCCCGGCGCATCGCCACCGCTGGTTAGCACGCCGATGCCTGTTGACAGCATCATACAACTCTCCTTCTCTCGCTGCGCATGTTGAGCATCTCAATACGATTCGCGTACTTCTCCGCCCCCCAGCGCGTATGATACCAGCCTTTCAGCACCTCTTTTTACGCCCTCAAATGCCTATCATATGTCCATGTCAAAGCAGGCGTGGTAAAAATTCGTGGTATCATGCAAGAACACAGAAGCTTATGGCGATCAGGCGATCCGCACCACTCGCTGCGACACCAACTGTATCGAATCTGAACCCGTTCTCGTATCACTGCTGAGCGAGAGGAGTAGAGCAATGGCGCCGATACTTGTGATGGGATTGGGGAACGTTCTCCTGCAGGATGAGGGATTAGGAGTGCGCGCATTGCGTCGTCTGACGGAACGCTACATCCTGCCCGACGTCTGCACGAACTGATCGCCCTTCGTGGCGCAGCAGGTTCATCACCGCAGCGGGTCGTGCTGTGGGGAATGGAACCGGGAACCTCTGAACCAGGGCTGGAACTGACCCCTGAGTGTGAAGCCCATCTTGATGATCTCGTGGATGCCGTCGTGCGCGAACTGCGCGCCTGGGGTGCCGATGTGCGACCGATCCCGGAGCGCTCCG
>AFSR01000239.1_pt1 | contig 22654 bp, 25 predicted proteins | sample 296848 | NCBI WGS metagenome assembly AFSR01 (sample SAMN02954305, study PRJNA68063) | hot springs metagenome | biome: terrestrial; feature: Mushroom and Octopus hot springs; material: microbial mat core samples; isolation source: Yellowstone National Park Mushroom and Octopus hot springs ...
TTAGCTCTGTGTTGCCCCATGCGCCCCACACCTGAGTTGGCAGCTCTCCTGCGCCGCACCGCGGATCGTATCCAATCCCAACACTGGGGCTTCTGGGACTGGGAGTACTGCTGGCGGGACAGCACCCGCTGCAATTGCGGCCTGTTGGTGCGAGAAGCCCTGGGCTGGGATCGGCAGCAACTCAGCCTGCGCATCCACCGCGGCACCTGGCGCTCCATCGCCCAAACCGCCTACCGAACTGTTGCCCTGGCCTTGAGGGATCCCTGGCAACTGGAGGGGCAGTGCGAGGCCACCGGCCTGCGGCTGGGGTATGTGTTCGAGAAAATGGCAGAGCTGGGGTTCGACCAACCGGAAGACTTTGCCGCCCTGGAGGAGCTGAGCGATCCCGTAATTCTGGCCCGCCTGGCGGAAAAAGGTGTGGAGCCAGCACAGCGCGACCAGGCGATCCATGTGGCGCTTTACATGCGGGAACTGGCGGACTGGATTGACGAACAACTGCAGGCGCAGGCTCAGATCAGCCGCTTGAGCCAACCTTTGCCCAAAACACCAGGGATCCTCGTCCAACAGTCGGTGCACCTTACTTGAGGAACTCAGTTGCCTTCCTCTACCATCACCACATGGGCAGGGATCCCAGGGGGAAGAGCCTTGCAGCCGGACAAAAAGGCCAGCTCGATTAAGAAGGCAAATCCCCCCACCTCAGCGCCGCTCTGGGCCACCAATTGGGCGGTGGCAGCGGCTGTACCCCCGGTGGCAATGACATCATCCACGATCAACACCCGCTCTCCAGGCCGCAGGGCGTGGGCGTGCAGTTGGAGCTGGTCTTGGCCGTATTCCAGGCTGTAAGTCTGGCTGAGCACCGGCGGCGGCAGTTTGCCTGGCTTGCGAACCGGGACAAAGCCCAAGCCCAGGTGTTGTGCCAAAGCAGCCCCTAAAATGAACCCCCGCGACTCGATGCCGACCACATAATCTAGGGATCCCATGCCGGTGGTGCCGGCGGCCAACTGTTCAATAGCCGCCCGGAAGCCTGCCGGATCCTGCAGCAGGGGGGTCATATCCCGAAAGAGGATGCCGGGTCTGGGAAAATCGGGCACCAAGCGAATGAGGGCTCGCAGATCCATCCTGTTTTCCTCGCTGGCCAGTGGCTTGCTGTTCGCGTTAGCGGGACGGAGTCCTCAAAGGACGCTCCAAGCAACCCATCATACTCGGTTAGCTAATGGGCAGATGGGATCCCTTTTGGTCAGTCGAGCAACGGGGAAGATTTTTTATAATTGGCAAGGCTAGGGGCCGCGGCTCACCTGGTCACCCATCTGTGAACTCGGAGACTTCTCATGCGTTATTACATGGCCATCGACTCCAATCCCCTAGCCAGTTTGCCGCTGGCTCTGTTTGGGGTGAGCAGCGAGGCGGCCTATGTCGATCTGCTGCAAGACAAGCTCATTGTGCGGGCGGGCAGCCTGTTCAACGAGACGTTCTCCTTGAGCGAGTTGGGGCGAGGGGAGCGCTTTCCCTGGCCCTGGTACTACGGGGTGGGCGTGCGCACCGATTTTCAGGGGATCGTTGGCCCGGTCACCAGCACCCAAGGGGTAATTGCCATTCCACTGGTGCAGGAAAAGCCTCTTTTTATTCCGTTGCTGGGGCCGGTGGGGCTGCAAGTGCCCTGCAAAAAGCTGGTCTTCAGCCTCAAAGATCCAGACACCTTCCTGGCCAACTTCAATCAGGGTCGCCCAGAGGTGAACGCCGGCCCGAAGAGTGTGGTGATTGAGTAGATGGGGATCCCTGTGAAACCTGAGAGACGGCGGCCTGTCAAGAGCCTACAGAGATCCCCCAGGGGTTGGGGTGACAGGCCCAGAGGCAACGCGGCTTATGCGACGCAAGCCCGGCAAGCCGGCATCCACCACCACCACACTGCCATCCGCTAAGACTACCAAGCCGGCAGGCTGCTCAAACCGGGCTGCCGAGGTGGGGCCATCCTGCCAACCGGGCTGATTCTGTCCGGCCAAGGTGGAAACTTGTCCCCCAGGCTGAAGACGACGAATGCGATGGTTGTCTCGGTCGGCCACCCAGAGGTTGCCTGCCGCATCGAAGGCCAGCCCCCCCAGGGTTTGAAAACGGGCCTCTGCCAGGGGGCCATCCCGATAGCCTGGCTCTGCCCCGGAGAGGGTGGTCACTCGTCCGCCAGCAGAGAGCCGGCGCAGGCGATGTCCATCGGCAATCCAGAGGTTCCCCTCCTTATCCACCGCCAGAGCCGTGGGCTGCAGGAGCTGGGCCTGTTCTGCTGGGCCGTCGGCGAATCCCGGCTGGCCGGTGCCGGCAACCGTGGTCACTTCACCTGCAGGGGTGATGCGGCGGATGCGGCGATTGGCGCGGTCGGCAACGTAGAGGCTGCCATCTGAACCCAAAGCCAGCCCAGATGGCTCCCGGAACTGAGCTCGGTCAAGCCCCCCATCTCGGTATCCGGCTATACAAGTGCCGGCAAAGGTGCTCACCTGTCGTTGCAGGTTGATATAGCGCAGGCAATGGTTGCCGCTGTCGGCCACCCACAATCCCCCCTTGGGATCCCAGAGCAGCCCCTGTGGGGAGTCAAACTGAGCTTGATTGGCTGCTCCGTCGCGGCGGCCTGCTTGGCCTGTGCCGGCCCAAACTTCCAATTCCCCCTCTGGAGACAGCCGGAAGATGCGGTGCTGGGCTCTATCGGCTAAATAGAAGGCTCCTTCAGGATCCACAGCAATGCCGCTGATTTGCTGCAGGTAGATCCTGGACTCGGTGCCGGTGTTATCAGGGGCGTTGCCGACAGGATCTGCCGCGGGCGAGGTGCGGCCATCCAGCAAAGTTTCCACCACCCAGGCCGATGCTGCCGGAGCAGTGGGGGTGGGAGAGGGGCTGGGGGAAGGAGTAGCGGCAGGCCAATCGTAGACCAGAGTGCCCAACCCTTGCCCGGAAGCATCCGCAACAGCAACCCAAACTGAGCCGGAAAGAGAAGAAGGCGGCATCACCACCAAACGGTCACCGCTGCGGGAGCGAATTTCCCCCCTCAGGATGCGCTCGGGATTGGCTGCTGCAGCAAAGAGAACTGTTTCCACCCGCTCCAAATTTTCCCCTGAGAGCAGCAACGGCTGGCCAAGGGTGGGCGCTGCCGAGCTGGTGTGCAGCAGCGGTACCCCCACCTCAGAGAGCACCAACATAGAAAGGCGGCGCTGGCGCTCTGTGTCTTGGGGAGGACGATTGACACTGCCAGAACTCCCAGAGCGGGCAGAAAGGGTCAGGGATCCCTTCCCCTGCGCCAGAGTGGTGGATCCCCGATAGGCGATGGCGCTGAGCTCCGCTTCCCCGGCGGGGGGGTTGGTAAAGGTGAAGGTGGCCGGTTGCCCCGGGCGCAGAGGGGCAGTGGCGGTTTGGCGATAGGTGCCCAGGGTAATGCTCAGGTCGATCCCTTCCACCCCTGGCCAGGTGGGGGTGCGGGCCAGCCAGCGATCCACCTCTGAGGCCGGTAGCTGGGCCACCAGATCGGATCCCTGTTCCTGGAGCAGCAGAACAATGCGGTTGCTGGGCACCGACAAGCCGGCCTGACGCGCTTGCTCGAAAGTCAGAGAAAGCGGGGAGAGAGGGAGAGGAGTTGGGGTTAAAACCGGCTGTAGGGCCGCAGGGGGAACAACGCTGGGAGACAGACTAGAAGAAGGAAAGCTCGCCACAGCCCGAGAGAGCCAGCACCAAGGCACTCAGCGCAGGCCAAGATAGCGGTGTCAGGGAAGCCCGTCGTGGCATGATGCAGCTCATCCCCTCCCACAAACTGGGAAATGGCGGAAACCCAAACCCCCACGCTTACCTTCATCAGCGTACAAACCGGCGAAAATTGCCCAGCACCCTCTCTGCCGCAGGAGCCACCTCGACCAATGCCTTGGCCCCTGAACCGCATTCCTATTCATGACCAACCATCCTCACCCGCAGGTGAGTCGCACTCCTCACTCCATCTATCCTTACTCAAATCCCCACCGAAAGACCAGATAGCAGTTTCAGCGGCCAGGAAATCATCCAGGCCATAGCGGTAGCGCTGTAAGTCGATGCTGCCCGCGTTCGCCCGGTTCGGCTATAGAGTGGGGACAGGCCACTCTCGCGGATGAATCAAGTAGACGGTACCCCCGGAGTGCTCCAGCCACAACGACTCCAGCTGTTCGCGGCGGTAGGTACGGCGAACCTCTTCGTTGGTTTTGGCCGCCGGATCGTGGAGGATGGGATCCCCATGGCTAAACTGCTCCGCACCGCTGCCGCGAGCAAACCCCACCAGCACCGCCAAATGACCCTTGCTTTTGGGGATCGGCGCCCCTTCCAGTTCTCCCTCACCCCAAGCATAGCTGAGGATCACCGGAACCCCTGCCGCGATCCAGGCTTCTGCTTGGGCCAAGCTCTCCAGCCGCGCCACCACGCCGGACAAACCTTGCTCGGCAGCATGGGCGACGTTGAAAGCCCAGTTGCCATGGCCCTGGTAAACCCGGTCATACACACCGGCCACTGCTGCGCGCACCAACACCTCACAGGGGCGGGGATCCCGCTTCCAGTAGGCCATCACCATCGCCAAAGAGGTGGGGCTACACCAGACCTCTCCCCCATCGGGGTACACCATCTGGGAGCACCAAGGCAGATCCAAGATTTTGCCCCAGCGGCTGGGATCCCCAGGGGATAGGCGGCTGGGCCTGACCGGCTCGTTGGAAATGGCAACTGCCACCTGATCCACAACGGCAGAACGGCCTGGCTCTTGCGTGAACAGGCGCACCCTGACCTGGAAGGCTTCTGCTCCGTTGAGGGTATCCTTGAGCACCAGCAAGTCCGTGTACAGGTTGCCATCCTCATCCCCTTGTCCTTGCACTGAGTGGCTGGCCAGAGTCAAGGGATCCGCAGCCCATACCCCGCCGTGATACCACTTTGTCCAGCGGTCTGAAAGCTTGGCCCGAATCCACAGTTCCAACCAGGTGCCGGGGGGCGTGGTGGCATTCCAGGAAGCGATTGCCCCGACCATAGGGAAGCTGGTGGGGACTGCTGGGCTGGTGGCTTCTCCCACCCAGTAGGGGCCAAGGGGATAGAAAGGGCGCCCCCGTTCGCGTAAGCGGTGCGGAGCATTATCGCGTAAGCGGGACGGAGTCCTTAGCGCCACCTCAGGCTCTTCAAGGCTGACTTCTTGCCGCAAACCCTCTGGATCCAAGACCAATTGCCCTCGGGCGTTCAGGCGGATCCCTTGGGTTGACCAGTCCTGAAACCCCTGAGCTTCTCCCGCCCGCCAGCGCTGAAACCCGGTGCGATAGGTGAAGTGGGTCTGGGCTTGCATCGTCAAGAGTCCTGGAAAAGTTGGAACAGGCTGGGCCAACGCGGGCAACCCCAGCAAGAGCAGCACAACCCCGCTGACCAGCCCAGGCAGCCCCTGCCGTTCGCGTAAGCGGGACGGAGTCTTTAGCACTGCTTCTGCGAGATTGTCCGCCTGCCACTAATAGCGCGACACCGCCGGATGTCCACCAATGTACCAGCGCCAGGGGATCTCGGCTCCTTGGGTGATGCCGATGCGGGTGGTTTGGACGATGGACAACTGCGTTTGCCAAGAGGGGGATCCCTCTAGCCAAAAGCCTTCTTGGTCGACATCCACCTGCCCCAGCCGCCAACCGTTGTGGGATCCATCGATGCGTATGGCTTGACAGAGCACGCCCGGCCCTGCGGCCACCCGCGCCGGCTTGTTCTGTTTGTTGGCCGGGATCCACTCCGGCAGGCGATCCAACTGAGCTGCCCGGATCAAAACCGCCGACGCGATCCCTTCCGCCTCGGTAACGATATTGAGACAGTGGTAGAGGCGTAGATGCGATAGATGTAGAGATGCCCTGGCGGGCCCAAACATGACCTGGTTGCGTTGGGTCTTGCGGCGGTAGGCATGGCAGGCCGGATCCCCAGCCGTGTAGGCGCCTGTCTCTACGATCTGGGCCCGCATTGCAGCCCATCGGCAAATTGCCGCACCAGAACCATGCCCAGCAAGGCAGGTGCCACCAGCGGGGCCGGCTGGCTCAACCACTCCACAGCGTCCACGGCAGGCTTGGCAGCCCTCAGCCCCCAGCAACGGCAGGGACGATGCTCACCTCATCCCCATCTTGCAGAGGGGTGTCACATCCCTTGAGGAAGCGAATGTCTTCGCTGTTCACATAAAAGTTGACGAAGCGGCGCAATTCCCCCTTCTCATCGCACAGCCGCGCCTTAATCCCCGGACAGCGTTGTTCCAAAGCATCCAACAATTCGCGGATGGTGGATCCCTCGCAATTCACCACCCCCTGATCCTGGGTGAGCGCCCGCAGCGTGTTGGGAATCAGCACCTTGACTGCCATAGCCCAATGCCTCGTCCATTAACCAACATCAAAAAACTAGGGTAGCAGCACCCCATCGATGCCGTGAATCACGCCGTTGGAAACTGGAATATCCGCCAGGTTCACGTTAGCCCCGTTGACCCGGATGCTGCCATCGGATCCCACCTGCACCTGCAGCGGCAGCCCTGCCAAGGTGGTCAGAGTGGTCGATTGGCCGGGCCGCAGGTCAAACGAGGTAATCCGCCCCGGCACCACATGATACGTGAGAATGCGGGTGAGCTGAGCCCGGCTGGCCGGCTGCAACAGCGTCTCCACCGTACCCGGCGGCAGTTGCCCAAAGGCCACATCGGAAGGGGCAAAGACCGTGAACGGCCCCGGCCCTGCCAACGCCGTATTCAGGCCCGTCGCCCGCAAAGCTGCCGCCAGCGTCGAGTAGCTGCTGGGCAAAGTTTCCAGCTCAACGGCAATGGTGTTTAGCCCTTGAGGCTGGGCCGCAGGAGCAAAGACAAGCGGGGCCACTACAGCCGCCAACGGGATCCAACGGCGAACAAGGCGCTGAACAGAAGGAAAGATAGGCATCGTGCAAAGCTCCTGAGCCAATAGGTCTACGCCAGGGATCTTAACAGTTCTTCATTAAGATTCTGTTAAGAGGCAATGGAGAGGGTCTTCCCTGCAAACCGAGTTCATACTGATGCCTCCTGCCAGTCCAGCCGCTCCAGGGTGCGGGCCCGCTCCAAAGCCTGTTCAAAGCTCTCCAGCCTGGGCGAGATCACCAGCGGATGGCCTACGTGGGCTTGAACCGCCTCCTGGGTTTTCAGACCGTTGCCGGTAATGTAGGCTACTGTAACCGCCTCCGGATCAAGTTGGCCGGACTCTGCTAGGCGTTTGAGCACGGCAATGGTGGTGCCGCCGGCGGTCTCGGTGAAGATGCCTTCGGTCTCGGCCAAAAGCTTAATGCCGGCGATGATCTCGGGATCCGTGGCCGTTGCGATCTGCCCACCGGTTCTGCGGGCAATGTCCAGGGCGTAGATCCCGTCAGCAGGGTTGCCGATGGCGATGGACTTGGCGATGGTATTGGGCTTAACCGGGCTGACAAAATCCCGCCCCTCGCGAAACGCCTGGGCAATGGGCGCACAGCCCTGCGCCTGGGCGCCGTGGAAGGTGACCGGCTTATCCGCCACCAGCCCCACCTTCACAAACTCCTGGAAGCCTTTGTAAACCTTGGTGTACAGGGATCCCGAGGCCAATGGGATCACCACCTGATCCGGCAGTTGCCAACCCAGTTGCTCCGCCACCTCGTAGGCCAGGGTTTTGGAGCCTTCTGAGTAGTAGGGGCGCAGGTTGATATTGACAAAGCCCCAGCCGTAGCGATCCGCCACCTCGGCGCAGAGGCGGTTCACCTGGTCGTAGTTGCCCTCCACAGCCATAACGGTGGGGTTGTAAATCAGGGATCCCAGCACCTTGCCCGCTTCTAAGTCCGCCGGGATGAAGATGGTGCAGTCCAGGCCGGCGTGGGCGGCAATGGCAGCGGTGGAGTTGGCCAGATTGCCCGTGCTGGCGCAGGAAACGGTGGTAAAGCCCAGCTCCTTGGCGCGGGTCAGCGCCACCGACACCACCCGATCCTTGAAGCTGAGGGTGGGCATGTTGACGGCATCGTTCTTGATGTAAAGATTTTTCAACCCCAGCCGCCGACCCAGCCGCTCCGCTTTAACCAGCGGGGTCAGGCCCGTGCCCACATCAATGGGCTTCTCAGAAGTCACCGGCAGAAAAGGCCGATAGCGCCAGATGGAATGCGGCCCGGCCTGGATGCTCTGACGGCTAACCGTGCGCTTCAGCCAGTCGTAGTCATAAGCCACTTCGAGGGGGCCGAAACACAGCTCACAAACATGCTTGGCGACCGGCTCATACTCGGCGCCACACTCCCGACAGCGCAAACGGCTGAAGCCCACCTTGGAGCTGTGCAAGGCAGAGGCCAACGGGGAATCGGCAGGGCTGAGCGGGCGTTCGGAAAGAGTTTGGGACATGGGCAGCCTCAAGGTGAAGGAAAGGGTGGGCGCTGGATTGAACTTACCTATCGTTGGGGGGAATCTTATCACCCGCAATCTGCCGCGTCAACTAAACCCGACTAAAATAGTCTGGATTAGATCCGGTTGAGGATAATGGAATCGGTGCTTGGCTCTCTCAGGCGGGCTGTCTGGTGTTTGTATGAGCCGCAACATCCCTTGGGCGACTCTGCCCTTTCCTCTGGGATCCCCTGCTATCGGCAGCCTTGGGGGAGCTGATCCCAGCGCCCTGAGGTCTCTTCAACTCTTCAATCAGGTGACTTAGGCTGGGAACTGAGCCTCTACCCAACTTTATTTCCCAGGGCAACAGAAAACTTTCCCTACTGCTCTGCCTGCCTCAGGCCGGTCGCAAATAACCCTATCCGTTGCCGCCATCGCTAAGCTGGATAAGCGAGCTGAAATAACCTGAAAATTAAAAGACCGGGGATCCCGGCTATTCATTTTGGAATTGCCACCCTATGCTCAGAGTTGGACGGGACAGCATTGATTTTCTCGATCACTACGATGTGGTGGTGGTCGGCGGGGGGCACTCCGGCTGCGAGGCAGCGTTGGCAGCAGCGCGGCTGGGCTGTAACACCCTCATGCTGACGTTGAATCTGGACAAGATCGCCTGGCAACCCTGTAACCCTGCCGTCGGCGGCCCGGCCAAATCGCAGCTGGTGCACGAAATCGATGCTCTCGGCGGCGAGATGGGCAAAGTTACCGACCGCACCTATTTGCAAAAGCGGGTGCTCAACCGTTCGCGGGGGCCGGCGGTGTGGGCGCTGCGGGCGCAAACCGACAAACGGGAATATGCGCGGGTGATGCGCTCGGTGGTGGAAAACCAGCCTAACCTGACGATTCGCGAGGGCACTGTCACCGATTTGGTGTTGGGGCGCAACGACGAGGTGGTGGGCGTGGTCACCCATTTCGGCACCATCTTCGGCTGTCGGGCGGTGATCCTGACCACCGGTACGTTTTTGGGGGGGCGCATCTGGATTGGTCGCCACTGGCAAGCTGCCGGACGGGCAGGGGAATTTGCCGTGGAAGGGCTGACCGACACCCTGCGCCAACTGGGCTTTGAAACGGGCCGGCTGAAAACCGGCACCCCTGCCCGCGTGGATCGGCGCAGCGTGGATTTTTCGGTCATGGAGCGGCAACCGGGGGATCCCGATGTGCGCTGGTTTAGCTTCGACCCCGAGGTGTGGGTGCCAAGGGAGCAGATGGATTGCTACTTGACCCGCACCACCCCAGAGACCCACCGCATCATCCGGGAAAATCTCCACGAAACCCCTGTCTATGGCGGCTGGGTGGAGGCCAAAGGGCCCCGCTACTGCCCCAGCATCGAAGACAAGATTGTCCGCTTTGCCGACAAGGAAAGCCATCAGATTTTTATTGAGCCGGAAGGGCGGGATCTGCCGGAGCTCTACATCCAGGGGTTCTCCACGGGGATGCCTGAGAAAATCCAGATCCAGATGTTGCGCTCCTTGCCTGGCCTGGAGCGGTGCGTCATGCTGCGGCCTGCCTATGCGGTGGAATACGACTATCTGCCGGCCACCCAGCTCTACCCCACTCTGATGACCAAAAAGGTGCAGGGGTTGTTTTGCGCCGGCCAGATCAACGGCACCACCGGCTACGAAGAGGCGGCAGCTCAGGGGCTCATAGCCGGGATCAACGCCGCCCGCCTGGTTCAAGGCAAGCCCCTGGTCACCCTGCCGCGGGAGTCCAGCTACATCGGCACCCTCATCGACGATCTCTGCACCAAAGAACTGCGGGAGCCCTACCGCATGCTCACCAGCCGCTCCGAATACCGCCTCATCCTGCGCTCCGACAATGCCGACCAACGGCTCACCCCCCTGGGGCGAGAATGGGGCTTGATCGATGACCGGCGCTGGGCCCTGTTCCAAGCCAAGCAAGCGCGCATTGCCGCAGAAATCGAGCGCCTGGAAACGCAGCGGGTGAAGGCCCACGACCTGGCCGGCATCCAACTAAGCCAACTGACGGGGCAGGGGATCAAGGGATCCGCCACCCTGGCCGAGATCTTGCGCCGCAACCAGATTCACTACTCCGATCTCCTGGAACTGGGGCTGGGGGATGCGGAGCTGGATCCCTTTGAGCAGGAGGCGGCAGAGATTGCCGTCAAATACAGCGGCTACATCCAGCGGCAGCAGAGCCAAATTGAGCAGGTGAGCAAGCAGTACCACCGCCCTCTGCCCCCCGATCTGGACTACCACTCCATCCCCACCCTCTCCAAAGAGTCGCGGGATAAGCTCTCGGCGGTGCGCCCGCTAACCGTGGGCCAGGCGGCCCGCATCGGCGGTGTCAACCCCGCCGACATCAACGCCCTGCTCATCTACCTTGAGGTGAGGCAACGTCAGAGGGCGGCTGGATCCCGTCTGTTCTTCTCTGTGAGCTCCGCCCCCATCCATGTAGAGGGAAGGGATCCCTTCTAGGGGCATGCGCGAGGCTACCCCCAGCTCCAGCGGCGAGACCTCCCCCCGCAGCCAGTGGCAGAGCCCAGCTGCCCCAATCATGGCGGCATTGTCGGTGCAGAGGGCTAGAGGCGGGATCACCACCCGCAACCCCCTTTGCCGGGCTGCTTCTGTGAGGCGGGCCCTCAGCTCCCGATTGGCAGCTACCCCTCCCGTCAGCAGCAGCGTCGAGAGGCCCAGCGCCTCGGCGCAGGCCACTGCCTTTTCGGTGAGCACATGGGTCAGACAGGCCTGGAAGCTGGCGGCAATGTCGGCAATGGGCAACTCCTGGCCTTGCTGCTGCAACTGCTGGACTAGGCGCAACACCGCCGTTTTCAGGCCGCTGAAGCTTGTGTCGTAGGGATGCTCCACTTTGCCCTCGGGCAGGGGAAAGCGCTGCGGATCCCCCTGCTGAGCCCAGCGGTCAATCTGCGGTCCCCCCGGATAGCCCAGCCCCAGCAGCCGCGCCACTTTGTCAAACGCTTCGCCGGCAGCATCGTCGCGGGTGCGACCCACCGTCTGGTACTGCCCGTAGTCCTTCATCCAGATCAAGCTGGTGTGGCCCCCCGACACCAAAAGGCAGAGGCAGGGGGGGCGCAGATCGGGCTCGGCCAAAAAGCCGCTAAAGAGATGGCCCTCCAGATGGTGCACCCCGATCAGGGGCTTGTCGTGGAGCAAAGCCAGGGTCTTGGCCCCCATCAGCCCCACCAGCAGGGATCCCACCAGGCCCGGCGCACAAGTTACGGCAATGGCATCTACCTCGGCCACCTCCAATCCGGCCTGCTGCAGAGCAGCCTCTAGCACAAAGGGCAGAGTTTCCACATGCTGCCGTGAGGCCACCTCCGGCACCACGCCCCCGTAAGCAGCATGAAGGTCGATTTGGCTGGCCACCACCGAGCTGAGCTGCCGCGGGGCAAACCCCGGCCAGGCCACATCCGCCGTCACCACAGCCACAGCCGTTTCGTCACAACTGGTTTCGATGGCAAGGGCGCGAGGGCATGGGAGAGCAGGCTGGGCAAAAGGGATAGGAGAGCTTTGGGATACTTGAGATACTTGAATTAAGAATTGTGTGAGCTAAAACCCGGGATCCGTCGGGGCGAGGCGCTCAGGAGTATGATACTAACCGTTTGGTGCCTGTTTCTGCACTTAGCATCCCTTAGCATTTGGACAGATCTTAGACCCCTACCTCAAGGACACATCCTGCTATGCGAACCTTTGTGAGTCTCCTGTTGGCCCTTTGCATGGCGCTTGGCCTCGCCCAATCTGTGCAGGCAGAGCCCTTGATTGGTCTGAAACCTTGCAGCGAAGTTCCCGCCTTTCAGGCCCTGATGAACGAACGCCTGAGCAGCCTAGAGGAGAAGATCCTCAACGCCAGCCCTGCTATGGCTCCCGTTTACCAGCAAAAGCTGGCCCAAACCAGCAAGCGCTTTGAGCGCTACAGCAAGCTGCTCTGCGGCGAAGAGGGCCTGCCCCACCTGGTTACGGATGGTCGGTTGAACCATGCGGGCGAGTTTCTCATCCCCGGCTTGCTTTTTCTCTACATCGCCGGTTGGCTGGGCTGGGCAGGGCGCTCTTATCTGATTGCCGTGCGGAATAGCGACGAACCGGAGATGAAAGAAAGCATCATCGACGTTCCCTTGGCGCTGCGCTGTTTCCTCACGGCTTTGGCTTGGCCTGCTGCTGCTTTCAAGGAGATTGCCAGCGGCGAAATTCAAGAGCCGGAAGCGGCTGTGCCCATCTCCCCCCGCTGAGCCTGAGCCGGCTTTCCAACTCGATTTGTTTAACTTTTGAGAGGCGTCTATGGCTGATTTCACCAAGTTTCTCACCACTGCTCCGGTGGCATTTATCCTGTTTTCCAGCTTTGTTTTTGCCCTGTTCATCGAGATCAATCGCTTCTTCCCCGACATTTTGACGTTCTGAGTGTAGGCCAGGGATCCCCAGCGCAACCTACGCCCGGTGGGATCCCTGCTTTTTTAGGCTTTTTTCCATCCTCCTTTGAACTGGACACAGAGTTGCTGAAATGGTCGAACCCAATGCCGATCCTGCTCCGTTGAATAGGTTGAACATGAATAAGGGATACGTCACCGTCCCTGAGGGAGATCCGCAAATTGGGGATCTCTGGACACCGATCAACCACGCGCCTGTTGTCCGGCTGTTGATCGACTGGCTGCCCATCAACCGACCGGGATTGAGTTCCATTTGGCGGGGCTTGGAAATCGGTATGGCCCACGGCTATTGGCTGGTAGGCCCCTTTGCCAAGCTGGGGCCGCTGCGCAACGAGCCCATCGGTCTGCTGAGCGGCTTTTTGGGAGCCTGTGGCCTGATCTTGATTCTGACGGCGGCCCTTTCTCTCTACGGCACTGTCACTTCGCAGCGCAACATAGGGCCGGTAGGGGGATCCCAATCTTGGAGCGAATTGGCCGCTGGCTTTTTGGTAGGGGGTATGGGGGGGGCGGTCGTCGCCTACCTGCTTTTGCTGAATGCAGATCTCCTTGTCCCCGCATCTTAACTGGAGCTATTGGCCATCCGTTGGATCATCCACAACGTCTTTAATCGCTTCTCGAGCATCCTCGACTCCAGGGTGGGTGGCTGCCTTTGTTTGCTCGGCCTTACCTTCCAGCCTTTCACGCTGATCGCTGGCCAGCTCACCCACAATTTCTTGGATTTTGCTCTCCAGATTCTTGGCAGTAACTCCAACTGGCTTTTCAAGGCTCATAACATCAGCCCCTTAACCGGCTTTGCCCTGTCTACTCGATAGCACCTTTTCTCTCTGGGCCTCGTGATCCAAATCACCTGCAAGGGGGGAAAGAGCGCGAGTCAGGCTAGCAGACCAGAGGAAGCTTGTCTTAGCATGGACTGAATCCTGCAATGAGCCGATGACAGCGGTTCTAGACATTTTTTCTGCCTATCTTTCGTGAGCTGCTGTGAACGATCTGCTGTTCGAGCCCACTTCCGAAAGGCCCTCCTTGGCCGAGATTCGCCGCCTATCGCCCGCAGCCTTGGCCTACTTGGGAGACGCCATTTACGAACTGCATGTGCGGCGGCAACGGCTATTTCCTCCGGATCGACTGGAGCGCTATCATCAGCAGGTGGTGAGGCGGGTGCGCGGCTCGGCTCAGGCTAAGCTGCTGTTGGCCCTGTTGCCCCATCTCAACCCCGAAGAGCAGGAAATTGTCCGCTGGGGTCGCAATGGCTGCGGTCGCCCACCCCGGCATCTGCCTCTGGCCGATTACCAAAACGCCAGCGGCCTGGAAACAGTTCTGGGCTATCTCTACCTGGCCAATCCCGAACGGCTGCGCCATATCCTCGCCCTCACTGATGTTTTGGCTGAGACCCTAGGCGAGTGGGAAGGTTAGGATAGTCTTTCCGTCTTTCCATCTTCCACGCCCATGCCCAAGACTTCTCAGCGCAAACCTGCTTCACGGCTGTCTCGCTCGGGCAAACTGCAGCCGCGAAGGGCAGGGCAATCCGTTAGCAAGCGGGTACAGCGGCCCAAACGCCGAGACGGGGATCCCAAGCTTGCCCTCCGAGAGGCTCCAGTGAAGCCCATCCGTCGCGACGCGCAACGGCAGTGGCCCCAAGGCAAGATGGCTCCTCAACCAGTAGGCGAGCTGGATCCCGGCCTCTCCACTGGCGAGACAGGGATCTTGCCAGGGGAAGTTCAGCCTCAGGCCGACGGGAATCCGGAGACCGAGCTGGAGCAAGAGATTATCTACGGTCGCCAGACAGTACTGGCTGCTTTGAAAAGTCAAGCCACCCTCAATCGGGTTTGGATCTTGCCGAAGTTGCGCTACAGCCCCCAATTTTTGTCTCTGTTGGAAGAAGCCAAAGCGCGGGGCACCGTTATCGACGAAGTGTCTCCAAAGCGGCTGAACGCCCTCACGGCTGGCGCCAACCACCAGGGTATCGCTGCCCAAGCCACGCCTTATCAGTACGTGGCCCTGGAGGATTTGGTGGAAAGAAGCCGGCAGGCCAGCCCCAATCCAGTGCTGGTAGTCCTAGACGGGATCCAGGATCCCCATAACTTGGGAGCCATTGCCCGTAGTGTGGAGGCTTTTGGCATGCAGGGGATGGTGATCCCACAACGGCGGGCAGCAGGGGTAACCTCGACGGTGATGAAGGTAGCGGCGGGAGCCCTCTCCACCTTGCCGGTGGCGCGGGTGGTGAATTTGAATCGGGCTTTGGAATACCTCAAAGAGCAGGGGTTTTGGGTTTATGGCACCACCAGCCGAGGGACTGACCTCATCTATAGAGCCGATTTTCAACGGCCCATTGCCTTGGTGGTGGGATCCGAGGGGGAAGGGATTAGCCTGCTCACACAGCGCCATTGTGACCAACTGCTGTCCATTCCCTTGGCAGGCCGTACTGAAAGCTTGAATGCTTCTGTGGCCGCCGGCATTGCCCTCTACGAAATCCACCGGCAGCGCTCTCCCCACCACCTCAAACGCCCTGAGGTTGATACATTCCTCAACAAATCGTCAATAAAAGTAGTAGAATCTAGGGGATTGCAAAAGGACATCCAATGATTGCTAGACTTGATAATGGGGGATGGATCCCGTGAGCAACCTTTTGGCCAATCTGTTGGATAAGCTGCGCGGCCTATCGGTCTGGATCGAGATCACCACCGAGGACTGCACCTACTACTACGGCCCCTTCTCCGATGAAGCTGAGGCGGAGCGGCTCAAAGGCCACTACATCGCCGACCTGCAAAAGGAAGGAGCCAAAAAGATCCAGGCTCTGGTGAAGAAAATGCGCCAGCCACAGTCTCTGACGGTGACCCGTACTCCGTCGGGAGCCCGTTCCTGATGTCTGCTACGGCTTATCAAGTAACCCTTCATCACCGCGGCCAAACCTACCGCTTCCCTGCCTCTGCGGATCAGACGGTTTTACAAGCTGCTCTGGAACACGGGATAGAGCTGCCTTCCTCTTGTCAGGCGGGGGTTTGCACCACCTGTGCGGGGCGGCTGAGGTCGGGATCTGTGACTCAGACAGAGGCAATGGGGATTGGCCCAGAACTGCAGGCCCAAGGGTTTGTGCTGCTGTGTGTAGCCTATGCTACCTCCGATTTGGAGGTGGAGACCGATCAAGAGGAAGAGGTTTACCGTTTGCAGTTTGGCTCCTAACCGTGCCGGATTTCTGTTCAGGTCTACTTGTTAGTAGGTGTTGTAGTCATTTCGATTCAAACTAGGACACTGTACCCACAACTAAAACCTTGGTCGCGTCTTCGCGTCAGCGTTGCGGAGCAATAGCGTTGCGGAGCAATAATGCAGGGGCCCAAAAGGTTTTTCTCAGTAGCCCGGCTGTCTCAGCCTAATCTGAAAATACTACATTAGTTTATATTGTTGGATTCTTAGTGTTAGAAGTTATCGAAAGTAAGTCTGTTTCCTTGGCGAGATCAGTTCTCGACTCCTGTGAAGTTGCATTTGTTGCACCTATCTCTGCCGTTGAGCTCTCGCCTCTCTCTGCCCCGCAACTGGAGCAATCCCTCTGTCAGCAAGTTGACCGGGAGCTGGGCCAGCCGGCTCGGCTTCTGCGCTGGAGCTTGACGGCGGTGGAGGGGGATAGAGCCTGGGTTGAGGTGGTCGCCACCACTGATGAGGGCTACTCGGATTTAGACTAGGACAACTCACTCTTAGTCAGCTTCTTGACAGACGTCTGCAAGAGTTTTCCCAATACCCCAGTGGTCTCAGACCAATCGAGAACCAACAGTTTCATTGCTACGTTAAAGAGATGGTTCATATTGATTGATGGAAATGGCTATCGGTACCCTTGCCCATTTTTGTCGTTTGGCCAATGTCTGTCTCTGCATCTGAACCAACTCCGGCTCCACTGCTGGCCGAGCAGCACCCCCCTGTCGCCCTCACCATCGCTGGATCCGACAGTGGTGGGGGAGCAGGGATCCAAGCGGATCTGCGCACCTTTGCTTTCCAACGGGTACACGGTACCTCTGCCCTGACCTGCGTGACTGCCCAAAATACCCTTGGGGTGAGCCGGGTGGATGCGCTGCCCCCCGAAGCCGTGGCCGCCCAAATTGAGGCCGTGGTGCAGGACATCGGGGTGCAAGGGATCAAGACGGGCATGTTGCTGAATGCCGAGATCGTGCTGGAGGTAGCCCGTCAGGTGGAGCGCTGGGCGTTGCGGCCTCTGGTGGTGGATCCGGTGATGGTGTCCCGCACGGGAGCAAAGTTGCTGGCAGATGAGGCCATTCAGGCCATCCGCGAGCGGCTGATCCCCTTGGCCCAGGTGCTGACCCCCAATCGCTATGAGGCGCAAATTTTAACGGGGCTGGAGCTGCAGTCCCTGGCGGATATGCAAACGGCGGCTCAGCAGATTCGCACCCTGGGCTGTGGAGCGGTGTTGGTCAAAGGTGGGGGTATGCCGGGGGAACTGCAGGGGGTGGATGTGTGGTTCGATGGCGAGCGACTGGAAGTGCTGAAAACAGAGCGGATCCCCACCCGCCACACCCACGGCACCGGCTGTACCCTCTCGGCGGCCATTGCAGCACAGATGGCCTGGGGCAGGGATCCCTTGGCGGCCACAGTGGCGGCCAAAGCCTATGTAACAGAAGCGCTGCGACATCCTTTGGCCATCGGGTCAGGTCAGGGGCCAGTGGGGCACTTCTACCCGCTTCTGTCCGGGATTGGCAAACCTGTGCCATAAGAGAGAGGTCACTCTCTCTGGCTGCTATGGCTGGCCCGTTGAATCTTTCTCAGAAGGGATCCCTGCCCAAATGGCGGCTTTGGCTACCCCTCCTGCTGCAACTGGGTATCGTTCTGCTGATACCGGCTCGGCAAGCGCTGACTCTTGCTGTCGGAACCACGATCTACCTGCAAACGGCCCCTGTGGATCCCTATGACCTTTTGCGGGGCCGGTACGTGACCTTGGGCTACGTCGTCGCTCGACGCTCCACCCTAGAGCAACTGCCGGGTTGGTTACCTGATTTGGAGACGCCAGGGATCCTTTATCTGCGCTTAGCTCCCCCCGCAGGGGATCCCACTCAACCTTGGCGAGCAATCGGTGTCAGCCGGGAGATGCCCAAAGATTTGCAGCCTGAAGAGAAAGTGCTGCGAGGCTGGTTTGACGGGCAGCAGCTCAAGTTGGGAATCGAAGAATTTTTTATTCCCGAAGCAGCTGGAGATGCCTTGGAAGAGGATATTCGGCGTTACCCTGAAGCCACGCGGGCAGAAGTGAAAGTGGATCCCTGGGGCAAGGCAGCATTGGTCGGCCTCTGGGTAGGGGAGCATCGGTACTAAGTGCTCATTCTGCCCGGCTTTAACGCTTTAACAATTAATCACCATATTCTGACATCCGAACCCGAAGGAGAGCCGGAAAACTGAATGGGGCAGGGATCCCTATCACTTGCCCCTCGAAACCCTGAAGATGGCGAGAACCGGAGCTGTGCCATTGAGGAGCTTGCTAAGTGCTGCACAGCCTTGCTCAACACCTGAATTAGGGTCATCCCAATTGGGTCAAACTTCTTCAGGTTTTCACTTCCGAATCTCTCCTATCCAACAGGTTTTGCAACCACACCTGAATATCCCGCAGGCTCTCCGGGGAAACTTCATGGCCCATCTCGTACTCGCGATAGGTAAAGTTCAGTGGCAGCGGGGCAAAATAATCCCGGATCTGACGGCCAAAAGCAATCGGCAAAACAGCATCAGCAGTGCCATGAACCACCAGGATGGCCAGGTGTTTCATCCGCTCCGGCTCCACCGCCTCGGCCAGGATCTCTGGAGATAGGCGCCCACTCATTGCCACCACCCCCGCCAGCTTCTCCGGCTGGGTCAGAGCCAAGTACAGGCTCATGATCGCCCCCTGGCTAAACCCCAGCAAATACACCTGCCTGGGATCCAGGGCAATACCCGGGATCCCACTGGGCAGCGTCTGTTCCAGAAAGCGGCTCAGGAGCTGGAGGCTATTGCGCGCTTGCTGGGGATCCCCCACCAGCCCTTCCGGTGTCCAGGCCATTTCAAACCAGGCAAACCCGCCTCCACTCCAAGGAATAGGGGCTCTCAAGCTGATCACCGCCAACCGAGGATCCAGATAGGGGGCCAACTGGAACAAATCCCCCTCGTGGCTGCCGATCCCGTGCAGCATTACCAACGCAGGCGCGGGTCCTAAGCCGCCCTGTCGGGGGGGCTGAACGCGGTAGGTGAGGGGCAAAGAAGAAGGCACGCAGCGGATCCTCAAAGGCGGAGACAAGGTATGGCCGGCCTACGCCCAATCCTGGGGCTGGCGGAGCACCTGGTAGAGCTTAGCTTCCCACGTGTCCGGCTGGGGCTCGTAGCCATATTCCCAGCGCACCAATGGCGGCAAAGACATCAAGATCGATTCGGTGCGGCCCTGGGTCTGGAGTCCAAAGATCGTGCCCCGGTCGTAGACCAAGTTGAACTCCACGTAGCGCCCGCGACGATAGAGCTGGAATTGCCGTTCTCTCTCCCCCCATTCCATCCCCTGCCGCCGCTCCACAATCGGCACATAGGCCGGCAAGAAGGCGTCGCCACAGGTTTGCACCAACTGGAAAAGATGTTCCCAACTGCGGGATCCCACCCGCACCTGTAACGATGGTGGCTCAGAAGCCAGTGTCGGGATCCCATCCGCCTGGCTCAGCCGATAGAGCAGCCCAGGGCGTTCATCTGATAGTCGAAGAAAATGCCGCCAACGCCGCGCGCCTCGCCGCGATGAGGTAGGAAAAAGTAGCGATCGCACCAGATCTTGAAAACTGGGTAGTAGACGGGATCCAAGCGGTCACAGGCTGCTTGAGGGTGCGGTGAAAATGGGCCGCATCCTCCTCAAACAGGTAATAGGGGGTGAGATCCATCCCGCCCCCAAACCACCAAACCGGCCCCGCCTCGAAATAGCGATAGTTCAGGTGTACCGTCGGCACATAGGGGTTGCGAGGATGCAACACCATAGAGGTGCCTGTGGCGTAGAAAGGATGCCCTGCCGCTTCTGGACGCTGTTTCAGAATCGAAGGGGGCAGATGGGATCCGAACACCTCGGAAAAATTGACTCCCCCCTGCTCAAACACGTCTCCCTGCTGAATGACCCGCGAGCGCCCGCCCCCTCCTCCAGGGCGTTCCCAACGGTCTTCCCGAAACTTGGCTTTTCCGTCTAGGGCCTCCAGACGGGCACAGATGTCATCTTGTAGGCGCTGCATGAATTGGCTCACCTGTTGACGGGCATCCACTGGCAGCGCTGTAGGGCTTGAGGCCAGCATCATAGTCTTCCAATCTCTCGAAACTCGACAAAAACCTCTCCCGCCCCCATCAAACCTCTCAGACTGGGAGAGCCGAACTGCCAAACTGAAGAGTTCTAACCTGGCCGGGCAAGAAACTCCCTGGAAATCCAGGCCGCTCTTGGATCTTACGTGGGAACCGCCTCATAGGGACGAAGTCGCGCCCATTTGTTCCGTTCCTCGCGAAAGCTCTGGCAGCCCACCACATCCCATTCCATCTCGGTGCCCCCATTGCGGATATTGACATTGATCTGGGGGCCCTGCGGCTCAAAATCCGGCGTCAGTGTGAGATGAGGTTGCTGATGCTGCGCTTCCACGGCATGGTAGGTGGTACAGCGATCCACGTAGTAGCAGTGAATACAAATACACATGGCTGCTGCCTGCAAGAAACGGTTCCCAATCTTGAGGGTAGCATCCTGCCTCCTTCCAGACGGCGGATCCCCTCTTTCTCAGCCGATTCTTGAGATATTTCTTAGCAAAGAGAGGCATCTCCTCGTCTCTCGTCTAAAATCTCGACATATTTCTCAGGATGGGGCTTGATCTGTCCTTAGGATCGAACCATCCAGGCTATCCAGAGGAACTGCCATGAACACCCACACCCGCTACCGCTTCACCTGCACCCTCTCCTTTGGAGATATCTACGGCCAGATCATCGTTTGGCTGATTGTCATCTTTGCCAGCTTGGCCGCTGCCCTCTCCCTGATGAATAGCCCCCTCTACGCTTTTCTCACCATTGCTCTGATTTTGGTGATCTCCCTGCCTTTCCTGCTCTTCGCCTTCGTGACCACCCTGCTCAATCACATCGAGTTTGCCGTTGTCCCTCCTGAGGAAGAGGAAAATCGCGCTGCTGCTGCCGCTAAGTCGCCCGTGGCCGTCAGTTAGAAACAACTGGCAGTCGGTTGGCGCTTGTCGGATGGATCCCTTGCCCCAAAGACACCTGTGCTGAGTTAAAAAAACCTTGGCTCTCTTGGTCTAGCGCTTGAGTTGGCCCCTGCAAGGCGAGCAAGCGGGTAGCCTTTTATTGGCATTTTATTGGCAATTGTTTTACCAAAGAATTGGGTCTAAAGCCCTGCCGTTCACGGCAGCTTTTGTGCTGTACTCTAGACCAGTAGTAGAGTAGTCAACCACTTAAAAAACCCGGTAGTCCGGCGACTACGCAAGCAACCTAAATAGGTTTTGCCCTTTCTCTTCAACGGTACTTAGGGCAGAAGGGAACTGCCCCGCTTGGGGAGATGGGCACCGCTGTCGTAAAGGGGCAACCCGATACGGCAAGTGCTGTCTTGGAACCAAGAGCCAGAATCCTCTGCCTTTGGGCAGGGGAGTATGGTGACATCCTCCCGGCGCTCGTCCTGTGGACAGAGCGCGGGCCACCCTTCCCGTCAGCAGGACGGAGTCCTTACCTCGCGGTCGGGCATTCCTGCCCCACGCCACTTGTCTGGGTCTACAACCCCCGACAGACCGACTGAACAGGCAGTTTCCCTTCCCCAGCCTCCCTGGCTACTGCCAGCTCGCAAAACAAGTCTAATCCCAGGGAACGGTGCATCGGCAGACAGGATGGACTCCTGCACCCAGGAACCCCTGTCCACCGGCCAAGAGCAAGATGCTATCCACTCGTTGATTTCCGGCAAAGTGTAGTTGTATACGTCCCGGCCAATCTCCAGCCACGCCAACAGCAAGGCCTCCGTCCCGCTGACGCGAGCGGCTTGTTGGGAGGCATCTGGATCAATCCGGTGCTTGTAGGTTACACCAGCATAAGTAGGTTTTGCTACAGATTTCGCTCAGGGGTATGGCGGGGATCCCTGTATCCCGGTGCTTACCCTGCGGGTAGAGCGCAGGACTGATTGCCCCCGCACCACCGTTAGCTAAATCGTTGAGTTGCTCTGCAAGCTAAGATCGGCAAACCCTGTTCCATCGATGAGGATCCGCGTCGGCCATGATGACCGTAATGGAGTTTTTCGCCCTCAGTGCTGGGGAGTGGATGTGCCAACGCACCAGCCATCACTTGGCTTTTCGCCGCTCTGAGGGTGGGAGGTCGCGGCTACAAATTGCCACCCTTGCGGCAACCGATCCAGCAGTCATCCGGGTTTGCGAGTTGTTCAGGGTGGATCCCCGACGAGCTGTGGGAGCAGCGCGGGTGCGGTGGGATGGCGAGCAGGAGTGGGACAACGAAGAGTACAAGGGAGACGTGGTGCTGGTACCTATCCCCGATGAGACCGATCCCATGCGCGGGCAGTTGCTGCGGGATCAGGGCTACGCCGAGAAAGTACCGGTGGCCGGTACCTATGTCATGGGATCCGATGGCGCCCTTACCCTTTACACCCAGTATGAGATGACTGAGTCGGAAGAGCGCATTTGGTTTGCCAGCCCCAACTTGCGCCTGCGGGCCAGCACTGTCAAGCGGTTCGGTGGCTTCAGCATGGCTTCTTTCTGCTCCGAGGTGCGTAAACTCTCCGTCGGCCCTTCTCCACCCCTACGGTGGCCGAATCCAGCTCTTTCCGCAGCTAGAGCGTTTCTCCTCACCGCAACACGGGTTGTGCATGCACAAGTCTTGGATCTGGGGATAACCTGCTC
>AFSR01000152.1_pt1 | contig 22628 bp, 22 predicted proteins | sample 296848 | NCBI WGS metagenome assembly AFSR01 (sample SAMN02954305, study PRJNA68063) | hot springs metagenome | biome: terrestrial; feature: Mushroom and Octopus hot springs; material: microbial mat core samples; isolation source: Yellowstone National Park Mushroom and Octopus hot springs ...
CGCCGCGATGTGCATCGGCCCCGCATCCACGGAGATACACACCCGCGCCCGCTTCAGGGCCCCCGCCAGCTCGATGAGGCTGGTTTTGCCCCGCAGGTCAACCATTCCTGTTTGGGCCAGCAGTTCGTCTTCGCCGCTGCCGCCGTGGTAGAGGGATCGCTGCAGCTCCGGCGCGCTGCCGATTAGCCCCACCTGCAGGCCCTGGCCTTGGCACCACTGGATCACCTGCCGCCAGTACTCCAGAGGCCACATCTTGGCGCGGCGGGTAGTGGTGATGTGCACCAAGACCTCTGGCACCGGAAAATCGGGATCCCGGCTGGGTAGCTCCAGACGAAAAAAATCCGTCTCCACATACGCCAGGCGGCAGAAGATCTCGGCAATGTAGTTGCTGGTGAGGATCCCTTTGTAGCGCTGCAAAAACTCCAGGCTGTTCCAGTCGTCATCCTGGAGCATGCGCTGTACCGGGTCGGAGCCGGGATCCAACTTGCGGCGAAAATCCAAGGTCAAACCGGCTCCGGCAATGTATTGAGGACGCAGCGCCGTCACCGCCACCAAGTTGAGCTCGCTAAACTCGTCGCAATTGATGGCCAGATCGTAGGGGCCGGCCTGGGTCACCCGTTCTCGCACAGCAGCGGTCAGGGCCTCGAGGTAATCGGGACGACGGCTGTAGAGAGGAAAGCTGAAGTCGATGTAGGGGCAGTGGAGCTCAAAGTCGCGGGTAATCTCGCTGCCAAAAAAATCCAGCACACAGCCGGGGTATTTTTCCTTGAGGCCCCGCAACAGCGGGATGGTAACCACAAAATTGCCCACCTTGCTGGAGGAAAACACCGCCAGGTGGGGATGTTCCCGCAGAGGTTGGTTGGCAAACCGTTGCATAAGGCTGGGATCCCCAGGAAGATATCAACCCCGCTGGAGGTGGTGCGGGTGGTGCAGACAGAGCACTTTTGCTAGGCTAGCATTCCTCTGTCCTGTGCTTTGATGGCCATGCTGGGATCCCTGGGCCTCAGGGGAGACTGGCTTGGCTGCCATCCCAGATGACCACCACAGCAAAGCGATCCAGAAAGCCATCTGTCGCATTCATCTGGCGCAGACTAAAAGCATCTTCGGCGGAAATCACCAGGTCGTAGCCCAGGGTGCGGATGGCACGAATGCGGTGAGGCCGTTCCCCGATGCGGTTCACCAGTGAGCGGGCCTGCTCTTCCGAGGTGGCATAGGCAGCTGTGCCCTCGCTGCCCACAAAGGCCGCGTTGAGGTCTTGGCCAAGAGTAACGGGGGTATAGACTTGATTGCCATCGGGATCAAACAAGCGCATTGACTGGCTAGGCAAGAAATCCAAGCCTCGTGCATCCACAATCAACCCTGTCACTTGCGGTTCCCGCCGCTGGGATCCCGCCTCCAGACCCGCTCCACCCCCTGGCCCTTGGCCTGTGCCCACCCCTGAGCCAGGACTGGCTCCGCGCACCCCACTCTGGCCGCTGCCCGGCCCGATCACTTCCCCCTGCCGGGATCCAGAGCCACTGCCGCCAGGGCTGGTGCCGAACTGCCGCAACAGATCCAGATCGAAAACCGGGCCTTCTGCCACTTCTCCATGGCCGGGTTGGGCCGGCTGGACTTTTGGATCGGCTTGATCTGTTTGTGGGAGCGGAACAGAATCCTGGGTTACTGGACGCCAGGGCGTTGCTTCAGAAGCGGGCAGGGTAGGGGATCCCCCTTGCAAGCGGTAAAGGGGAGGAAACAGCGTTTGGGCATCCACAGCTTCCACCGGCAAGACCGGCCCCGCCAGCAGGATCCCCAGTGCTGCCCAGCTCACTTGGATCCGTATGCCTTGAATCCTATACTTCCACCACCTCATGCCCACACCTCTTGGCCTCAAAACCTGCGGCCCGCTCGGCAACCGCTCATCCTCCCCCATGCTACCCAGGCAGGGCCGGTTCGGCAGGGGATCCCGCGCAGTCTTCCCCTTGGCTTGAGAGCAGCTGGGGCTCCTGGCCTCTCCCTAAAGGTGGGTCGGAGAACAAGAGATTGATCCCCAGCGATCCCCAGGGTCTTGACCGACAGGCAAAAATACGCAAACATGGGTTCATCATTCTTGATGATCCCCGTTGATCCCCACCTGTGGTCATCAGCGGCTGGAGAGCCCGAGGCAAGCCGATACATCAGCAGGTTCAAGGTTGTCCTCAGAACCACAAGCTGGGATCGGCCCATAGGACAAAAGCTGGAGCATTGCACGAAGCCCGATTTGTCGAAGACAGGAGACCCCGACCATGCCACAAGAGCGGATCCCGTTGGAAGAAATGACCATCCGGCAGTTGCGGGAAGAAGCTGCCCGCTATCAGATCCCCAAGTACAGCCGCATGACCAAAGACCAGCTGATTGAGGCCATTCGAGAGGCCCAAGTCAAAGCTGGCCGCCCTGTCGATGCCATGCCGGAGCCCAAGGGGCAAGAATCGGTCACCCAAACGAAGTTTAGGGGTCAAGAGGTTGCCGGCAAGACGGATCTGGCCGATGTGGACAAAGGGCTGGGGGATCTGCCGGAGGGCTATGGGGAAAGCCGCATCGTTTTGCTGCCGCGGGATCCCCAGTGGGCCTACGCCTATTGGGATGTGCCCAACGAGGCTAAAGAAAGCAAGCGCCGCGAGGGCGGCCAACAGTTGGCGCTGCGCCTCTACGATGTGACGGATATCGATTTCAGCTACCAGCCGGCCCACAGCATGCAGGAGTACCCCTGTGATGAGTTGGCGCGGGAGTGGTATTTGCCGATCCCGGTGAGCGATCGTTCCTACATTGTGGAAATTGGCTACCGGACGGCAGATGGCCGCTGGCTGATGTTGGCCCGCTCGGCGGCGGTGATGGTGCCGCCAGTCTTTCCCTCCGACTGGTTTGAAGAGCACTTCCTGACAGTGCCCTTCGACGTGGCTCTGCAGGGCCGCACCCTTTACCAGCTCAGCGAGCCCTACAAGCGCAGCGCCACCGGCATGGGTGTGGTGGCCTACAAGGGCGATGAGCCGCAGCAGGGTGCCACGGTCGATCCCTTCCTGGAAATGGTGGGTGGCTTTGAGTCAATGCGGGTGGCGGGATCCCTGTTTGGCAGCCACCAGATGGGCAGCCGCCAATTGGTGCCCGAGCAGGCCATCAGCTCGTTTATCATCCCCTCGGGTGTGGGCATGATGGGGATGGCCATGGCGGAGGTGCCCGCTGCTCCCTGGATGGCTTCAGGATCCGGCCTGGGCCTGTTCTCGGGGCTTCCGAAGTGCTGCCGCAGCGCTCTCGCAAGTTCTGGTTGGTGGCCGATGCCGAGCTGATTGTCTATGGGGCCACAGAGCCGGATGCCACCGTTACCATTGGCGGGCGCAAGATCCAGCTCAACCCCGATGGCACCTTCCGCTTCCACATGGCTTTCCCAGACGGCAACATCGACTTCCCCATCTTCGCCGTGGCTGCCGATGGCGAGCAAAACCGGGAGATCCACATGACCTTCGACCGCCGCACCCTCTCCCGCCGCACCAACACCAAAGAAGAGGCCATCGAAGAGTTGTTGCCCTGAAGGCTCCAACCTTTCCCTTCTTGCCCCCTGGAGCTGGCCGGGGGGCTTTCTTTCCTGGGCTGGAGAGCTTGACTCCAGCCATCAAAACAGGGGATCCACCCCTATAGGGGGAGCATGACTCTAGTCAATAATAAGCTCAACTATACTGAAAATAATGTATAATATGTTCAGTACGGATTACTACCAGTTGATCTTTCTGTTTACTTTCGAGTCTGCCAACATGGTAGCCAAAGCAAAGCAGAAAATTGGTAGTAAGACGACACGGAAACTGCGCTTTGGGTATTCTACTCAAAGCTTTGCGGGATACCGCCATTCTGTTTGGAAACAAACAGAATGCTATCGCTGCATAGTTGAACAGTGATGTTCAGCAGTGTTCAGCGTAAATGTATCAGGTCGATCACCCGGATCAGTTGTTTCAGCTTCTCCATCACCCGTCCAGAGCGAAGCAGGTCTTCCGCCTGTTGGATCCCTTCTGGCAAGGATGGAGCAAGCCCGAGGAGCCACAGATAGCTGCCCCCATTCCAGAGAACGGCTGGGGTGAGTTCACAGGGATCCCCGCTGAGCACCTGCTGCATCTGCCGGAGCAGCTCTTTCTCTCCGGAGAGGGGAATCTCCGGGCCTGCCAAGTGGCAATCTCTGGCCTTCAAGAGCAGCCGTTTCCCGCCCTGGTTGAGAATGGCCGCTCGCTCCCGTGGCAGGTCGCAACTGCCTTCCAGACCTTTGACGGTGGTGAATTGCCGAATCTCCCGCAGGGCAAACAGCTCCAGCATCGTGGCCTCGGTGGGAGGATGCACATAGCCGGCCACCAGGTGAAAGGGGCCTTGGTAGGGCGTCCAGACCAGTTCCAAGGTGGCCAAGGGGGGGCGCTTGCCGATTTGATCCCGGTAGTCCATCAGAGCCTGAGCCTGGGGAAAACAGGTGGGCAAATACAAAAATCCCAGCCCGGTTTGTTCCAGCAGTTGCCCCACCCGCTCCAGGGATAGCCCTCGCCAATCCACCCCCAAGCTCCGCCACACCGTTTCCAAAGGCAGCCCATACTTGGTGGGACAGAAGCCAGAGCCATGCAGCAAAACGGCTGACCCTGCCGCTGCCAGCAGCAAAGCCACCAGCACCCCCAGCGGTGCCGTCCGCGAGCGGCCATCGTAGGGATGGCCAAAGATGATCAAGGGATGAGGCAGATCCTGCCGGGGCAGAAGAGGGCCGTACTCTGCATAGGCATCCAACATACCGGCCAGCTCCTCGGCAGTGGGGCGCTTGATGCGGTGGGCAATTAAAAAAGCCCCGATCTGGGCGGGAGTGGCCTCCCCCCGCAGGAGCATTCGAGCAGCGCTGGCGGCCTCTGCCCGGCTGAGATCCTGGTGGGTGTGGGTGCCGCTGCCGATTTTTTTCAACAGCTCGCGAAACTCTTGGCTCATAGCATCGGCGGTCGGGAGCGCTGGGCTACTCAGGATAGGGGGAGATAAGGGCGGAACACTTGAAACTACCGATATGGGTATTTGACCAGAAATTTCTACAAAAGGTCTCTACAAAACCGACAACAGCCCAGCAGAGGGCCAATGGGGATCTGCGCCGGAAGCAGGCTCAACATTACCAGACTGCCTAATCAGCTGGGCGGCCAACTGCAAAAACCGGCGAATGGGAGGGATCCGATAGCGATCGCTGGTGGTGACCATAACCACCTGTCGCCTCAATAGGGGGGGCTCGGTGGGTCGCACCTGCAAATCCGGATCGGCGCAGCAGTCCACCAGGGCCGACTCCGGCAGGAGGGCAATCAACTGCCCCTGTCGCACCACCCCCCGAAAGGCATCCAAGGTGTTCAGTTCCAGGGCTGCTTTCAGGGGAAGCCCCTGTCGGGCCAGATGGGATCCCACCAAGGAGCGCATGGCATAGCCATCTTTGAACACAGCCTGGGGATACTCCGCCAGCACCTTCCAGGGGATCCGCTCGTAGCGGCTGAGGGGATGGTTGGCGGGCATCAACACTTGAATTGGCTCCGAGTACAGTGGCTCCACCACCAGCTCTGCCCCCCGCGTCATCAGGGGGTTCTCCATTACCAGGGCCACGTCCACCAGCCCATCCCTGAGCACCTTCAAGGCGCGGTCGCTGCCCAGAGCGGTAACCCGCAACTGCACCTCTGGGTACTCCCGGCAAAACTGTTGCAGCACCGGCGGCAGTTGATGGGCGATCAGAGAATGGATCCCAGCAATGCAGAGCTCGGTTTGCTGGCCCTGCAGCCATTCTCGAATGCTTTCCTGAGCCCGCTGCCATTCCTGACAGATGCGACGGGCATGGGGCAAAAGCCGTTCCCCAGCTACGGTTAGAGCCACCGGGCTTTTGCGATGCAACAGCGGAGCGCCCACCGCTTCCTCCAGGGCCTGGATCTGGCGGCTAATAGCCGATTGGGTCAGACCGCTGAGGCGAGCAGCGGCCAAAAAGCTGCCCGTTTCCACCACGTTCAAAAAGGCTTGCAACAACTCCAGCCGCACTCGGGATCCCTTGATGATGTAGCCTGCCGTGGTGGCATCCTAGCTGGGGAAGCGGTAGGCTTTTGTAACACCGTTACAAGTTGTTTGTTGGACTGGGGATCCTCAAGCCGGGAGGAGAGGAGGCAGATGGGCTGGGATCCGACCTTGCTGGAGGGGCTGCTCAACTCCGCCATTCCCCACCTTTTCCCCGCTGCCCAGGTGGTCATCCGCCACAAGGGAAGGTGTATCTACTCAAGGGCGGCGGGCCATCTCGACCCTGAGACCCGGCGCCAACCGACAACCTCGGCCACCCGTTTTGACCTGGCCTCGCTGACCAAGCTGTACACCGCCACCGCCTGCATGGCCCTGGTGGAAGCCGGAGCGTTGCTGCTGGATCAACCGGTGAGTCTCCTGTTGCCGGAATTTCAGGGATCCCGCCCCATTGCCCCCTATGAAGATCCTCTGCAGCCGGGGAAATGGATTGCTGTGGAACCGGAATCCTTAGGCCAGCTTGTTGCAACAGAACAGGTGACGGTGCGACAGTTGCTGGCCCACACCGCCGGTTTGCCCGCCTGGCGACCCCTTTTTCGACAGCCCGATGCCGAATCGGCCCGGCACATGGCCCTGCACACCTTTTTGGCCTACAGACCAGGATCCCGCACAGTCTACAGCGATCTTGGATTGATCCTGCTGGGGCTGGCTTTGGAACGTCTGAGCGGAACCCCTCTGGATCAGATCTTGCATGCCCGGATCTTGCGGCCTCTGGGCCTGAGCCAAACTCAGTTTTATCCAGGGGATCCTTTCGACCCACCCCCTGTCTCTGTCTCTTGTGCCCCCACCGAGCTGTGTCCTTGGCGAAAGCGCCGCCTACAGGGGCAGGTTCACGACGAAAATGCCGCCCGCCTGGGCGGGATCGCCGGCCATGCCGGACTGTTTGCCACGGCAGAGGAAGTAGCTGCTTTCGGGGAGAGTTTTTTGACGGGATCCCTGTTGCAGCCCCAAACGGTGAGGGAAATGACCCGCGAGCAGTTGCCTCAGCAAGGGGATGCGCACCGCTGTCACGAGCGCCGGGGTTTGGGGTTTGCCTTGCGCTCCCCGGATCCCTTGGCCAGCAGCTCCCCGTTCAGCCCCAGCGCCTTCGGCCACACCGGCTTCACCGGAACCTCTCTGTGGATCGATCCAGAGCGGGAACTGGTGGTGGCGCTGCTCACCAACGCCGTCTACCACGGTCGGCGGGAGAACGGGTTCCAGGCTTTCCGGGTTGCCCTCCATCAGGCCATCCTAGAGGGGCTCTCCTGATCTTTTGATCTTTGAAAGATCCTAGAAAGATTGGATCCCTGACCGAATTGAGGCTGAGGTGGACGAGACCTTTTACCGACAGTTGGCAGATATGCTCTCCCGCGGGCCGCTGGTGGTGGCCACGGTGGTCCGCACCCAGGGATCTGTGCCTCGCCAGGCGGGGGCAAAACTGGCCGTGGGATCCGATGGCACCCTGTTGGGCACCATTGGCGGTGGAGCTGCCGAAGCGGAAGTCATTGCCCGAGCGCAAACCCTTTTGCAGGCTGCCGTTCCCGTTGGCGATGGCGAGAGCAGCGCGGAGCACTTCGGCAAGACGGAGTCCTGGCCGGCTGGGATGCAAGTTTCCCTTGACCTCAACAGCCCTCCCTTGGGCGTTTGCGGGGGACGGATGCACATTTGGCTACAGCGATGGCAGGGATCCCTTGCCCAAACATTGGCGGCCCAGATCCTCCAGGCTCTGACCCAAGGGCCAAGGGCTTGGCTGATCACTCCCCTCGATCCCCAGGGGTTCCCCTACCTCAGCCTTAGCGACAGCAATGTGGAGCACTTTGCCCCCCTGCCATCCCGCCCACAGCTCCTTGCGGGATCCTGGGTTGAGCCCCTCCTCCCTTCCCCCACCCTGCTGATCGTCGGAGCGGGCCACTGCGGCCTGTCCCTGGCCCAGGAAGGGATCCCGGAGACCGCCTTCAGTCGGCTCTTTGCCCCCATCGGCCTGGAGATCCACGCCGAAACCCCCGCCGAGATTGCCATCAGCATCACCGCCCAGCTCATCCAGGTGCGACGGGGATCCCCGAAGACAATACCCACACAAAAGGGCGAAACTTAGGCGTAGGCTTGCCGGTTGGCCGGAGGACAAGCTAGGCTAGAAAAGCGCCGCGGGGTAGAGCAGCCTGGTAGCTCGTCGGGCTCATAACCCGAAGGTCACTGGTTCAAATCCAGTCCCCGCTATGCCTGAGAGACGGTTGGTTAAAGCAGTGTCCGCACATCCACCACCTTGCCGCTGACTGCCGCCGCTGCCACCATGGCCGGGCTCATGAGCAGGGTGCGCCCGCTGGGGGATCCCTGGCGGCCCTTGAAGTTGCGGTTGGAAGAAGAGGCGCTGATCTGGCGCCCCACCAGCCGATCCGGGTTCATCGCCAAACACATGGAGCAACCGGGATCCCGCCACTCAAACCCTGCCGCCTCGAAGATCTCCCGCAAGCCCTCCTGTTCTGCTTCCTGCTTTACCCGTTCTGAGCCGGGCACCACAAACGCCTTCACCCCTGGGGCCACCCGCCGCCCCTTGGCAATCTTGGCTGCCTCCCGCAGGTCGCTCAAGCGGCCATTGGTGCAACTGCCGATAAAGCAGACATCCACCGGTGTCCCTACAATGGGATCCCCTGGCTGCAAGTCCATGTAGGCGTAGGCCTCTTTGGCCAGTTCCCGCTCGCTTTCCGGCAGATCTTCTGGGGCAGGGATCCGCTCATCCACCCCAATACCTTGGCCGGGGGTGATCCCCCAAGTAACCGTCGGCGCAATATCTGCGGCTTGGAAGACCACCACGTCGTCGTAGCGGGCATCGCCGTCGCTGGCCAGACTTCTCCACCAGGCTACCGCCTCTTCCCAATCCGATCCCTGGGGGGCAAACTCTCGCCCCCGCAAATACTCAAAGGTCACCGCATCGGGGTTGACGTAGCCGCAGCGGGCTCCTCCCTCGATGGACATGTTGCAGAGGGTCATGCGCTCTTCCATGCTCATGGCTTCAATGGCGCTGCCCCCATACTCGTAGGCGTAGCCCACCCCGCCTTTGACCCCCAGCTTGCGGATGATGTGCAGAATTACATCCTTAGCGTAAACTCCCGGCCCCAACTTGCCGTGGATCTCAATGCGGCGCACCTTGAGCTTGGACAAAGCCAAAGTTTGGGTGGCCAATACGTCTCGCACCTGGCTGGTGCCGATCCCAAAAGCAATGGCCCCAAAGGCCCCGTGGGTAGAGGTGTGGCTGTCCCCACAGGCGATGGTCATCCCCGGCAGAGTTAACCCCTGCTCCGGGGCAATCACATGCACGATCCCCTGCCGACCGGAGCCGCTGTTGTAGAAGCGGATGCCGTATTGCCGGCAATTGCGCTCCAATTCCTGGATCATCTCCTCTGCCAAGGGATCCGCAAAAGGCCGTGCCCGGTTGTCGGTGGGAATGATGTGATCCACGGTGGCCACCGTCCGCTCGGGAAACAGAACCGGCAGATGGCGCTCCCGCAGCATGGCAAAAGCCTGCGGGCTGGTCACCTCGTGAATTAGGTGCAGGCCGATGAACAACTGCGTCTGCCCAGAGGGCAAAATCCGCACCGTATGGGCATCCCACACCTTATCGAATAATGTCCTCTCGCTCATCTTCCTCGGCCCGCAGCCAAGTCCTGTAAACTTTCAATGTGCTACTTGGGGAAAAGCTTGTCAAGGCACAGGCCTCCGTTATCTCTGGGCAACGCTGCTGAGCTGAGCGAGATGCAGCCCTTCTTTGAACATCCCCAGCCGGCAAAGGCGGGTCGGAGTCCTCAAGCCAGAAAACCTGTTGCCAGCCCTTCAAACGGGATCCCTGATGGCCGGCCAGGGCAAAAAGCGATAGCCCGCCCCTTCAATGGCGGCGACGATATCCGGCAGGGCCTCTGCAGTGTGGGGCCAGCGATCGTGCAGCAGCAAAACCAGGGGCCGCTCGGAAGCCTGGATCGCCGGCAACTGGGCTCGAACACGCTCCAAAAGTTGGGCTGCGCTTTGGCCGGCGTAGGCATCTTCTGCGCTCATGTTCCAGTAAAGAACGCGATACCCTGCCTGCTCTAGAGAATGGCGCAAAGCAGAATCTAGGCGAAAACCTCCCGGTGGGCGAACAACCAGTTGGGGATCCAAGTTCAGCGTTTTGAGCAGTTGGGTTGTCTGATCCACCTCAGCATAAAACAGCTCATTGCTTCCGTAGAGACGTTGATAATCGTGGGTAAAAGTGTGATTGGCTAGGGTGTGGTGATGGGCCTGAATCAATTGAGCCAATTCAGGAAATCGGGAAACGTGGGTGCCAATAACAAAGAAAGTGGCCGGGATTTGAAGATCATCCAAAACCTGTAAAAGTCGGGGGGTAGATTGGGGCCAGGGGCCATCGTCAATGGTCAGAAAGGCAGAACGAGGCGGCACCTCCAGTAAAGGCCCCAGCATTTCTTCCAAGGGCAGTTGCAAAGGTTGGCTGTTTTCCGCCGGATCGAGAAAGTCGGGATCCGGGATCCAGCTATGCTGCAGAAACACCTCCACACGAGGGGGAGCAGGGGTAATCAACAGTCGCCCCGTCTGCTCATTTTGGTTGCCCCAGCTCAGCCGATAGGGCAGATCCGAAGCGATCTCGACGGTTGTTGTACGGGTAATGACTCCGTAGGGGATGTCAATCAAATAGTGCCCGTTCACCTCTTCTTGATGGATCCAGGCTGCAGAAGGAGCTGATAGATAAATGAGCAAATCTTGGGGATTGGCGCCGCGCACCACCCGAATGCTTTCGATGGGGAGAATGAGGTTGTATTCCGAGGTGGCCGTCAGGTTCAGCTCAAAAAGAGGCTGGGCCTCTACCGTGCAGTAGTAGATCAGTCCAACCAGTAGGAAGGCTAGGCAAAATATCAACGCTTTCAACGCTTTCAGAGAGTGCATGGAATGGCTTAATCCTTCGCAACCAATCATAGGACAGAAGCCACCCAAGCTCGATAGAGCCCATCAATTTAACCGGAAGGCCCTGCTGGGCTTCTGGGTGGCGAGAGCAGGCGCTCTTCCCATTTACGTGCAGGTGAGGCCCGTCGGATGTCCCGCCAAATGGCTGTGGCAGCTAAGGTGCCATCGGCAACCGCAATCGACACTTGGTTCAGGCCCTGCTTCAAATCGCCCAGTGCAAACAGCCGCGGATGAGCAGTGCGACACCACTCGTCGGTCAGCAGGTTTTCCCCTTGCCATTTCAAGCCGGGGATCCCTTTCAAATAGGCATTGTGGTATCTGGCGCCCATCGCCACCAAGCCGGTAGTTGCTTCGATGTAAGTGCCATCTTCCAACTCCACACCCTGCAATTGATGGTTTTCTCCAAGAAAGCGGCGAATAGGAGATTCGTAGAGGGGGTAGCCATGATCCGCCAGTTTTTTGCGCATGTCGGGGCCGACCGAGCAGAGGCCGTGGGTCAACACCGAGATATAGGGTGTAAACCAGTTGAGGACAAAAGCTGTATTGATCCGATCTTCCGAATTGACGATCAACACTGACTTTTGATCCCGCATTTCATAGCCGTCGCAGATCATACAGACATGCAGTGAATAGCCCGCGTAGTCGTAAACATTCTGCATATCCGACAACTGAGGCAGCTCGTCCATAATGCCGGTTGCTGCAATCAGATATTTGCTCCGAAAAATGGGGTAGAGGCTGTTAACTTTTCCCACCTTGACTTTGACCGCAAAGAGGTCTCCCTCATCGGTGGCATCTTCCACGAAGCCGCGCAGGTAATCTACCCCTAAACTGAGGGCGTGCTCTGTTCCCTGTCGCAACAGCTCTCGTCCGGGAGTGGTCGGAGGCAATCCCAGATAATTGCGCAAATCCTGCATCCAAAAAGAGCGGCCTCTGCCCTTCTCCACCACCAGGCAACTCAGTCCATAACGAGCCAGATAGATTGCCGCCGATAACCCCCCTGCTCCCCCTCCGGCCACAATCACGTCATAGATTTTGTTCAAACCAACCTCTAGATTCCTGCTGCTCAGTTTCATGGACGGGATCCCCTCACGAGCTTTCTGCTGGGTGGTCTCAAGTTGTCGGTTGCGGCCCGAAAAATCTTAAGAAACTCCAGACGTTCCGCAGAGCTGCAGATCATACTTGGTCCATCGCGTTTCTGTTGAGATGTGATCGAGCTAAGGGAGCAGTCCCAACAACCGCAACCGTCTAGAATGGGGACTGAACTCCCCATTAGGAGAAAAGCCCTATGCCAGGTATCTTAGCGGCCATTGCCCTGATCTTTGTCGGCTACCTGTTCAACTCGGTCAAAATCATCAGCCAGGGGTATGAGGCATTGGTGGAGCGTTTGGGCAGGTTTCATCGCAAGCTGACCCCAGGATTGCACTTTATTCTTCCCCCTATCGATAGGATTGTGTTCCAGGAAACCATCCGCGAGAAGGTGTTGGACGTGCCTCCTCAGCAGTGCATCACCAGCGACAACGTCTCTTTGATGGCCGATGCGGTGGTCTATTGGCGCATCACCGACATGATCAAGGCCCGCTATGCGGTGGAGGATGTGCAGCGGGCTTTGATTAACCTGGTGCTGACGGCCTCTGCGGGCAGAAATTGGCCGCATGGATTTGGATCAAACCTTTTCCTCCCGCGCCGAGATCAACGCTCGCCTTTTGACAGAGCTGGACGAGGCCACAGATCCCTGGGGGATCAAGATCACGCGCGTGGAAGTCAGGGACATTCAACCCTCTAAGACTGTGCAAGACTCGATGGAAAAGCAGATGGCTGCCGAGCGGGAGAAGCGGGCCGCCATTCTGAAATCAGAAGGGGAGCAGCAGGCCAGCATCAACCAAGCGGCTGGGGCCGCCAAGGCGCAGCTATTGCGGGCAGAAGCGGAGAAACGGGAGCGGCTGCTGTTGGCTGAGGGCACGGCTGAAGCCATCAAGACCATCGCCGCCACTTTGCAAGAGAATCCAGAGGCAGCCAATGCGTTGCAATACCTGATGGCGCAAAACTATATCGACATGGGCTTCAAGGTAGGCAGCAGTCCCAGCGCCAAGGTAATCTTCATGGATCCCAATTCGATCCCTGGCACCCTGCAAGGGCTGCTCTCCATGGTGGACGTGGCCAAGGGTGGGGAAGGATCTCGCGCGGCGGCCTCTCAGAAGCTGCGTACCCCGGCTTCTTTCCCAACCGAAGTGGACTTTCCGCGGCTCGACTGAGTTTGACCGACCATGATGGCCCGGGATCCCGATTGGCTGCTGGTGGGACAGGTGGTGGCGGCCCACGGCTTGCGGGGCTGGCTGCGGGTTAGGTGCTGGTCGGATTTTCCAGAGCGCTTCACAGAGCCTGGACCACGCTGGTTGCAGCGGGATACGGATCCCGAGCCCCTGCTGCACCCCTTGATCGAGGGGCAGTTTTTCCCGGCTAAGGGTCTTTATTTGGTGCGACTGGAAGGGATCCCCAATCGAACGGTGGCTGAGACCTGGGTGGGGGCTAGGCTGCTGGTACCGGCTTCCCACCGCTTGCCCTTGCAGCCGGAAGAGTACCACTACCGCGATCTCATCGGCTTGGCCGTCTATCACCAAGGGGAGCTGCTGGGACAGGTTTCGGGGATTTTGGCAGCCGGCCAGGATGTGCTGGAGATAACGACCTCTGACCATCGGCAGGTGTTGATCCCCTTTGTGAAAGCCCTGGTGCCTGTCGTGGACTTGGAAAAAGGCGCGCTTCACGTGCAGCCGCCGCCGGGGCTGGTGGAGAGCTTTCTGGGTTAGAGTTCGGCAAGACAGCCTGACTTCCGTACCTGCATCCCATCCTGAACTTGGCCCTCAGAAGCGCCTGTGTGGCCGTTCTAGCCTTTTGTGCTATCATGGGGGCAGTTTTTTGATGATAAGCTGATTCCTGGCCTTTAAGGTCAATTTTTCTGGGTTTCTGTTGATCTTGGCCGGGAGCCTTCTTCGGGATTGGAGTTGGGAATGACGGAAAACTACGGTGCAGAGCAGATCCAAGTTTTGGAAGGCTTGGAGGCTGTGCGCAAGCGGCCTGGCATGTATATTGGCTCCACCGGGCCGAAGGGGTTGCACCATTTGGTGTACGAGGTGGTGGACAACTCTGTGGATGAGGCCCTGGCCGGCTATTGCAATGATATTCAGATCAGCCTGCATCCCGACGGCTCGGTATCCGTCTTGGACAATGGCCGCGGCATTCCGGTGGACATCCACCCCAAAACCGGGCAGTCGGCTCTGGTTACGGTGCTGACGGTGCTGCACGCGGGGGGCAAGTTTGGCGGTGGCGGCTACAAAGTCTCCGGTGGGCTGCACGGGGTGGGCGTGTCGGTGGTGAATGCCCTCTCCGAATGGGTGGAGGTGACGGTTTGGCGAGAGGGCAAGGTTTACTTTCAACGTTTCGAGCGCGGGGCGGTGGTGGGATCCCTGAAATCTGAACCCCAACCCAAGGGATCCAACCGGCGGGGTACAGAGGTGCGCTTCAAGCCGGATGGGCTGATCTTTCCCGAGCGAGAGTTTGACTATGCCGTATTGGCGGCCCGCTTTCGCGAGTTGGCCTACCTCAATGCCGGCTTGAAAATCACCTTCAGCGATCTGCGGCGGGATCCGCCTCACTGCGAAACCTATCAATATGCAGGCGGCATCAGGGAATATGTAGCCTTTATCAACCACGAAAAAACGCCCATCCACTCTGACATCATCTACATCCAAGGGGAGCGGGATGGCGTGGAGGTGGAAGTGGCCCTGCAGTGGTGCTCGGATGTGTACACCGATACTTTGATTGGCTTTGCCAACAACATTCGCACCAGCGAAGGAGGCACCCACCTAGAGGGCCTGAAAACCTCTCTCACCCTCACCATCAACAGTCAAGCCCGCAAACTCAACAAGCTGAAAGACTCCGACAGCAACCTGGCCGGAGAAAATGTGCGCGAGGGGTTGACGGCCATCGTCTCGGTCAAGGTACCCAACCCCGAGTTTGAGGGGCAAACCAAAACCAAGTTGGGCAACACCGAGGTGCGGGGCATTGTGCAAACCCTCGTCTCCGAAGCGCTCACGGAGTACTTGGAATTCAACCCCAACGTGGCCAGGGGGATCGTCGATAAGGCCATCCAGTCCTTCAATGCTGCCGAGGCAGCCCGGCGGGCCAGGGAATTGGTGCGGCGCAAATCTGCCCTGGAATCTTCTACGCTGCCGGGGAAGTTGGCCGATTGCAGTTGCCGCGACCCGGCGGAATCTGAGGTGTATTTGGTGGAGGGCGACTCTGCAGGCGGCAGCGCCAAACAAGGTCGGGATCGGCAGTTTCAGGCGGTGTTGCCCCTGCGCGGCAAGATCCTCAACATTGAAAAGGCGGATCCCGCCAAGATCTACAAAAACGCCGAAATTCAGGCGATGATCACAGCGCTGGGTTTGGGGGTGAAAGGGGATGAATTTGATCCCAGCCAACTGCGCTACCACCGCATCATCCTCATGACCGATGCTGATGTGGACGGTAGCCACATTCGCACCCTGTTGCTGACCTTTTTCTACCGCTATCAAAAGGCGCTTCTGGAACAGGGCTATGTCTATATCGCCTGTCCGCCGCTCTACAAAATCGAGTGGGGTCGCAACAATGTTCGCTACTGCTACAGCGACGCCGAGAAAGACCAAATCCTGCGGGGGCTGCCTGCCAACGCCAAGTACACCATCCAACGGTTCAAGGGTCTGGGGGAAATGATGCCTGAACAACTTTGGGAGACCACCATGAACCCGGCAACGCGCACCCTCAAACAAATCACCATCGAAGATGCGGTGGAGGCGGATCGCATTTTCACCATCTTGATGGGAGATGCTGTTGGCCCCCGACGGGAGTTTATTGAGGCCCACAGTGCCCATTTGGATCTGGCGGCTCTCGATATTTAGCGACTCTCGATATTGGGTGGAGAGAACTCTGTCCCGCCTCTTCGGGGCCCACGGCAGGGGGAAAGTGCTCCGCACCGCTGGCGCGAACGTAACGGTGTTGCAGACGAGGCCGCAAGCAGCCAAAAGCTCCTGGACGGGGCAAGATCCCGGTTGCAGCCCAGACCCTGTGGCAAAGTGAGGGAAGAGCGTTCCAGATCCTGCTATGCCTGCATTGCTTACGGCTCTTCTTGCGGTGCTGGGGGGCTATCTCCTGGGATCCATTCCAACCGGCTACTGGGTAGGTCGTTGGTGGGGAGGCATCGATATTCGCCAACAGGGATCCGGCTCTACCGGAGCAACCAATGTGTTGCGGACGTTGGGCAAGGGGCCCGCCCTGCTGGTGTTGCTGGTGGATGCTGCCAAGGGGGCAGCAGCAGTGGCTCTGGGATCGGCCTTGGGATCCGCGTGGTGGGTGGTTTTGGCGGCATTGTTCGCAGTGATCGGCCATAGCCGTTCCTGCTGGCTGGGCTTCAGGGGGGGCAAATCGGTGGCCACCAGCCTGGGGATCTTGTTGGCTATGGCTTGGCCAGTAGCCCTGACAACTTTCGGCGTCTGGCTGCTGGGGCTCGCCCTCACCCGCATCGTTTCCTTCAGCTCCCTGCTGGCGGCAGTGGCGGCTCCGGTGGTGATGTGGGCAACAGCTCAACCTTTGCCCTATTTGTTGTTTGCGTTGGCGGGCGGGGTGTATGTGATCGGTGCTCATCGGCGCAACATCGAGCGCCTACTGGCCGGGTCGGAGCCGCGCATTGGCCAAAAATGGACGCAATCTCCCTAATTTTCAAGGCACTGTGAAGCAGCTGTATTACTCCGCAACGCTATGCAACCGACCACAGTGGTTTTTGTCTACGGATCCCTGCTGCGGGGCGGCCAATACCACAGCTTGCTGCAGGGGGCAGAATTTTTGGGGACAGACAGCCTCAACCACATTGATCTTTACAGTCTCGGCCCCTACCCGATGGCAGTTCGTGGCCGAAACCGGCTCTACGGCGAGTGCTACCGCATCCCCTTGAGTCTATTGCCCCGATTGGACGAGCTGGAAGACCACCCGCGGGTGTACGAACGGCAGTGGGTGCAACTGGATAGCGGCACCTTTGCTTGGGTTTATCTGGGTCGGCCTGAGCAGGTGCAGGGGTGTTCCCTCATCCCCAGTGGCCGCTGGCTGGCTAGAGATCAAAGTGGAGCTTGACGCCCTCAACATACTGGGGCAGCACCAAAGACTCTATCCCACTGTTGTGCTCCGCACCGCTGTCGCGAACGCGAACGGCTGCCGACGGATCCCATTCTTGGGAATCAGACTCTTTGGCGGAGAGAGCACCGGCATCCACAGGGCTGGAAACGCGCTCCAGGTAGTAGATGCGATCCCCGCGTCGCCAAATGTCTGGCTCAGGCAGGTAGAAGAGCCGACCCGGTCGAGATGAGCCGCTCCTCAGCCGCTGCGGGCGCACCAACAACAAGGGCAGGCATAGATCGGCTTTGATTCGATAGGCAAACTGATCCCGCAGCCGTTCAAGGGTGGGATCCTCCAGTCCCATCTGGGCCAGGAAGGGATTGGGCAGCGCTGGTGCTGAAAAAGCGCTCCGCACCGCTGTCGGGAACGACTCTTGAGCCGTCAAGACATCAGCTTTATTGCTCCGCACTGCCTCCGGCAGGGTTGAGGCCGCATTCGCAGAAGCGTCACGTAGCGATAAAGGGAGAGGCAGGCCCAGGTCTGCCAACGTGGGTAGGGTGATCGAGCGCAGCTCAGCCCGGTTGGCCTCCAGATAGCCGGCCCAGCGCTGCAGTTGGGGGAAGGAAGGCTGCAAGGTGCGGATCCCTTCTGAGATGGGCATATCCGGCAGCAACACCGTCCAGATGGTGGCCGAAACCGAGAGTTTCACCATCAACTCGGCAATGGCCCAGTTCACCTGCGGATCCAGAGTCAGGATCAACAGAGTTTCCGCATGGTCGATATCGGCCTTCAACAAAGCAGACTCGTTCAGTACAGCTTCCTGCAGGGATCCGGGGATGGCTTCTGGCTTGCCGACTTCCTGGCTTGGGGCAGACTTGTGGGTGCCGTTGCCGTCAGAGGAATGAAGTTGTGGGGGCAAGCCATCTGCTGGACGACGCTTCGGCGTTCCTGACAGGGATGTGGAGGACTTACGGGATGGCGGGATGGAGTCCTTACCGTCTGTTGGGTGGGGAGCTTTGTAGCTGCCGTGCCCATTTTTGGAAGACCCAGAAACCAACGGGATCACCTCGACCGTCTGGTTGAGCGAGCGCATCAACTGGGCCAATTGGTTGGTGAGGGGATGATCGCCGATGATTATGGTGGAACTGCCCTGATCCAGACCCAGCCAACGGGCCACCCAAGCCGCGGTCAGCCCCTGTACCGTCACCGTCACCGAGATGGTCAAAAACACCAGCGCCTTGAGGGCATCCCCCCCAGTAATGCCCCGTTCTGTCAGCAGAATGGCAAACAAGGAGGCCACCGAAGCCGCCACAATGCCCCGAGGAGCCAGCCAAGCCACAAACAGCTTCTGCCGCCAATTCAGGTCGCTGCGCCAGGTACACAGCCACACACTCAAGGGACGGATGACCAGCATCAAACACAGCACTGTGGCCAGGGATCCCCAGCCCAGGGCAAACACCGCCTTGAGGGAGAGCGTGGCGGTAAGCAAAATAAAGATCACCGAGATGGCCAACACCACCAACTGGCCGTGAAACTGCCGCACACCCCGCTCGGCAATGGCCGCCTTCTGCCGCACCACCAGGCCCGCCATCACCACTGCCATCAGCCCCGCCTCCGATCGCAGCGACTGGGCCAAGGCAAACACCCCCAGCGCCCCCGCCAGCACCACCGAGTTGCGCAACTCCTCGGTTAAAAACTGCCGCGACCAGAGCAGGAAGGATCCCATCAGCCAGCCCCCCAGCGCTCCCACCGCCGACCCGATGGCCAGACGGCTGGACAACTGTTCCAGGGCCATGAGAAAACTGGGATGGCCAGAGAGCACCACCTGCAGCACCACCACCGCCAAAATGGCCCCGATGGGATCGATCAGCACCCCTTCTCCCTCCAGGAGCGTGCTGACTGCCGAATCGACTCGTACCCGCTTCAGGATAGGGTTGATCACCGTCGGCCCCGTCACCACCACCAGGGATCCAAACAAAAAAGCCAGCCGCCAGGGAAACTCCCCCAGATAGTGAGCTGCTGCCGCTCCCCCCACCAGGGTCAGCAGGGATCCCAACAAAACCAAATTGCGCAGGCTATCGGATACCTGATTGAGACGTTGCAGCCGCAGGTTCAGTCCCCCCTCAAACAAGATCAGAGCCACCGCCAACGACACCAGCGCTTCCAGCCCGGATCCCATGACTTGGGGATGAACCCAGCCCAAACCATCTGGCCCCAGCAACAGGCCAAACAGCAGCAGGAATACAATGCTGGGCACTTTGACAAAATTGGCCAGCACCTGAGCAGCGATCCCAGCCACCAGGGCTAGCGTAAACAGGATCGTCAGCTCAAATGAATCTTGCATATTGAGGCTTAACCGAACGCAATAGCGGGACGGAGCCCTTACCTTTCCAGCTACTGAACGCCAACCCTCTCATTGTTTCCATCGTTTTGTTTCCATCGTTAACGTCGTTATTACTCCGCAACGCTAACGCCAATACAGACTGCTGGAAAGTCTCCAATCGTCAAGGGGGCTCTGCCCATCACGTCAGCAGTTCATGAGCTCGAACATGCAGAGTTAACATTTAGTTAACCTCTGTGTGCTGGCTCCATAAAGTTGCAAAAGCTACACCCAGCTCCACTCTTTCTACAGTACACACGACTTACCTCAACCTATCACAGAGCGAGCTTGACGACCACTCTGGCATTGGGAGCCCTGTTGGAATGAAGGCCAATTAACATGCTGCCAGAAATCTCCCCTTCTAGGCTTTCTCGCCTTCTGAGCGGCTGAGACCGGTCTCTAAGGGCTTAACGCGACGGATAGGCAGATTGGCAATAAGAGCAGTCGTTCCCCCTTCCGTGGCCAAGTGAAACTGCATCCCTTCTGAATCCAGCTCCACATAGCGGGACACCACCCCCAAAATCTCCAGGCGCATTGATTCCAGCGCCGCCGGGGTGAGGTCAGCGCGGTCATGGGCCAAGATCAGCTTCAACCGTTGCTTGGCTTGCTGGCGGCTGTTGCCGGAGTGCCGAGAAAAAAGCTGATCCAAAAAATCGAGGAGCATAGGTTTTGCCGGCCTTGTTACTCAGTTGTGAAAGTTGTGAACAGGTCAAAATTGCCATTCCAATCTGGATAAAGTGGGGAAAAACGACAAAACAGTTGTCAGAGCACCTTTTGGTTTAAAAACCGTTTGGCCCGCTCCCAAAAGGACTCGCTCAAGCTGGCCAGCTTGGGAAACTCCACCGCTTCCCCTTCCAGCCGTCGGGCAATGCGCTGGATGGCCTGAGCAGCCAGAGTTGGATTGGCGGAGAGAACCAGGGGCTCCCCTTTGTTGGTGGAGACGATCACCTCGCGGTCTTCTGGAATGATACCCACCAAGGGGATGGCCAGCACCTCCACCACATCTTCCACCGACATCATCTGGCCGGCTGCCACCATGTCCGGGCGCAGGCGGTTGACAATGAGCTGAGTCGATGAAATCTGGGCGGCTTCCAACAAGCCCACCACGCGATCTGCATCCCGCACCGCTGCCACTTCTGGGGTGGTGATGATGATGGCCTCGTTGGCCCCGGCGATGGCATTGCGAAACCCTTGCTCGATCCCTGCAGGACAATCGATCAGCACGTAGTCATGGCTGCTGGCCAGCTTCTCGATCAACTGGCGCATCTGATCCGGATGCACCGCCGTTTTGTTGCGGGTTTGGGCTGCCGGCAACAGCGAGAGATGGGGGGTGCGCTTGTCTTTCACCAAAGCCTGCTCGAGGCGGCACTCCCCGGCGATCACCTCTAGGGCCGTGTACACCACCCGATTCTCCAGCCCCAGCAGCAAGTCCAGGTTGCGCAGGCCAAAGTCTGCATCCACCACCACCACCGAGCGACCCAAGCGCGCCAAGGCAGTGCCCAGGTTGGCCGTCACGGTGGTTTTGCCGACTCCACCTTTACCAGAGGTTATGACAATGACTCGGCTCATACTCCTCTCCGCAGAAAATCCTGAAGGCTGGCGACGCAGATGACATCCTCCTGCAGGTAAACCACTTCAGGGGTGTTGGGCAGGGATCCACCTTCTGGCGGACGGGCCACTTGATCGGCAATGCGCAACTGAGTGGGCTCCAACTGCAAAGCCAAAATTACAGCTCCCTTGTCGCCGTCGGCCCCCGCGTGAACCAGGCCCCGCAAGCGTCCCCAAACCCAAATATCTCCTCCAGCAACGATCTCGCCGCCGGGGTTGAGATCCCCTAACAGGAATACCGAGCCCCTGTGACGCACGGACATGCCAGAGCGCACCGTCGAACGTAGGTACAGAGGTGTGGTGTCTGGGGGAGCAGGGGGAACTGCCTCCAAAAGGGAAGATTGCTCCACAGAATACCCCAACGTCGCTGCTGCAATCGCTGTCGAGCGGGATCGAGTTTGAACGCGCCACAGTTGCAGTCCATGCTGAGACAATAGGGCAGCAAGAAGTTGTAGGGTGGGCATGTCCAGCTCTCGCTGCTGGCTCCAGAGGGTGAGGGGAGCGACTCCGGCCCAGTAGGGTTTGCGGCTGCGCAACTGCCAAACCAGGTTTTCCCAAAGCTCTTCCCAAGGTAAGGTGCTGGGCAAGTGCAGATGAATCCCTTGGGCATCCGACCGAAAGTAAACGCTGCCCGTGGCCCAGGAGTCTGGAGATGGGGAGATTTCAGGGTTCCATGTAGGGGATCCCGTCATGACCGCCCTTAAACGTCTGCCTGAATATAGAGCCCTATCCTATTCCATTCCCCCAAGCCAGGGGAAACTCTCTCGGCGGTTGCCCTTGATAGCAAAGCGGTTTCGCTTGGGTGGCAGGACAATCTTGCTTCGGGATCGCTAACTTGAGGGTACTTGATGGAGCCAATTCCTGATGTTGAAACCTCGCCACACCCTCAGGCTGCTCGCGCCAGCAGGACAGGATCCTCTCCTCTCCAAGGGGTGGAGTTCTCGCGCGGTGAGACCGGTCGCCATTGCCCTACTCAGCATTCTTGCGGCATCTGGGATGGGATCCCCTGCCCATGCCCAAGATCTGGGCCGTTTGCTGATTCATGGCCTTCAGTGGCTGCAGGTGAGCCAGTTGAACGATGCCCAAGAGGTGAGCTTAGGCCGCCAGATCGATCGACAAGTAAACTACCCGACTCCGACCGCTAAGCGGTACGGAGCGGGCTTTCAGTAGCCCTGCCTGCTCTGCTCACCAAGAACAAAACAGGCCCGAACCTCTAGGCTGGTTTACGACAGCCCCCAAAAGCGCAATCACCTTCGCACCGTTAAAATCCGCATCTCCTTCCCAACCACAGTGCCCGCATTTGAACTGCTTACCCTTGCGATAGGATTGAGCGGAGTCGGGATGAATATGCAGGCACTTGTGGCAGATCTGCGAGGTATAGGCCGCAGGGACAGCTACCACTTTGACACCCGCCCTCACAGCCTTGTATTCGATAAACCGCCGCAGCTGGTAGAACGCCCAGCTATTGCTACGCCGCCGCTCCTCACGACTGCGGGGGTGTTGATTGGTGCGT
>AFSR01000406.1_pt1 | contig 22596 bp, 22 predicted proteins | sample 296848 | NCBI WGS metagenome assembly AFSR01 (sample SAMN02954305, study PRJNA68063) | hot springs metagenome | biome: terrestrial; feature: Mushroom and Octopus hot springs; material: microbial mat core samples; isolation source: Yellowstone National Park Mushroom and Octopus hot springs ...
GGACAGGAGGAAGGTCTGCCATGTCCGATCTCACCCATCTGACAATCGCCGAAGCCGCCGATCTGCTGGCGCGGCGTGAGATCGCCGCAGTCGAACTGACTGAAGCGCACCTGCGTCGGATCGACGCCCACGACGCCCGCCTCAACAGTTTCATCACCATCACTTCTGATCACGCGCTGACCCAGGCGCGCGCCGCCGATGCTGAGCTGACTCGCGGCATCCGGCGCGGTCCGTTACACGGCATCCCACTTGCGCTGAAAGACCTGTACGATACTGCTGGCATTCGCACCACTGCTGGCTCGACATTCTTCGCCGACCGCATCCCCGACACCGATGCCCGCGTTGTAACGCTGCTCTACCAGGCAGGCGCAGTGCTCCTCGGTAAACTGAACATGCACGAGTGGGCGCTGGGAGTGACCAACATCAATCCGCACTACGGTCCTTCGCGCAACCCCTGGGATCCATCACGAATCACCGGCGGTTCGTCCGGCGGCGCCGCTGCCGCACTGGCAGCCGGTCTCTGCATGGGCGCGTTGGGCAGCGATACCGGCGGCAGCATCCGTATCCCGGCGTCCCTCTGCGGCATCGTTGGTCTCAAGCCAACCTTTGGGCGGGTAAGCCTGCAAGGGGTTATTCCGCTGAGCTGGAACCTCGACCACGCCGGACCGATGGCGCGCACAGTGACCGATGCCGCACTGCTGCTCCAGGCAATTGCCGGATATGACCCGGACGATCCGGTGAGCGTCGCGCTGCCGGTTGATCATCTGCTTGCAACGATCAATGCAGGCGTGACCGGATGGCGTATCGCCCTGGCAACCGATGCACACTTTGGTGAAGCTGATCCGGAAGTTATCTCCGCCGTCCGTCGCGCGGCGACCGTTTTCGAGGAACTGGGCGCCCGCGTGGAAGCGGTTGATCTCAGCCAGGGGCGTGAAGCAGCGCAAATGAACGCGCTGATGACAACGAGCGATGCAGCTGCATTCCACCGCGACCGTCTGCGCGATCACCCGCACCGGTTCGGCGCCGATGTACTGGCGCGCATGGAGCGTGGCGCACAGTTCACTTCGACTGAGTATATCCTGGCGCGTCGCTTTCAGAGCGAATGGCGCCGACGTCTGGAGCGCTTCTTCGATCAGTTCGATCTGTTGTTGACGCCTGCCACACCGATCACTGCGCCGGTCATCGAAGGGCTGGATTCAATCGAAGCGGCGCGTCAGTTGACCCGCTGCACCGCGCCGTTCAATCTCGCCGGTCTCCCTGCGCTCTCAGTGCCGTGCGGTCTGAGCGCCGCAGGATTGCCGATCGGGTTGCAGATCGTTGCCGCGCCCTGGAACGAAGCGCGGGTGCTGCGCGCAGGCAGGGCATTCGAGAACGCAACGCAATGGCATCGCCAGACTCCGCCAGGATGGTGAGGCATGACGTCCGCCAGCGACCAACCACGGTTCTATCTCGGCTGCGCAGTCTGGGCGCACCCATCCTGGAGCGGTGTTCTCTTCCCCCGCAATGCGCGCAGCGCCGACTATCTGCGCCTCTACAGCCGACGCCTGACAACCGTTGAAGGCAATACCACCTTTTACGCCACGCCGTCTGCTGAAACAGTACGGCGTTGGGCGGACGAAACACCGCCATCGTTCCGGTTCTGCTTCAAACTCCCGCGCGATGTCAGTCACCAGGGACCACTGATGGCACGGATGCGCGAGACGGAGACGTTTGTACAACGCATGGCGCCGCTCGGCGAGCGACTGGGACCATTCTTCCTGCAACTTCCGCCAGGCTATGCACCGCGCCAGATCGACGATCTCGCCGCATGGTTGCAGGCATGGTCTCCCGCGATCCCGCTGGCTGTCGAAGTGCGCCACAGCGACTGGTATACCCCGCAGGAGGAAGCGGTGCTCATGGCGTTGCTGGAACATCATGGCGTCGGACGGGTGCTGATGGATGTGCGCCCGCTCGATCTGGGACCGTTGCCCGGCGCAGATGACGATCTGCGCCGCGCACGTGACAACAAGCCTGATGTGCCGCTTCACCCGCTCCGAAGCGCATCGTTCACACTGATACGCTACATCGGACATCCCGATGTGGCACGGAACGATCCGCTGCTCGATGAATGGGCAGCGCGATTGCGTGTGTGGATCGCAGAAGGCACGACCGTCTTCTTTTTCATGCACTGTCCCGTGGAACGCGAGTCGCCGCTCCTCTGTCGCGCGCTGCAACGCCGTCTTGAAGGCGCACCCGGCGTACCGCCGCTGCCATGGGACAGCGCAATCGATGACGGCGAGCAACTGTCCCTGTTTTGAACCCTCACTTGCACACCTGATGAAGATGTGCTATTATCTCAATACTCTTCCCAAGTGAATACCATCGCGGTGACCCGCAGGCCCGGATGCCAGGGCATAAAGGTGGAAGCTGGTGCAAGTCCAGCGCTGTGCCGCAACTGTAACCGGTGACAATCACCGGAAGCCAGGACGCCTGCCGCGATGTTGAATGTGTTCGACCCTTCTCGAGCCAGGGAGGAGAACATGCCTGACGCCCCTTTCTCTGCACAGTGGGCAGGTCATGTCGCCCCGGTTCTCGGAAGAGACCGGGGCGGTTTGTTGCCGGGCGATGGAACGATGCCGGTGCGGAACGCCGTCTGCGTCGCGCAAGCGGAGGTTTCATACGCCTGTGAGTGATAACGACGACGATGACCTGCACCGCGAACTCGCACACTGCCAGGAACGTCTGCTGCGCATCGAACAAGACCTGGCGCTGCTCGGATGGCTGCCCACATCGTATGCCTGGACGCTGATAGAACAGTTGCACCACGAGCATGCCAGATGTGCATGGCTCTGGCGGCTGATCGGTGTGTCAGATCGCAACGCCTCACGAGATGAGCGCCGGGATCGCAGATGAGCACGTTCCCGGACACTGCCCGCGTCTTCCGTATCCATCGGCGGACGGTAGAACCGGTTTGCTGAAACCTGCGTGGAGGAAACATATGCGACGAGTATCCCGCTGGATACCTCTCTTGCTGCTGGTGACGATGCTGATCGCGTGCGGCGGTCAACAAAGCGCAGCGCCAACACCAACAAATGCACTTCAGGCGCCGACGAGCGCGCCAACCATCGCACCAACCGCTGCACCAACGGCTGAGCCCACAGCAGCGCCAACCGTGGCGACGCTGGAAGCGCCGACCGCAAATCTGACCGAAGGATGCGTCACCGACTACGATCCAGAAATTGACTACTTCCCCGAAAAAGTCACCCTGAGCGATTCAGTTGGCTGGACAATCGAGTACTTCAACAACTACAAAGTCATTACCGTGCTCAACCCCTGGCGCGACGCCGACGTGCAGTTCCGCTACGTCCTGGTGCAATGCGGCACGCCCCCGCCGACGGAGACGGGTGATGCGCTGGTGATCGAAGTTCCGGTGAACAGTATCATCGCCATGTCCACCACGCAGTTGCCGCATCTCAGCGAACTGGGCGTGCTCGATACACTGGTCGGCGTTGATAGTTTCCTGTACATCAACAACCCCGATGTGCGCAAGAAGATCGAAGCCGGCGAACTCGTCGAGATCGGCGGCGGCGGGCAGGTCAACGTCGAACAGGCGCTTGACCTGCAGCCAGACCTGATCATGACCTACGGCGTCGGCAATCCGGAGTATGACGCTCACCCCAAATTGCTCGAAGCCAACCTGAAGGTTGTGCTGAACAGCGAGTATATGGAAACGTCGCCCCTGGGACGCGCCGAGTGGATCAAGTTCACGGCGGCATTCTTCAACCGGGAAGCAAAGGCGACTGAGGTCTACAACACGATTGCGAGCCGCTACAAGGAGATAGCCGCGAAAGCGCGCAACGTTGCAACCAGACCGACGGTGTTCGGTAATGCACCGTTCCAGGGAACGTGGTTCATGCCAGGGGGCAGAAGCTACGTCGCCCAACTGCTGGCTGACGCCGGCGCCGACTACCTCTGGGCGGATGACACCTCAACCGGGAGCCAGCCGCTGAGTTTTGAAGAGGTGTTCGAGCGTGCCCGCAATGCCGATTTCTGGCTGAATCCGGGTTCATGGAAGAGTCTGTCCGAAATCAAGGCGGCAGATGAGCGCCTCACCGGGTTCGCCGCCTTCCAGAACGGCAACGTCTTCAACAACAACAAGCGCCTCAACGAGAACGGCGGCAACGACTACTGGGAAACCGGCGTAACGAACCCGCACCTGGTGCTGGCGGACCTGATCAAGATTTTCCATCCGGAACTGTTGCCAGACCACGAGTTGTATTTCTACCAGCAACTGACACCATAGAGGATCGCATGCAGAAGCCCCATATGAACCGGTATGCGCGCCACATCTTCATCTGCACCGGACGCTTCTGCGATCCGCAGGGGCAGGCTATCCATCTGTATGCGCTTCTGGCACGCCTGCTCGGTCCGCTGGGGCGCTATGAGAATCCGTGTCGGGTCAAACGGGGCACGACACCCTGCCTGGGTGTCTGCTCCGGTGGTCCAATCGCCGTTGTTTACCCCGATGGCATCTGGTACCACCACGTCGATGAAGGGGCGCTTGAACGGATTGTACACGAGCATCTGGAACAGAACAGACCCGTCGAGGAGTATATCTTTCACCGATTGTTTACCGACGAGACGGAGTCGCGCTGAGGCAGACATTGAAGATGGCACAGAAACGCAGCATAACAGACACGTTCCGGGAACCGGTCACGCCGACGCCGATTGCGTCCTGGCCCCGTCTGGGATTGCGTCCGCTGGCGTTGGCGGCGATGTGCGGCGTTATGATCCTGGCGTTCCTGCTCAGCCTGAGTTTCGGGTCGGTGCGCATCCCTCTGGAACAGGTGCTGACGATCCTGCTCGGCGGGCAGGCTGAGCGCGCCAGCTGGACAACCATCATCTACGATTTTCGCTTACCGAAAGCGCTGACCGCAGCACTGGCCGGCGCAGCGCTCGGCGTCAGCGGGTTGCAGATGCAGACCCTGTTCCGCAACCCGCTGGCAGATCCATTCGTGCTCGGCGTCAGTTCCGGCGCCAGCCTGGGAGTCGCGCTGGTGGTGTTGAGCGTCGGCGTCGCCAACACCACCCTGCTCGCGGTCACCGGTCTGATCGGCAATCTGAGTCTGGCAGCCGCCGCAAGCATTGGCGCCGGTGCAGTGCTGGCGCTGGTGCTGACGCTGGCGCAGCGGGTGCAGAACAGCGTGACGCTGCTTATTCTGGGATTGATGATCGGCTACATCACCGGCGCGATTGTCAGCCTGTTGCTCTACTTCAGCATTGCGGAACGCATTCAGGCGTATATCGCGTGGGGTTTCGGCAGTTTTGGCGGGGTCACCTGGAGTCGGATGCACGTGCTTGCGCCCGTCGTGGGCATCGGGCTACTGCTGGCGCTCATCCTCACGAAATCGCTCAATGCGCTCCTGCTTGGCGAAGCATACGCCCGCAGCCTGGGGGTGGACATCCGACGGGCGCGGACCGGCATTGTCGCCAGCAGCGCCCTGCTCGCCGGGGCAGTGACAGCATTCTGCGGACCGATCGCCTTCCTCGGCATCGCCATTCCGCACCTCTGCCGGGCGCTGCTGCGCAGCGCCGATCACCGGCTGCTGATCCCCGCCTGCATTCTGGTCGGTGCGACGACTGCGCTGCTTGCAGACCTGTTCGCGCAGGCGCCGGGGATGAGTGTTGTGCTGCCGCTGAATGCCATCACTGCACTCATCGGCGCGCCGACGGTCATCTGGATCTTGCTGCGACGCGGTGTCGAAAGAGGAACATTTGGCGTATGAGCAGAGCGATTCTTGCAACCGAACACCTGAGCATTGGCTATGCCCCTCGCCGTGGTCCACGACGGATCGTTGCCAGCAACCTGAACCTGACCCTCCACGCGGGTGAAGTCGTCTGCCTGTTGGGACCCAACGGCGTGGGAAAGTCAACCCTGCTGCGCACGCTGGTGGGGATGCAACCGCCACTGGATGGACGGGTATGGCTCGATGGCGTCGATCTCTCCACGCTGAGCGCTCGTGAGATCGCCCGCCGTGTGAGCGTGGTGCTGACCGAGCGCGTCGAGGTCGGGCAACTGACCGTCTACGCGCTGGTTGCCCTGGGGCGTCACCCGCATACCGACTGGACCGGACGCCTGACGCCGCATGATGAGGCGATCGTGCGGCAGGCGCTCGAGGCAGTCAATGCGGTCAACCTGGCGGGACGACTGGTGCACGAACTGAGCGACGGCGAACGGCAACGGGTGATGGTGGCGCGTGCCCTGGCGCAGGAACCGCTAGTGATGGTGCTCGATGAGCCGACCGCCTTCCTCGACCTGCCGCGACGAGTCGAGATCATGCGCCTGCTGCGTCGCCTGGCGCACGAAACACAGCGGGCGATGATCCTTTCGACCCACGACCTCGACCTGGCGCTGCGCAGTGCTGATCTCCTCTGGCTCATGGCGCCTGGCGGCGTCGTGCATGTCGGCGCGCCGGAAGACCTGGTGCTCGGCGGAGCATTCGAGGCGACCTTTGCCGCTGAGGGGATCAGTTTCGACAGTCATCAGGGTCACTTCCGCATCCACCCGCCAACCCAGCGTCGCATCGCGCTGATAGGCGATGGGGTGACGCGCGAGTGGACGGCCCGCGCCCTCGAACGTGCCGGCTATGCAGCGGTTACCCCTGATGAGCCGGTCGGATTGCGCATTGCAGTCACCGGCGACGGGCATCAACCGTGTTGGGAAGTGCGGATGAACGGCGACGCACCGCAGCATGTCCGAACACTGCGCGATCTGGTCGCGCTGGTGCGTCGGATCGAGAGGTAATGTATACTCATGAGAGAAGAAAGGATTTCCACATGCAACAACGATCATTCGCTCTGTTTGCACTCATCCTTCTGCTGCTGGTAGCGGCATGCAGCAGTCCGTCTGCGACCCAGTCTCCGGCAACTCCAAATGCAACTGCGCCTTCACAGGGCGTCACATTGCGCTGGTCGGTATGGGGCAGCCCCGAAGAACTGGCAAGTCATCAGGCGGTTGCTGACGCATTTATGCAGGCACACCCTTCGATCAAGATCGTCATCGAACATACACCCTGGGATGGCTATCATACCAAGCTCAAAACGATTGTAGCCAGCGGTGATCTTTCAGCGCTGCCGGACGTTATGTTCTTAGGGCAAGACTTCAATCAGTATGCCAGCGAGGGAGTTCTAGAAAACTTAACGCCCTGGATTGAGCGGAGCGGCTATAATCTCAATGACTACTGGCCTACTCTGATCGAACGCGCGACGATCAACGGCGGAGTTTATGGGTTGCAGCGCGACCTCGATCTGCGCCTGCTCTACTATAATAAGGACTTCTTCGATGAAGCGGGCATCCCTTACCCAGACGAGACATGGACGTGGAACGACTGGGCTGAGGCGGCGAAAAAGCTCTCGATCATTGAAGCAAGCGGACGCATCGTTCGATACGGTATCGGTATGGAGACAGGCAAGTGGGGAATGCTGCTGGCACAGAGCGGTGGCGCCTATCTTGACGACCCACGTAACCCTTCACGATGTACACTTGACACTCCTGAGTCACTGCGCGCTCTCAATTTCTACGCTGATTTGCTCAATGCCAATGCAGCGATGCGTCCGGCAGCTCTCCAGCAAATTGGCGGAGATGCTGGCGCCTTTACACAAAAGCAAGTAGCCATGATCGTCCAGAATGCTTCGCGTGCGCCGACCTTCAGTGCAGCCGGGATGAACTTCGATGTAGCGCCGATCCCAATTCCCGAAGGAGGTCGCCGGGTGAACAATTCGGGTGGAGCGCGATGGGTAATGAGTAGCGCCAGCAAACATAAAGAAGAGGCCTGGACATTTCTTAAGTGGCTGCAAAGCGCCAATGGTGGCATAGATATTTACACGAAACGCGGAGAAATATTCCCGGCGCTTCAATCGGTGGCACAATCGCCGAGTTTTCTCCAGGTCGATGCAGCACCACGTAATCGTCAGGCATTCGTCGTTGAAGCACGTAATGTAAGTCTTTTCACATTCGGCGACTTTCCTGAATTCAGCGAGTTGAATGACCTGATCATCGATCCAAATCTTCAGTTGATCTGGAGTGGTCAGGAAACTGTGGAACAGAAAGTTCCTGAAATATGTCAGCGAGTCAACGAGTTTCTGAAGCAAAACGGCTATCCACGCTCGTAAGACGGGTATTCTGGTGACACAGAAATTGTCAAAACACACACGATCAGCATCTACAGCGGTGCGCCAGCGGACATTTTTCCGCTGGCGACCTGATCAACAGTGGGAAGGATATCTTTTCGTACTTCCCAGTCTGGCTGGATTGGTTGTCTTTACCGCGTTTCCGGTTATCTTTTCACTTGTAATTAGTCTATTTGATTGGAACATGATCGGAAAACCACGTTTTGTTGGCTTCGATAATTATGCTGCATTGTTTACGCGAGATATTATTTTTCGAGAGGTCTCTTGGAATACTTTGATTTTTCTTGTTAGCATCGTCCCAATCCAAATGGCTTGCAGTATTATGCTTGCTCTTGCACTCAACCTAAGGTTGCGCGGAAACAGTGTTTTTCGTGTTGTCTACTATATGCCGGTTATTACTACGATTGTCGCTGCAGCAATCATGTTCCAGTTTATATTCGACCGAAATTACGGTATATTGAGCTCTGTAGTCTGGAATCTGGTTGAACGGTGGAGTATACCCATAACCCCGCCAGATTGGTTAAATCACCCTGGATGGGCAAAAGTGGCTGTTATTATTCTAACACTCTGGAAAAACATTGGCTTTAGCGCTATCGTTTTTCTAGCTGCCCTTCAATCCATTCCTAAAGAGCTGTACGAGGCAGCCGCTATCGACGGCGCGAACGTCTGGCATCGCTTTTGGACGATTACATTGCCAATGATCAGCTCAACGACATTCTTCGTCTTTATCATCCTCTGTATCGGTGCTTTTCAACTGTTTGGTGAATCGTTCATTCTCACGCGTGGAGGTCCCGGCTATGCAACAATGACCATCGTCCAATACATCTACCAGAGTGCCTTTGAGTTCTTTCGCATGGGACGTGCCTCAGCCGTCGCCTGGGTGCTGTTTGCCGCTGTTTTCGTCTTTACGATCATTCAGTGGCATCTGCAGCGCCGTTGGGTATACTATGAAACTGGTGAACGCTGATGCTATTATCCTTTTCCATACCAAAACGTTTCCCGCCGCTATGGCAATTGGTTATTTGGATGCTCCTGGCAGTGGGGGGCATCTTTATGATAATGCCTTTTGCCTGGACGCTAAGTACCTCGCTCAAAGCGCCAGGACAAATATTCACTTATCCTATCGTCTGGATACCCGACCCACCTGTATGGGAAAACTACCGCCAGGTTATCAGCATCGTCCCCTTTGGGCGCTTCTATGTAAATAGTCTTTTCGTTGCCATCTGCGCAACAACACTTGAGGTGGTGATAGCATCACTCGCAGCGTTTGCCTTTGCACGAATGCGTTTCTGGGGACGTGATCAACTGTTCATGCTCTATCTGGCAACGTTGATGATACCGGGACAGGTCACCCTTATACCGTCATTTCTCATTATCCGCGCATTTGGCTGGTACGATACGTATCAGGCACTTATCGTCCCTGGCGTCTTCTCTGCATTTGGAACATTCTTGCTACGCCAGCATTTCCGTACTATTCCCATCGAACTTGATGAAGCAGCCCAACTCGATGGTGCTTCCTCAATCTGGATTTGGTGGCGTATCATAATGCCCTTAAGTACGCCAGGACTGGTGACTTTCGCTATCTTTAGCTTCCTTGGGCAGTGGAACAGTTTCCTATGGCCTCTGATTGTGACAAGTTCAATGGAAATGCGCACTCTACCGCTGGGGTTGAGCATGTTTCAGAGCCAGTACGGTGTGCAGTGGAATCTACTTATGGCAGGCACGGTTATCGCTATTGCACCATTGCTTCTCATCTTCCTCATCGGCCAACGCTGGATTATACGCGGGACTGCTTCAGGCATTCCCGTAACACGGTTGTAAGGAGGAGGGTATGATTGCCGCGCGTGAGCCGCGGATCGTCGAAGAGCCTGGCAACGGAACACTCGAAATCTTTCCGCTGGAACCGAAAGAAGAGACCCTGGTCGCGCTGATGACCGAATTCTTCCGCGATCACTGGGACAAGATCCACTTCGGTCCGCTCATCCAGGGATCGGTGTTCGAGATCAAAGCCACAGCGCCGCCGACAAAGATCGGCATGCTTGATGGCTACCTGACCGTCGACTTTGGCGCGTGGCACTTCCACATCTGTATCGGCGAGCACAAAGGCAGCAAAAACAAGCCGGTCGATCCGGAACTCGCGCGCCACCGTCGCACCGCGCGCGCTGAGTTCTACCGTCGGCTCAACCCCGATGGCACAGTAGGGAGCTGGGGATTCCGCCTCTTCAACGGCAAAGACGAAAACCAGATCTACATCTTCCTGCCCAATCCGTTCCTGTCAGATGATATGCGCTTCCTCAAGCAACCCGACTGGTCGCGCCTGGCGCTGTGGGATGATCTTCGACAGCGTTATCTGGGGTTGCCGCCCGATCCCAGAGACCGGAGCGGCAAGACGATGTTCCACGGTTGAGCCGGTCCTGCTGAAGGCGTCAATCCGGCGCATCGCAACCGCGTGTGTCAGGATCGATCAGGGCAGCAATGTCGCGCAACGCTGCAAGGGCGCGCAAACCGGGCCAGGTCAGCGCCATACCGTCGCACAGCAGGACACGCCCATCACGGACTGCCGGAACATCACGATATACCTCAAATGCGTCAAAATCACGCTGGCTGAACGCATACGGTTCATCCGGCAGCAGAATCACCTCCGGCTGCAGGCGCATGAATGTTTCCAGCGGAGCGCGCGGGTATCGCCCCGGCAGGCGACGTCCCAGGTTCTCCGCGCCGCACCGTTCCAGCAGATCGCCCGCATAAGTCTCCGCGCCCACTGCCATCCACGGGTCGCGCCAGATGAAGGTGAGCGTCGGAATCCGTCGCGTCGGGCGCCGATCCGTCGCCTTCAGCGCCTGGCGCAACGCCGCAAGACCTGGCGCTGCCTGATCGCTCGCCCCCAGGACGGCGGCAAGCTGCTCGAACTGCATCGGTACATCGGCGACACTGCGGATTGCGGTGACATACACCGGAATCCCGACTGCGGTCAATGCCTGCACATCACGCGCGCGGTTCTCCTCCTGATCGGCGATCACCAGATCGGGTTGCAATGCCATGATCTGCGCCCGGTCAGGATTCTTCGTGCCGCGAATGCGTGGCACGCCAGCAAGCGCCGCCGCCGGTTCGATACAGTAGTCGGTCACGGCAACCACGCGCGCACCCAGACCAATCGTGAACAGCCACTCGGTCAGGCTTGGCACGAGCGACACAATGCGCTGCGGCGGATGTTTCACGTCGAGACGACGCCCAAGGGCATCATGAACGATCATGATCGTCACGACATTGTCTCCGTGAGCGGCGGCACAGCAACCGGACGATTGTTGTCATCCAGCGCGACCAGCACACACGTCGCCTGGCACGCCAGCACCCGTTCCTCGTGATCCATCGGTTCCCACCAGACATCGACTGCGATCTGCATCGAACTCCGTCCGGTGCGCACCAGACGAGCGATCACTTCGACAATCGACCCCTCACGGATCGGATGATGAAAGTTTACTTCACTGATGCGCACCGTGACCACTTTACGCCGACACCAGCGCGTCGCGCAGATAAACGCCGCCTGATCGATCCAGGCGACCGCCTTGCCGCCGAACAGGGTGCGGTAGTGGTTGGTATCGACCGGAAACACCGGGAACACCATGCGCGTTTCGGCACGGTCAGCGGCGCTCATCGCTCATCTCCTTCCTGCACAAAACACGTCGGATGCAGCAGGCGCGCCAGATGTTCGATCCCTTCCACCACACGCGGCGCCGGGCGTGAGCAGTAACCATTTGCGTCCAGCGCGTACACCCGACCGGTGCGCGCTGCGGGGATGTCGAACCAGCCCGGCGGACGCGGCAGCCCATCCCACTCCTGCTGCGCCGCTTCGGCGGAGTAACCGCAGGGAATGAGCAGAATCACGTCAGGTTGCGCACCGATCACATCCTCCCAGCGCACCCGAAACGACCGTTCCCCGGCGCGGCCCAGCAGATCGCGCCCTCCCGCCAGATCGATCATCTCCGGCACCCAGTGCCCGCCGACAAACGGCGGGTCGAGCCACTCCAGCGCCACCACACCGGGACGTGGTTGACCGGCGACAGTGCGGCGAACGCGATCCAGTCGCTGACGCAGGCGCTCATTGAGACGCCTGCCGCGCTCCGGCATCCCAACCGCCTCAGCAATCGTCGACACATCGTTGAAGATGCCATCCAGGTTCGGCGGCGCCAGCGAAACAATGCGCGGGTTGCCCGGCAGCCGCGCCGCCAGCGAGCAGACATCCGCAAACGAGACGGCGCACACATCACACAACTCCTGCGTTATCACCAGGTCGGGCTGTAATTCGGCAAGGAGTGATTCGTCGAGCAGGTAGAGACTCTCGCCGCGCGCCAGCCGCGCGCTGACCACCCGATCAATCTCGGCGCTTGTCAACCCGTGCGGAATGGCGGAAGACGTCACCCGTGGCAGATCGGCAACGACATCAGGCGGGTAATCGCATTCGTGCGACACGCCCGCCAGCATATCCGCCAGCCCCAAAGCACAGACGATTTCTGTTGCTGAAGGAAGAAGCGATACGATGCGCATACCAGTATCCTTTCGATTCAAGTCCATCAACTCTCTATCATAATCTATACCCACACAATCGGGTATAATGCTCCTGCATCTCGACCGAAGAGCAGACGATCCTATGGATTTCAAAGATTACTACGCTGTGCTCGGCGTTTCGCCCGACGCCGATGAGCAGACCATCAAGAAGGCATACCGTAAACTCGCGCGCCAGTACCATCCCGACGTTAATCCCGGCGATCGGCAGGCGGAAGAGCGTTTCAAAGAGATCAACGAAGCCTACGAAGCGCTCAGCGATCCAGAACGTCGGCGCAAATACGACCAGTTGCGTGAGCAGTACCAGCGCTGGCAGCAGCGTGGCGGCGTCGGCGAGTTCGACTGGGGTCCATGGCAGACCACTCCCGGTCAGACGGTGTATACCTACACGGTGTCGCCAGAAGACCTGGAAGATCTCTTCGGAAGCGAAAGTCCGTTTTCGGACTTTTTCGGCTCGATCTTCGGTCAACCGCGCACGGCGGCGCCGCGAGGTCCGCAACGGGGACGCGACATTGAGTTCCCGGTCGATATTTCGCTCGAAGAGGCGTTTCACGGCACAACACGCTCGCTCCAGGTCGGTCACCGACGCATCGAGGCGAAAATCCCGGTTGGCGCTCGCACCGGCACCCGGGTGCGCCTTGCAGGTCAGGGACGACCCGGTATTGCTGGCGGACCGCCCGGTGATCTCTATTTGCTGATCAACGTCCTGCCCCATGCGCAGTTTGAGCGCGATGGCGACGATCTGACAACCACCGTGCCGCTGGATTGCTTTACTGCGATTGCTGGCGGCGAGGTGCGCGTTCCGACGATCGATGGATCGGTGATGCTCAAGATACCGCCACGCACGCAGGCGGATCAGGTGTTCCGCCTGCGCGGAAAGGGGATGCCGCGCCTCGAACGTCCCTCTGAGCGCGGCGACCTGTTCGTGCGGGTAAAACTGGTGCTGCCCGACACACTCAGCGATGCTGATGTCGAGACTATTCGCTCTCTTGTGCGAGAACGGGGTGGCAAAAAAAAAGGGTGACCGACATGCCACGACGATTGACACCACAACAGTCCGTTGCAATAACATGGACGGTGACGCTGACCGCCATCCTGATCGGCGCCGTGCTATTGTGGGCGCTCTTGAGCATCGGGACGCGCTGAGATTGGAGTCGCACGTGTTGTATCAGGAGCAATCATATGCTGATCCGCCGTATCAATCCTGAGACGCTGGCAGCACAGACAGGTCTGCCGGTTGAGGTGATTCAGGAACTGATCGATCTGGGGCTGATCGGGACACTACCGGAACCAACCGAAACCGACCTGCGCGAGTTGCGACGGGTGCGTCGCCTGATCGACACGCTCGGTCTCTCCCACGAGGCTGTCGATGTCATCCTCCAGATGCGCCGTCGCCTGGTCGCTTTGCAAAGCGAAGTCGCACGACTCAGGATGGAACTGTCAGAACGCCATCGTGTCGAGCGCACATCCGTCTGGATCGAAGCGGAGTGGGTCGAGACGCGGGAATGATACATGCGTCTCGACTTATTATTTCTCTCTGAGATACGCCCATGATCCCTCTCTATGACACTATTCATTCGCGCTCGTTTCCGTTTGTCAACTGGATGCTCATCATCGCAAATGTTGCATTCTTCCTGATCGAAGTTGCGCTCGGAACGGACGCCGAATGGCTGGTTGCAACGTTCGGCGTTGTGCCAGCGCGTCTGCTGGCGAATCCAGGACCCGACCAGATTGCGACCCTCTTCTCATCAATGTTTCTCCATGGGGGATGGTCGCATCTGCTGAGCAATATGCTGGCGCTCTTCATCTTTGGCGACAATGTTGAGGATCGGATGGGTGGCGGGCGCTATCTCACATTCTATATCATCTGCGGGTTGATCGCCGCCCTGACCCACGTCTTTTTCAATCCTGATTCGCCCATTCCGACCATCGGCGCGAGTGGCGCTATCAGCGGGGTGCTTGGCGCTTACCTGGTTCTCTACCCCACAGCACGGGTAATCACGCTGATCCCGATTTTCTTCCTGCCCTGGTTTGTGGAAATTCCCGCAGTTATCTACCTGGGCGTCTGGTTCCTTTCTCAGTTGCTGAATGGGACGCTGGCGATCATCATCGGTGCGCAGGGGTTTGGCGGTGTGGCGTGGTGGGCGCACGCTGGCGGATTCGTCGCCGGCATTGCGCTTGTCGGGCTGTTCATTCAGCGTCGCTACCAGCGACGAGTCTATGCAGACGAGTATTGGCCCTGGTGATTGTGGAGGTTGCACGTGGATCTGATAGGGCTATTCTGGATCTTTCTCATTATCTCATCACTGCAACCGGTCATCCGTCAGAAAATGCTGGAGACCGGACGCCTGCGGTTGCTCGAACGAATCGAACAACAACGGCAGAGTCGCGTCATCGTGCTGATCCACCGGCAGGAAACGCTCAGCCTGCTCGGATTTCCGCTGGTGCGCTACATCGACATCGACGACTCGGAAGCCGTGCTGCGGGCGATCAAGATGACCGACAGGGACGTTCCAATCGACCTGGTGCTTCACACCCCAGGCGGATTGGTGCTGGCCGCCGAACAGATCGCCAGTGCGCTGCGCAAGCATCCGGCGAAGGTCACCGTGTTTGTGCCGCACTACGCCATGTCAGGCGGTACGCTGATCGCCCTGGCTGCCGATGAGATTGTGATGGACGAGAATGCCGTCCTGGGACCGGTCGACCCGCAACTGGGACAGCAACCGGCGGCCTCGATTCTTAAGGTGCTCGAACGCAAACCGATCAGCGAAATCGACGACGAGACCCTGATCATGGCCGACATCGCCGAGAAAGCCATTCGCCAGGTGAAAGCGACGGTTATCGAACTGCTGGCAGACCGCATGGGCGCCGAACCGGCGGAACATATTGCAACGATGCTGGCAACCGGCGTCTGGACGCACGATTATCCGATCAGCGTCCGCGAAGCGCGCGAACTCGGCTTGCCGGTCAGCACCGATATGCCGCCGCTCATCTATCAGTTGATGGGGTTGTACCCGCAAACCGCCCAGCGCCGCCCATCGGTCGAGTACATCCCGCTCCCCCGGTCGCGTGAGCCGGAGCGACGCCAGGTGCGCGGCTCACCGTGGTGAGCGTTCACCCTGCCCGTTTGCCTCCAAACCTGGCATACGCCCGATCAAACCGGCCACGTCACGCGCCAGTCGGAATGATTGGCGCGCTGCATCTTCAGATAGCAATCCCATGCCGCACGTCGCCGTCACCAGCGTGTGACGCGCCATGTCAACCTGCCTGTCACATCCGGCAGTAGCAATGATCCAGTGCGTCAGCAGATCGGCGCTGCTCACCCCGGAGAGATCATGTGTCGTCGGCGCCAGCCCGAACGCCAGGATGCCGCCCTCCTTCACGAAAGCGCACACATCTGGATCGGCACACCACGACGCAACCCGGTGGTACGCATCGAACGACACAACATCCGCACCGGTCCGGCACAGGAGCGCCACGGGCGGCGTACCGTCCGGCAGGAGCGCACAGCAGTGAACCCCACCCAGCGCACCGGTCGCCTGAATGCCGCGCACAACCGATTGCACCACGCGCATCGCCTCTCCCGTGGCGTCGCGTTGCGGAAGCAACGCCAGGTACGGCTCGTCGAGCATGAGCAGCACCGGCGTGCGCCAGCGCGCCAATCGTTCGATCTGCCAGATCGCCAGGCGCTGAATGTAGCTGCCTGCCGCATCCAGTGCAGCCGAATCGTTCACCAATGGCTGCCCATCAACGAACAACAGCGCCGCCAGCGTCGCCGGACCGATGATCTGTCCCTTCAAGGCGACGGCGCGCGGAAATGCGCCATCTGCCAGCGCACGCTCAAATGCGAAGAACCCGGCGGCGGCGAACGGTGCAAGTTCCGCCTGCGCACACTCAAAACGGGCAATCAGATCGGTGCGCCGATCCGCCCGGAGAAGCGCATACCCATACGAACCGCGGCGCGGCGCCAGCAGATCGAGAACCGGCGTCAACACCTGCTCGACCATGCGCTCCTCTACTGCGCGCTGTGGCAGTTGGGGCCAGAAGGGGATCTCCGGCGAGACTTCAGCAACCAATCGCACGGCTGCCTCAGCATCGGTATGCGGCAGACTGCCGATGCCGGTCACCGCGCCGGCGCCGAGTCTCCGACAGGATAGGATTTCACGTATGTGCATTCAAAACTGACGAGCGATGCTGTTCTCAGGCAAAACCGGCATCCTGTGGAACACCGATCCCCTCCAACTGATCCTCAAGTTGACCGCGGAGCGCCTGCAGCCGCGCCAGGTCGTCATCCGAAGGTTGCCAGTACTTGCGATGATGTGCCTCCAACAGACGATCCACAACCTCTAGCAGCGCATAAGGGTTGTTCTGCTCGATCCGTTTGCGCAGCGTCTCATCGGCGATCAGACAGCGATGTGCGGCATCAAAGAGCACCGGATCAACCGCTTCCGTCGTTGCCGCCAGACCAACCATATGCTCCAGGCGTTTCGCAATCTGTTGCGCACCATGATAATCGTGCTTCAGCATCGCATCCAGCCAGCGCGGGTTCAGCAGACGGGTACGCAAGCCGCGCTGAATGGCGCGTTGCAACGGTTCTGCGCGAATGCGCCCTTCAGTTGTATCAGCCACCATCAGGTGCGCCTGACGTCCGGTTGCTGCTTTGACACTGCACGCTAATCCGCCATAAAACTCGTAATAGTGATCCAGGTCGGTCATCTCGTAATCGCGTGAACTACGTACCTGGCTGATCAGTTCGACATGGGTGAGTTGAGCATTGAGAAGGTGCGGCATCGACTCGCCATACCGCCGACGTGTGTAGACATAGCGCAGGCTGTCGGTGTAGCATGCCGCAAGTTCCGCCGGATTCTGCCATGCCTGGCTTTTGATCAACTGATCGACCCCTGCGCCGTACAGTGTATTTTGCGGACCAAACAACCGTGCAGTCGCCAGGTCCTCAGCATCGTTGTGGGACGCCCCCTGTGCGCGCAATTCGTTGTAGAGACGACGGGTGTGACAACGAACAGGGTTGAGGTCGTCGTCCTCATCTTGCGCAGCAACCAGTGAAATTGCCTCCTGGAGCAGTTCAATCAGGTTAGGGAACATGTCGCGGAAAAAGCCGCACATCTGAATGGTAACATCCACGCGGGGGCGTTTCAATTCCGCCAGCGGGATGATCTCCAACCGCGTTTCCCACACGCCACGACGTCGGAGTTGCACACCGAGATACGCGAGAATCTGTCCAATCGTCTCACCCTGCGTCTTGGCGGTCTCCAATCCCCAGAGGATCACCGCAGTCTGACGCGGATATCTGCCGTGAGTTTGCCGATAGTGTTCAAGCGTCGCTTCAGCGATTGCCGCACCTCGTGCCAGTGCTGCATCCGTTGGCACACGACGCGGATCAAACTGCACCAGGTTGCGTCCGGTCGGCAGAATATCCGGCGAGCGGAAAAGGTCGCCTCCCATGCCAACCGGCAAGTAGCCGCCCGACAGCGCGTGCACTAACCCGCCCAACTCATCGCACTGCTGCAAACCATCGCGGATAGCACAGGCAGCAACGTACACCTGCTGCCATTCTTGCTCCCGCCGTGAGAACCGTTGTCCTTCGATGACATACTCCTGCACCCAGGCGCGTGCATCGTCTTCCAGCTGTGCCAGCACTTCCGCATGGCGCTCCGGTGACTCCCAGATCGCCCTCCAGTCCAGGCGTCTGTCGCGGCAGAGCAACTCGAACAACGAAGGACGCTCCCCATCGGCAACGCGCAATGTCTGGATCAGAAACTCACGCGCTTCCTCATCGGTGTAGCGTTGCCCGAAACAGTGCATTCGACCTGGTATCAGACTGCTTTCGTACTCATAGAGGGTCTGTTCGAGCGCCTCAATGCCTTCCCACACCCATCCGAGCTGTTGCACGCGATCCCTCAGGTTGTCCAGAATCGATGCCTGTTGCTCGGGGTTGAGACTGCCTGCCTGCGCATAATCGTTCATCAACGCGCGCAACTCTGCCAGGTCGCCGTAAAGGTTGCTTCGGATGAAGGGCGGCGGCAGATGGCTGATGATGGTCGCGTGCGTCCGACGTTTCGCAATCATCGCCTCGGTCGGGTTGCCGCTGTAGTAGACGTAGAAGTGGGGCGCGTTGCCGATCAGATAGTCTGGAAAGCATGCGCCCGAAACCGCTTTTTCTTTGCCGGGTAGAAACTCCAGCGTGCCATGCGTGCCGAGGTGAATGATGGCATCAGCGCGGAACACCTCTTCGAGCCAGCGGTAGAATGCTACATACTGGTGGTGCGGCGGCAGGCGCGTGTCGTGGTACTGCTGAACGTGCTGCTCGCCTGCACCACGCGACGGCTGAACGCCGAGAAAGATATTGCCGTTACGGATGCCCGGTATCCAGATACCCGCACCATCGCGCATGATCTGCCCTGGCGCTTCACCCCAGAAGGTGCGGATCGTGTTCCACTGCGGGCAGTCGCGGGTCAGGGCTTGATACACTGCCGGTTCGATAACGACGTGGTCATCAGTGCGATGCGGCTGTTTCCACTGCGGCGTATTGATCTGCCCATCGGCAACGAAGCGCTCTTTCAGTTCGGTTACATCCCAGGGTGTCACCGTATACCCGTTGTCTGCCAGATGCCGAAGGATCGCCGCCAGCGAGGCAAAACTGTCGAGGAACGCACCACACCCGACATTTCCCTCCCCTGGAGGATAATCGTAGGTGATGATCGCCACTCGCTTCTCAGCGTTCGGTTTCCTGCGCAACGCAATCCAGCGTTGCACACGGGCAATCAGGCGCTCAACGCGCTCCTCGATCAGGGTCGCCTCTTCAAAACCCAGCCCGTTCGGTTGCATCGCTCCAATCGGATACGTTTCAATACACCCATCGAGTTCCGGGAGAAAGATCGAAACCAGAAACTCGCCCACCTGCGCTCCCTGATCATCCACCTGCCAGTCGGCAACGCTTCGCTTTGTCAATACAAAGGGATGCAGCACCGGAACATTGAGCGCACGGAGCAGGGCTATCGCCCCTTCCGGATCGCCGCCCATTGGTCCCTGCCCCAACCGAAAGGCGAGCAGGTTGACGATCAGATCGATCTGCGGCTGACCATCCGCTGCAAGAAGATGACGTAAGCGCTCCAGATCATTCCCAACCGCGCGGGATATGGCAATTGGAACAACGTTGCAGACCGATTGCAGGCGTTGACACAACCGACCGGCGATCGGAAAGAGGTCAACCGGATAGGTGGTATTTCGAAAAAGAACCGCTACATTCGGTCGATGAGGCTGAGCAGGAACCTCCGCGCGATAACGGCGCAGATCGGGATACATACGATGCGCAACAGGATCATAGATGGCAACCTGCTCCAGAGTTTGCGGCGGCTCCGGCTTTGGCAGATCGCCATGCCCCAGATAATCGCGCGCTAGCAGGCGCAGCATCTGTTCACAATTCTCCGGGTTGGCAAATTGCCAGTACCTGACCAGCCAGAGATAGTTGCGCATGTCACGCAATTTCCCAACCGGCAGGAGTGTCCCAACCTTCTCCATCATTGCCATCATGCGCTGGATTGCATCAAGCGACGGCGGTTCTCCTGTTTCGCTCTCCTTTGCCATGCCCGCCATTGAAAATCCACCCAGACGTGTCAGAGCACGGCTCGCCATACTGTCACCATTGAGCACGACCACAGGACCGGTAAAACCGGTAATCTGCTGAACCAGTGCGCTGCTCAGGTCTTTGGGTGCACCCATCAAATCGAGCAACAGGATATCGGCGCCCTGGATTGCTGCGATGATCGGTTCCCAATCCGCAGGGTGCAGAGCGTCACGCCCGATATACTGCAACCGCAGGTTCAGTCGCTCACGCCACGGTGATCGCAGCCCCAACGCCCGCATGTGACTCAACCCGACAGCGCTGACGGAAATAATCGTAACCGTGCTCATCTGTTCACCTCATCCCGGCATGGGTAGGCACGCAAAAAGTAATCGTGCAACACCGACGCATTGCCATCCCTGTGAATGGCGCCCTTTTCGATCCAGATCACCCGCTCGCCGAAGGCGCTGGCACACCGCCAGTCGTGTGTCACCACGATCAGCGTCAATCCCCACTGCTGCCGTAATGCGCCGAGCGCCGCAAGCATACGCTCGACTCCTCCGGCATCCTGACCGACTGATGGTTCATCGAGCAACAGGATATCAGGGCGCATTGCGACCATCGCCGCCACTGCTACCAATCGCTTCTGACCGGTGCTCAGCGCATGCGGGTGACGACCGGCGAGCGGCATTAATCCGAAACGCTCCATGACCTCTTCTGCAAGCGCAGGACTCTCCGCCTGCACTGCTATCTCGGAGCGCACACTATCCATGAACAACTGACTGTTCGGATTCTGAAACACATACCCGATCTGGCGCAGCAGCGGTCGATGACGATCCAGACTGTAGCGCAATTGCCCCTGCTGCGGCTTGAGCAAACCCGCAATGACGCGCAGCAACGTCGTTTTGCCGCATCCGTTTTCGCCGAGCACAACGATCTGCTCGCCTTGCCGCACGGTCAGCGTGATGTCACGCAATACCGGTACGGCAGCATACCCGGCGCTTACCGAATCCAGTTCGATGGCTATGTCCGACGGTATGTGCCGGTTGGAAGCAGAGACAATGTTCGTGTGGCGAATGAGACGCTCGACATAGTGTAGCGCCTCATCGTGCGGCAGGTCCAGCGTCACCCGCCCATCCTCGATCCAGATCAGACGCGTGGCGTATGGAAGAATGACATCGAGACGATGCTCGGCGACGATCACGAGTGCGCCGTGCGACGCCAGATCGCGCAGCGTATCGAGCAGGCGCGCTGTGCCAACCGCATCAAGGTTCGCAAGCGGCTCATCAAGCAGGATCACGTGCGTTCCCATCGCCAGCGCCGCTGCAGTGATCAGGCGTTGCTGACCACCGCCGGACAGCGTGGAGGTCGCCTGATCGGGATTGAGATCAAGAAGCGCGCAACTGCGGGTAATCCGCTGCTGAATCGCTTCAGGCGTGAAACCCAGGTTCTCACATCCGAAGGCGATCTCATCCTCCACACGCAACGTCACAATCTGCCCCTCGGCGTCCTGTGCCACCGTACTGATGGATCGGGCAATCTGCGCGACGGGTTGACCGGTGAGGGCGACGCCGTTGAGTGCGATCTGTCCATGCATCTCACCGTAAACGACCACACTGCCGTTGACACAGTTGAGAAGTGTCGATTTTCCAGCGCCACTCGTTCCCGCAATCACAACAAACTCACCGCCGCGCAGATCAAGACTCACATCCTGAAGCACCCACTCGCTTGCCGTTGCGTAGCGAAAACGAAGATGAGAAATGGTCAGTTGAAGAGCCATTGTGCGCCTGCCACTCCGCTCATCAGGATCACCATCAGCGCCAGTGTTGCGTAATCGCGCCTGTGCAGGGCGACCGGACGATAGATCGTCGCGCGTGGATCGCCGGTAAACGCGCGCGTTTCCAGCGCCAGCGCCAGACTCTCCGATAGGGTCAGGACCCGGATCAGAAGCGGCACAACCAGCGCGCGATAGAGAATACGAAGCGGTGTATGTCGTAGCGACAATCCACGCACCCGCATCGCATCACGGATGCGCACCGCCTCGCCGACAAGTGTCGGAATCGAGCGTACCGTAATGAGCAGACTCAGGGCAACAAGCGGCGGCGCGCCCGCCTGCCGCAATGCGCGCGCCAGTTGCGTCGGATCGATCGTCCAGGCAAACGCAATCGTCAAACCGAGCAGACTGATCCTACCGAACGTCATCAGACCACCAGACACTCCGCCGCCGAACAGTGCAGCCAGTACACCGATCAGCGCCGCCAGCGGGATGACGATCCGCGCAA
>AFSR01000972.1_pt1 | contig 22550 bp, 13 predicted proteins | sample 296848 | NCBI WGS metagenome assembly AFSR01 (sample SAMN02954305, study PRJNA68063) | hot springs metagenome | biome: terrestrial; feature: Mushroom and Octopus hot springs; material: microbial mat core samples; isolation source: Yellowstone National Park Mushroom and Octopus hot springs ...
GTGTCTGCTTGGGCAGCTGGATTGTTGTAAAGTCGGCAATACAGTCCGGCGTGATGTAATTCGTCGGGTCACCCATTTCGTAAACAAGCTGTTCTTTGACCGTGGCCACGGTGACGCGCCCGCCAGTGTTAGGATGTTTGGTAACGACAAAAGTGCCATCTTCGTGCATCTCGACGATGGGGAAACCGATGTTGGCGTAGTCCGGGGTAGTTTCCCAGTCCACAAGCGAGTTACCGCCAGTACATTGCGCGCCGCACTCAATGATGTGTCCGGCGATTGTTCCGGCAGCAAGGCGGTGCCAGTCATCTGTTGCCCATCCAAACTCATAGATGCAGGGCGCAAGTGCTAGGCCGGTATCCGTGCAGCGCCCGGTGATGATGACATGTGCGCCCTGACGGAGGGCTTCAACGATGGGCTGGGCACCAAAATAAACATTGGCACTCTGGAGACGATCACGGACGTTTGCCAACGGCTCGCCGGTGTCGAGATTTTCAAAGGTGTGACCAGCCGCCATAAGCTCATCAATCCGTCCCAGAATGTCATCTCCGGCAACGATGCCAATTCGCAGTTGGCTCGTCAGTCCGTGCTTGGCTGCCACCATCCGCACGGCCTCAGCGCAGGCATGTGGGTTGACGCCCCCGGCGTTGGCAATAACACGCACGTTTTTCGCCACAACCTGTGGCAGAATACGGTCCATCAGGGCGACAAAGTCAGTAGCAAAGCCGGCCTTTGGATTCCGTGACTTCTGCTTTTGCATGATGGACATAGTGACTTCAGCCAAGTAGTCGAGCACGAGGTAATCCACCGGGCCGCCTTCGATAAGTCGCACCGGCGCTTCTAGCCAGTCGCCCCAGAAACCCTGCCCACAAGCAATACGAATGGTTTTCATAGCAACAGTCCAACCCTTTCCTTTCAGATATTTGGGCATATGCAAGGCATACTAAGCCAGTTGGCTTACCGGCTGGAAGCACAAATGAATTGGCGATACAGGCTGATCCGGCAGCTTGAGGTTGCGTGGCACTAAGGAAAAACTGAAACTTGCTGGGGCGCCAAAGCACATAACTGGCGCTGCTTTGAGCAGCGACCACTTCCTTTGGAGAAGAGGTTTGAAGCTCAGAGTCATTGGCAGCAAAAAGTGTGGTAGGCGGCTTGTTGTGACAAAGGCGTTGCTTTCAACCGGTACCCCGGCCCGGATCGGCTAGTGGGTCAGCGGAAAGAGCGATGAAGACCTGATTCAGGTTGATAACAATCCCTATACTTGGGATAACTCCTATGCGGAGGGACTTACGAAGGACGAGTATTGGGAGACCTATAAATTGGCTCATGGGGTGGCCCGCTGGTGTAGTCATGAGGGACCCAACTACACCCCGAATCGTTACTGCCGGATTGTGCGCAAAATTGCGCACCGAAACTGATGAACTAACGGACTGCCAGTTGCACGTGCAACCGGCATGAAAACCAAAAACATAGAAGCCACAGATTCACGGGCTGGCAAGTGGCTTGATACGGCACACGCCAGCCCGAAATCCTTTGCCTTGACTGCGCCGCTGGCTGGTCAATCCCGGCGCCATCAGAGAAAGTCAAGGTCGGTCGTTGCTGACGTTTTAGAGTCTGGGGGCACAACGAGCGGGGTGGTGGCGCTAGTGGCGCTGGCCGATTGGATCGTCAGCACCCGCTCGGCAACGAGCGGTTGAAGGGCTTGCAGCATTGGTAGTTCGTTGCCCTCATTCGTGCTGAGGTAAACCCAGTTCGTAGCGCGGGTGATGGCCACAAAAAGAAGCCGCTGCATGCGCTCATGCGACATGCGGGGAAATGACTCCGGGACGAGGCGCGGCAGCAGAACGGAGTCAAAGGTCAATCCCTTGGCGCTGGCGTAGGTGATGAGTTTTGGGCGGCTGCTGCTGAAGTCTAGGTTTTCTTGCGTCTCAACCTCAATCCCGGCCCGTCTCAACTCGTTGGCAAACTCGAAGACCTGCCGCCGCAGCGGAAACAGCACGGCAATGCGCTGATCGATCAGCAGCCGTTCCCGCAACACTTCAACTAGGCGGTTCCGCTCTTCATCAAAAGTAGCTCCCTTGAACAGAAGAGGCATCTGGCGTCCGGTCTGCGATGTTCGCACCTGGTTGAGATATTCCCGGGCATCCTGTGAATCAGGAATGAACTGCGCTGCCAGCCTAGCGACGAACAGCGAACAGCGGTAGGCATCCAGCAGGGAAAGGTTGCGGCGGCGCAGACCAAACCTGGCAAGGATTTCAGCTTCGCTGGAGCCGCGCTCGTAAATCTGCTGCTTGTTGTCCAGGCAGATGGTGACATGCCGGGCAATGCGGCAGATGGTGTCAAAGGTGTCCACGCTGAGGTCCTGGGCTTCGTCCACCAGGACAAAGTCGTACAACGGCAGCGGTACAGCACCGGAAACGATATATGCCCGCACATTCTGGCGGATGCAGTCAAAGTCCGGCCGCCGGGCGCGAATATCCCAGGGCAACTCGTCACCAATGTGCTTCTCGTAAAACACCCGGCACCAGTCATCGTACGTCGTGACCGCATCTTCAGGCAGGTTCAGCAGGGCGAGCGCCGAGCGGATGTAATGCTTGAGGACGTTGGTGTAAACGAAAATACGAAAGCAGTTGGGCTTCGTACCAAGGTGGTTGCGCAGGAACGCCGCCCGGTGGAGCAGAATCTGCGTTTTGCCTGAGCCGGGCGCACCGAAGATGACCTGATGGGACAGGGGACTGAGTTCAACCGCCCGGAGCTGTTCGGAGGTCAATTCGCTGCGCGGCAACAACCAGGTGCTCATCGCTTCTGTAGCGTCGGCAGGATTTCCGGCAGGTCTCCTTCGTCACCGTCCTCACTGATGCTCTGGCGCGTGGCCTGACGCCGTTTGCGCCGCATCTGCTCCGCCCCTACCTGTCTGATAAGGTCTTCGTCGCCGGCCATCAGCGCCGCTTTGCAATACCAGTTCAGTTCCCAGTCGTCCAGAGTTGGCAGGGGGTCAAAGTGCTCGAAGGCTTCCTTCAGGGCTGAATTGACGTCCTGATGGCGGTTGAGCTTCTGGTAGATTTGCGCCGCCAGAACGAAGTACGGCCCTTTACCCTCCCGCTCCAGCGCAGTTTGGATGGTGTCTGCGGCCTGGCTGAACTGTTTGCGCCGGAACTGTGACAGCGCCAGGTTGAACAGCGGCGCCGGGTCGTGTGGGTCGGCCGCAAAGGCTTCCCGGTACGCCTTTTCTTGGCGTGCCCAGTCGCCCTTTTCTCCGTAGCAGATGCCAAGCTGGTTCAGGATGTCGGCATCAGGACGCCCTTTCTGCTGGAGTGCCCGCTGGAGGTAGAAGATGGATTTGTCTATCTGGCCCAGTTCGTAGTAGTCGTCGGCCAGGCTGACCAGCACTTCCGGCACCCGGTGCCCAGGTATCTTGCCCGTGCGGAGGTCTTCTTCGATCTCGTCAATGCGCTGGCGGATGGGATGGGGATTGACGACGTTGGTCAGCGGGTTCTCAATCGTGCATGTAAAGGGTCGGGCATCCGGCTGATCGCGCAGCGTGAGTTCAAGGTGCATGACCTGGTTTTCGTCGTAGTGGAACCGGAGCCGCAGCGGTTCACCGGCTTTCACCGGCCCGTGGATGTCCCACAGCCCAACGAAGATGGGCCGCGCTTCTGTGCCTGCTACAATCTCGACGCGCAATGTCACCGCGCCGGCGATGGCGGTTTTGGGCACGGCCAGGGAAAGGTGCTCACCAAACTTGTCCGGGCCCGGAAAGGGAAGCTGGGCGCCACGCGGCACGATGGTCAAAGGACCTGACGTAGTGCGGATGGCGATGGCATCCGACGCAACCGGCTGAATCAGGCTGCGATTGAACAGCGCCAGCGCCAGCGCATGATAGGCAGCGCCACGCGCTACGGCGACCTGGTTAGATTCGCGGTCTTCATAGGCGAGTACCTTGGCAGCGCGGAAATACTGCGCTACAGCGGTCTTGACCTGCGGAATGAGGCTGCTGCCGCCAACCAGCAGACAGAGGTTGACTTCCGAAGGCCTAAGCCCGGCCCGTTCCAGGGCATCCTGAATGGGCGCGAAAATCGAGCATGTCAACTGGTATTCCGTTTCCCTTCGCATACAGCAGTTCGGTGTCTAGAAACGGCTCTAAAACCGTTTCAAACTGCTCAGCCGTCAAGCGTGGTGATTCCAGCTTTAGGTCGCGACCGGGACATGGGCAGGGATAGATGCCAGGCTGGGTTTTGACCACGGCTGTTTTGTCCGCGCTGCTCTGGTACTTGCCAAAACCCTGAAGGCGGCTGATCTCGATGCACAGGCCAATTTTGAGCGATTCTGCCACGCTCAACAGAGCAGGTTCGATGTACAGCTTGCGGTCTTCGTAGGACAGGTCGGTGTCGGCCAGACGAGCCTGCTTCACGAGTTGTGGAATCAGAACCTGGTGCACAATGGCCGTGTCAATGTCGCCGCCCCCCAGCCGGTGATAGCGCGACACCGACAGCGGTGAAATCTCCATGCCGCCGGAGGGCCCTTTGGGATTGAAGCGGAATACGGCCACATCGCAGGTGCCACCGCCGAAGTCAAAAACCACCAGGTTGCTGTTGCCAGTAGTTGCCCTAAGAAAGTCAGCCTAATGGGAGATCATGTAATCGAGAAACGCGGCCACCGGCTCATCGAGCAGGTCGCCCCCGGCAATCTTCAGCCCGGCCATTTCAGCCGCGCGGAGCGTAATCTCTTCGCTGGGCTATCTGAAACGAAGCCGAACGGTCACTACCGTGCGTGTGGGCGGGATGGGGTTGCTTTCCTGAGCCGCCGCTTTGAGAAAGCCAGCACTTCCCGCCAATTTCAGCCGCCGAGCGAAACCCCTCCGGGGCCATGTGATAGGTACGCCGGGTGCCGATGTCATTTTTGCACTCGTAGAAAATATCCTTGTTTCTGCGAAGTGAGGTGTTTGCCCGGAGCCGCTTTGCCCCTTCGCCCACGAGGACGTTGTTTGCATGGATGGCCACTACTGACGGTACGAGGACGTGAATGTAAGGGCCAGTGGTTGTAGGCTGTTCGACTTCGAGGCAGCGGGCGAGCGAGACCTCCTTGGCATCGGGCGACCAGAGAATTTCTGCCAAGGCGGAATTAGTCGTACCAAGATCAATACCAATGACCCGCACCGGCGTTTTAGGAAGCGCCAATGCGACGGATCGGGGGGCAATGAGTTCCAGGGCACTCATAAGGGTAATCGTTTCTTTTATGGAGACAGGTTGGGAGAAAAACTCCTACAATAACCGCCATTTTGCCTGGGAATAGGAACAATGTCGAGACAGTCAGTTGTTTAGAAAGTTGTTTAGAAAAAGGCGGCAAATCTTCTGCAAGCGTTCTCATGAAACCCAGGCGAGTATCCTTTGAATTGAGTCCGTTACGCCTTCACATAGATGACTTGGTGGTTATCTCGCAGAAAAAGATCGTCCCTGCCGCAATGCAGACCGGTACGGTCAAAAGGTTGAGTAAAGGAAGACTGACCAGGCCCAGACAGACCAAACCAAAGCCGACGCTAGCCGGAAAGTGGCGGCGAATAAAGTTGAGTTTAGCCCAAAATGACAGCTTCCGCCGCTCAAGTGGCGGATCGAAAAAATCAAGGCAGGACAAAGTAGCACCTAGAGACAGGCCTCCCAGAAGGGCCAGAACCGAACCGACACCCGGAATGAGATGAAGCAGGAGCAGGAAGAGACCAATGGTCAGGGCAAGCAGCAGTTTTTTGAGTTCAAAGGAAATGGCTCGCCCTAGATCACGGGCAATACCGGCTAGGGTCATGGGTGGGGAAGCTGGTGCCGTCCCACACATGCGTTCTTCCAGCAATTCAGACAGGCGGTTATAAAACGCCGCTCCAAGCACCACCCCAAAGCGCACGAGCGCGTAAGCCAGCGTGACAAAGAGCACGATGGATAGCAGGCCGCGCAGCAGCCAGGCCATCCACATGGGCCAGCTTTCCACAACGGTGTCAAGCAGGTGAAAGCCAGCCAGTAACAAGGTCACATACAGAACAATCCCAACCAGAAGGTTGAGTGCAACCGGAATCGCAACGTAGCGCCAAAGCGACGGTTGGCAGACAAGCAACTGGGCAGCACGCCAAGGGTAGCTTGCACCGCGCAGGAAGGAGGACATACGTAAGGTACGCTGGGGTTAGACAGCGTACAGAGAAGCCACTTTTTCAGCGGACACTCGGATCAACCATAACCGGAGGTGGATTGTTGGCTGAGGCTTGGGTAGGTGGCATATCGGAAAGAGCCGAGTCTAAGTCAACTTCATTGAAGTCTAGCTCCCCGACGAAAGGCCGCAGTAGTTCTGACAGGCGCTGTCGCTCTGCATTGAGTCGCACCTCAAATTCCCGTGCCTGACGTTCTGCTTCCTGAGCTTCCTGAACCAAACGCTCTTTTTCTTCTTCCTGCCGCCGGATAAATTCGAGTCGCTCCTCTTCCATTTCCTTGAAGCGCTCGGCATTTCGGCGTTCAAGGTTGGAGGCTCGCTGAAGTAGCGTTGCGTAGTAGGCATCAAGCGCTTTGACTTTGCGAGCTGCGTCATTTTTTGGCTCCTCAATCGTGTGCCCTTCGCGATCAAGCGCAAATTTGAGGGCAATGACGCGAGTTTCCGGTGGTGCATTGGCAATAATGGGGTTAGCAAGCATCTTTTCTAGCTCTTCGACCCCACATGGCGAGACCGGGATGCGCGCACTGCGGTAAATGGACTCAAAGCTACGTAGGTGAGGTGGGACATCTTCTTCCGGTGGACGTGGTGATTCGTGCTGCCGTTCTTCGTGATGAGAGCGGCGATCGCGCTCATCGCGGTTGCTTTCCAGTTTCGAGCCAAAAAACCTGCCGAGCATGCCAGTTCCGTTGCTCATAAGACACCTCTCAACCAGGAAAATGATCCTGGCACACCAAAGTCAACTGCACTTGGGTACTAGCCTATTGTGTTTGAAAGCTGGGCTAGAAACAAGCCACTCCCGGAACAATCTCCGCCAGCCGTATGGTGTATCACGCTTGGCTGTGCAGGTCGGCCCGCATAATCGTCCCGCCCCCTAGCTTATCATCTCTCAAAGGTAGGTAAAGGCGTATGACTTCACCTATGTCCACAGCCAAGCTTGGCGAGATTGTGGCGCGTTTTTCAGTGTTCACCGGCTTTTGGGCGATTGCCTACTTCTTCATGTGCCTGACGGCCTTTGCCATTGCACATCCTCGGTGGACATTCACTGTGGATGTTCAAGCGTTCCTAGTTTGGTTTGCGATCTATCTGGCGGTTTCCCTGACGTTGGGGAATCTCATCGGCGTGGTTTCCAATCTTCTCCGTCCCCATACCGGCACAGTGACCCATGGTGACTTCGACGGACGGTTTGCCGGGAACTGGCGGCAGGTCATCCAGTTCTGCTTCGGAACGCTCGTTTCCGGCTTAGTCTTTCTGGCTCTGGCCAAACTGACGGCCGGCCTTGCGCAGCGGTGGTTTGACGTGCCATTGGACATTCTTGACGGCGTATCACTTGGGCTAGCTGCTTTGACCGTGTCCATCGAGAGCACGGCAACGACCCTACTTGTGCTAGGCATTATCTTTTATGTCAAAGGTCAACTCGAAGCAGAGCGCACCGCCCATCAGCCCAGCGCGCCCGGCACGGTTGGAACCCCCGTGCCGGGCTAGCTTTTCCTGCTGCCACTGTCCCTATGGCCCGTTAGAAGGCGAATTTGAAGGCGAGCTGCACGATGCGTGGCCCTGTAGTGGTTTCCAAAATGCGCCCGAAGTTAGGCGTCCCCACCACGTTGCCGGGATTGGCAAAGTTCGTCTGGTTGAAGATATTGAAGAACTCCGTCCGAAACTCGGCTCGGTACCGCTCGCGAAACACGAGAAACTTCACCACGGAAAAGTCTGTGTTGCACTGGGCCGGCCCACGCAGGGTGTTGCGCCCAACCGTGCCAAAGTTACCAACACCGGTAGAAGAAATGAACCGGCTGGTATCAAAGTAACGGTCAAGGCGCCGGCGTACATCTCCCGAGAGCCTTCCGTTACCTTGTCCGCCTGGGGCATACGAGGCGCGTGCACCATCACTCAGACCGGTACTGCTGGCAATCGTAAAGGGTAGTCCGGTTTGGACAATTGAAACACCGGAAAGCTGCCAGTCATTGACCAGTGCCTTGAGGGCAAAATTGTCACCTCTGTAAAACTTGGGCAGGTCATAGACGAAGCTCACCACGAGTCGCTGCCGCCGGTCGAAGTCCGCTGTGGCGCGGTTGCCACGGAAGGTAGCCTGGTCGCCAAAATCCGGCGACACATCGCTGGTTCCCAGCGACGAAAGCTGGCCGGAGTATTCATCAATGGCATGCGCCCAGGTGTAGCTGACCAGCGCCTGAAGTCCCTTTGACAGCCGCCGCGTCACCGTGGCCTGCAGGGAGTTGTAGCTCGCTACAGCCGACGATTCCTGCACCGTGACCGAAAAGGAGTTCAGGCTTGGCTGGGTAATCTGGGACAGGATCGTGCCGAACGGACTTACCGTGCCGCCGGGGGCAAAGGGCTGGTTGACATTCTTGAAGCGTTGCAGCTTGCGCGTCTGGGAGCCGACGTAACTGACTTCAAGCTGGGTGTCCTTGATGAACTCCCACTGGAAGCCGAGCGAGTACTGCTGGACGTAAGGCGTCCGCAAGTAGCGTCCGGGGTAAATGCCCTGGACGGCTACCTGCCGTCCGCCCAGGCAGAAGGGAAGTCCACGGTTGGGTCCGGGTGCGCCGGTGCAGCTTGTGCCGGGGAAAAACGACGGATTGCCCGTGTCAATCGGCGCCTGCGCGGTCGGGATGGGAGCAAAGGGGTTGGAAAGCCCGCCACCGGCTACGGCGGGGAAGAACGGCACAAGGGGGAAGACCGGGAAGCTGAAGCTAGAGTTGATGACGGTACGGGCGTTGAAACGGTCGTAGTAAACCCCATAACCACCCCGTACGACAAACCGGTCGGTAGGCAGCGGCTTAAACGCTAGCCCAATGCGAGGGGCAAAGTTGTTCCAGTCGGGATCGGTAAAGCCACGCCGGCTGTCGCGGGTAATGCCCGGCAGTCCCACGCGGTTGTTGGACGGCACAAAGAAGCCGGCAAAGGTGCCTGCCAGGTTGGAAACGCCATTGGGCCCGACGCCAACAGCCGACCGCGCTACAGCTTCATCAAAGGTGGCCATCAACCCGTCCACTTCATAAAACGGGCCAAAGTAGTCATAGCGGACGCCCAGGTTGAGGGTCAGCCGACTGTTGACCTTCCAATCGTCCTGGAAGAAGAACGTGAAGTCGTTGGCGCGGAAGTCACGTTTGGCCCCGCCCGGCGAGATGACCGACAGGAAAGGTGCAGTCAAACCATTGGCAAGTGATGACAGCCCCGGATTGACGCCGGTAATCAAAAACTCGGTGAAGGGCAGGGTGGGCAAAAACTGGGGTGCGCGGTTGACCGAGCCGGGAGGAATGCCCAGCGCCGCAAAGGCTCCCAGTCCCGCTGCATTGGCAAAGCCGCCGGTAAACTGAAGCAGTCCCCGCGCGCCGACATTGAAAAACACCCGCTGGCGGTAGGGACGCACTTCGCCGCCAAACTTCATCGAATGCGCCCCGGCTGTCAGCGAGAGCGTGTTGTTGAACGTCCAGCCTTCGGTGGTGTTGAAGCTTTCAGAGGTCGTGGCCGGACCAAACGAGAACATGTTGGCGAAGACGAAGCCCGGCAGTCCTGGGAAGCGCGCACCGCTGGGCGAGTTAATGCCGAAATCGGCAGCCCGGAATGGTTCGGTGGGTTTCCCCTGAGTAATCAGGCGATTATAGCCAAACCGAAACTCATTGACAAGGGTCGGACTGACAATGCTGGTCCACGAGGCGGCCGTGACGCGGTTGTTCGTGATGGCCTCCACCGGGTAGCCCGGTAACTGCAAGGGATTCCCACCGCCGAACTGACGAAACAACCCTTGCTTGACTGTATTGTTGGCAAAGAAGAACTTGCCCGACACACGGTTGCTGTCGTTGATTTGCCAGTCGCCGTTGGTATTGAACTGTTCTTCTCGAAAGGTAGACTCGGCGACTCTGACGCTAGTTGTCCGCCCATTGCCGCTGGGAATGAGAAAATCTCCGTTGGGATAGCGGGCCTGCAACAAACGCACCTGGGGAGAGTTGGCAAACGCCGCCGAGTTGATGAAGGGGGCAAAGCCGGGGGCACGGCTTAGGGCAATGGCCCGAATGGCTGCCAGCGAGCGGTCGTCGGTCAAATCCGGCGCCGGATTGAACGGTGCAATGCTATTGTTGGTAGATGTGCCGTTGGTTTCGCGCGTTCCCTGGTAGGAACCGAAAAAGAACAGGCGGTTTTTGACAATCGGCCCGCCAAGAGTGCCGCCATATTGCTTGCGGTCATTGGCCTGGCGTGGAATGCCGCCGCGATTCAGGAAAAAGTTGTTGGCATTGAGCACTCGGTCACGCAGGAAGAAGTAGGCATTGCCGTGAAATTCATTGGTGCCGCTCTTTGTAATAGCGGCTACGATCCCGCCAGCATTGCGCCCCGCCGAGGCATCATACTGGCTCGTCTGGACGATGAACTCCTGCAAGGTGTCAGGAGCCGGAACGGCCAGGTTGGCAAAGGAGTTCGTGCCAATTGAATTAGCATCAATGCCGTTGATGATGACCGAATTACTTGTGGTGCGCTGACCGTTGACGTTGATGGCTGTGTCGCCGCGTCCCACTTCCGATGTGTTGAAGATGTTGGCCGCAGTACCGGCAGAAAGCGCCAAAAGTTGCTGGAAGTTGCGGGTCGGCAGGGGAAGCTGGCGGATGTTGCGCTCATCCACGACGCGCCCATGCGCGGCCGAATCAGCCTGAATCAACGGCGCTTCGCCCGAAACATTGACCACTTCTGAAGCTGCTTCACCAATCTCAAGGGCAACGTCGTTTGTCGTCACACCGGTGATGTTGACGGTGACATTCTCGACCACGCTTGTCTTAAAACCGGGTGAGCGAACTTCTAGCCGATATTTCCCAGGCGGAAGCAGGGTAAACGCATAATCACCATTGTTGCTGGTTGTGACTTCGCGCTTACTCCCCGTTGCCTGCTCAATGAGGGTTACGGTTGCCCCTGCAACAACAGCACCCTGAGGGTCGCGAACAATCCCACGCAACTGGCCGGTACTGGCCGATTGTGCGAGTCCAGGTAAAACAGCCTGGACGAGGATAATCCCTAGTGTGAACATCGCACTTGCCAGAGCTTTTCCAAAGCACTGTCGTTTTGGACAACTGCTTTGCAAAGCAGACGATTTCCTGCCCATCAGCCAGGCTTGACGCAACCTTCTGTCACAGGCCATGCTACCACCTATCCTTTTTTTCCAATGGGAATTCAATCCGCTTCGGGATGTGCTGCATAGTGAGTGTGGTGCATCCCACTTACGAGCAAACATTTGAGCGGTGTGACGCAAGGATAGCTGTTTGCCAAAGTTGCGTCAATTGGCAAATCCGCCCAGCTGGCATCAGCTTAGTCGGACTGCCTCTATTGGCAAAGGTTTGCCTTAGCTGTTGACAAGTTCCCGCGCCCGCTCAGCAGCGCGCACCACGGCTTTGATAAGCGTGACGCGCAGCTTGCCCTCTTCGAGTTCAAGTAGCCCATCCACAGTACAACCGGCCGGTGTCGTAACGCTGTCGCGTAGCAGCGCCGGATGCTGCCCAGTTTCAAGCGCGAGCTTGGCCGTGCCCAGCATGGTCTGCGCTGCCAACAAGGTTGAAATGTCGCGCGGAATGCCAAGCTTGACACCAGCCTCTGACAATGCCTCAAGCACTACGTAAAGGTAAGCCGGGCCGCTTCCTGATAGACCGGTGACGGCGTCCATAAGTTTTTCTTCAAGAAAGGCCGTCCGCCCGACGGCGCTAAAAATCTCTTCAGCCAGCCGTTGATGCTCTGGGGTGGCGTGGCGTCCGGCACACAGGACAGACATGCCTTCGTTGAGCAGCGCCGGGGTATTAGGCATGGCGCGAATGACAGCGGCCGGAACCGGCAGACGCTCTTCAATGAATGACGTACTGACCGAAGCCGCTACGCTGATGAAAAGCTGTGATGCGGAAACCGCTGGCGCAATGCTTTCGAGAACGGCGGCCATGTTCTGGGGCTTGACTGCCAGAATAACAACGTCGCGCCCGGCAACAGCAGCGGCATTGTCGGTTGTAACTGGAATGCCAAGCCGCAAATCTACACGTGCCAGTGAGGATTGCCGCGCTACCGAACCCATAAGGTTGGTGCGTTCGACATCTGCTCGGCGAAGCAACCCTGAAACAAGAGCTTCTCCCAGTTTACCAACGCCGAGAATGGCAATTTTTTTGTCGTAGAGCATATCGAATGCTACGTAGTCAGATAGTTTTGCCAAGCTCTATGATGTTGCAGCACCCCAAGCTCAAGGTAAAGGCGACATGTAGCTGTTACGCCCATGTTGGTTACCCGCGATTTGGGGTCGTCGGTTTTCTGATTTTCAGCGTGTAAAGCGTACGTAGACTAGCGTTTGCAGGTTAGCTGAAAACAACTGCCCGGTCTGGCGCTGGCAAGCCCCACAGGCTATGCTGAGTGCGGTAGCCGGTGGATTCTTATGCGTGCCAGCAAGCAGGCGAATATTGAGCCTTTCCGAAATTACCTACAGTCCCTGTACTTGTGCCGAGCGCCGTGCGCAACGCACCAGGCTGGCGCGCTTGTGTGGATTATGCCCCCGAAGGCAATCTGTGTGAGGCATCCTCGTGGATGATTTTTTAGTCCCAGACTAGGCGCTCCGTATGCTGTTTGCCTTGCGCATGTTCTGGCGTGAGATGCGGGCCACTTGGCGCCAAGTGGTGTTTTTTCTGGTCTGCTTGGCTGTGGGCACAGGGTTAGTGATCGCTCTCCGCTCGGCAGTACAGAACATGCGTGTTGCCCTCGTCAGGCAATCTCGCGGCTTTCTGGCTGCCGATGTGGAGGTGCGTCTTCCCTACAGGCAATTGGCAGCTTTGCGCCCACGCCTCGATGAACTCCTGACCACTTTTCCCGATGTTGCACGCACCGATGCCATTGAGTTGTCCACCGGCGTCGTGGCCGAAAATGACGAAGCCACGCGCGTACTGGTACGCGCCATAGATGAACGCTACCCACTCGATGGCCGAATTCTCCTGGAAGACACCACGTATCGCTATGAGCTACTGGCAGATCGGGGGATTATCGTCTCTGCCCCTTTGCTTGACCGTCTCGGTACGGCCGTGGGCAAGCCGCTCAAGATTGGCAACCAGATGTTCACCGTGCGGAGCGTCCTGCAGCGTGAAGAGACATCGGTCATCACTGGAACATCCTTCTTGGTTTTGATGTCGCTTGCTGATGTCAAGGCAACCGGGCTTCTCACTCCGAATGCACGGGCTACCTACGCCGTACGGCTGCGCGTTGGCGACCAGCCTGACCGGATCACAGCCTTGGCTGAAGCACTCCGCCAAGCCTTGCCGGCCACCACTGGTGCTTCAGTCGAAACAGCCCGCGCCCGCGAGGCACGTGTAGCCGCACCACTGGACGAAGCAGAAACCTTCTTTGGCCTGGTTGGAATTGCCGTAACGATGCTAGGCGGCGTCAGTATCGCCAGTGTCACTTATACCATTATCGGGCAGCGCCGGCGCACCATTGCAGTGCTCAAATGCCTGGGTGCGTCGAGTTCAATGGTCTTTGGCATCTACACGCTCCAGATGGCCGGGTTGGGCCTTTTAGGAAGCGCTGGTGGCTGGGGACTGGCAGCCCTGTTTGTCTGGATGCTGGGGCCAAAAATTGCCGCACAGTTCCCCTTCCCGGTGGTTTTTGAGTTGACTTGGTCGGCGGTCGGGCAGGGTTTTGGCATCGGACTAGTAGTCACGCTGGCCTTTTCGGTCGTTCCGCTGGCAAGTGTGCGTAACGTCAAGCCCAGTTTGCTTTTCCGTAGCCAGGTCGAACCGCTGGTGTTGCCATTACGCTGGGCAGTGCCGATGGGAGCCGTGGCCGGTGGGGCGCTGTATGGACTGTTTCTCTGGCAGGCCGGTTCATTCAGCCTTGGCAACACCATCTTCCAGGCGATGGTTGTCACCTTGCTGGTGCTATACGCCATCAGTTGGGTGATTGTTCGTCTGGCAGGCTTAGGGCAACGTATCCCCTTGTTTACCGTCCGCTACGGGTTAGCGGCACTGCGCCGGCCGGGTAACCAAGTTTTGGTCATCGTGATGACGGTGGGAATTGGGCTGTTCTTCGCGCTGACTGTCCGCCTAGTGGAACAGAACCTGCTGTATACAGTCAATCTGGCTGCCGCTGAAAACCTTCCAGACCTGCTACTGTTGAACGTCCTGCCTTCTCAGACCAACTGGGTTGGCGCGGTTGTCGAACAGCATCTGCAAGCACGTCCAACCTTTATCCCGATCATCTCGGCACGCATTACGGCAGTCAACGGGCGACCAATCGACTTTGCCGCAATCAAAGAGGCCGGACGGCGGGCTGCTGTTGACCGGGAGTTTCGCCTGACCTACCGGGCCGAGCTGGATGCTGGGGAAGCCGTTGTAGATGGAGTATGGTGGGACGCCACACCTTCGGAGACCCTGGAGCTGTCGCTAGAAACTTTTCTGCAGAAAAGCCTTGGCGTGCGCGTTGGCGACCGCCTAACCCTTGACATTCAAGGCCGGGCTGTGACAGGGACCGTAAGCAATATCCGGCGGATCGATCCACGCCGCAGCCAGCAGTTTTTTGCTATCGTGGCACGACCGGGGAAGGCGTTGGAGCGAGCGCCACAAACCTTTCTAGGATTGGTCAAGGCAGACGTTCTTGATCGCTCGCCTGACACCTACCGCAAGCTGACAGCCGCCGTCACTAAGGAGTATCCTAATGTCACGTTGGCGCTAACCAGGGATTTTCTAAAAACGGTGCGCACCGTTCTGAATGGGCTTCAATCAGCCCTGACCACGATTGGAAGCCTGGTAGTGCTCAGCGGGATAGCAATGCTTATCGGGGCTGTGATCCTGACCCGCTACCAACGACAGTATGAAACGGCGCTACTCAAAACCCTCGGTGCACGTTTTGCAACCCTCATAGGGCTGACCCTCATTGAGTACAGCGCCTTAGCCGTGGCAGCTGTCGTCATCGGCGGCGGCGGCGCGCTCGGGGCAAGCTGGTACATCACGCGCTATGTCCTGCGCAGCGAATGGCTTCCATTCTGGGGAGAGTGGTTGATTGGCATTGGCGGAACGTTCCTTCTCGTCTTGCTGGTGGGGGGAATAGCTAGTTGGGACATCCTTCGCAAAAAACCGCTCGGCATCCTACGCAGCGGAGACTAGGTTGTCATCCTTGTTCAGTTTGGCTGAGGCCCAAAATGCTTTAGAATGGCGGTGTGAAGCGGTTGCAAAGGTCTCCATAGTGTGAGCTTGCAACCGACAAATGTATGTTACGTACCATTGTTCGGCTTAGGGCTTGGTTTTTGGAAGGCGTGCGTGATCGGACGCTTTCCGCAGTGAAAGCTCGCGTCCACACCCACCCCACTAGCCCCTGGTGGCAGGTGATGTGCCTGACCGGGGTGGATTACTTCTCGACCTTAGCCTACCAGCCCTACATTGCCTTTCTGGCCGTAGGCGTACTGGCACCGGTCGCCACGCTGTTTTTGGTTGCGCTGACGCTGTTTGGGGCAGTTCCGATGTACTGGCGTGTGGCCCGTGAAAGCCCAAACGGGCAGGGCAGCATTGCCATGCTGGAGCAGTTACTGCCGGGCTGGCGCGGGAAGACCTTTGTCCTCTGTCTGCTAGGCTTTGCCGCTACGGATTTTGTCATCACCATCACGCTTTCAGCCGCCGATGCTGCTGAGCACATTATCGAAAATCCCTTTGCTCCGCGCTGGCTCGACCACCGGCTGTTGCTGACCTTTTTTCTACTGGTTCTACTGGGCGCAATCTTCCTCAAGGGGTTTATCGAGGCCATTTACCTTGCTGTTGGGTTGGTGATTGCCTTCATGGGGCTGAATGCCATCGTCATTGGGCGCGGTTTGTACGAAATTGTCACCCACCCGGAGGTGTTTCCCCGTTGGCAGCAGGCGTTGGCGGCGGGCGCTTCCCACGGCAACGTGTGGCTTATTCTTGGGTTGTCACTGTTGGCTTTCCCAAAGCTGGCGCTCGGGTTATCGGGTTTTGAAACTGGCGTAACCGTTATGCCCCTTATCAAAGGTGACCTAACCGACACAGCCGACAACCCGGCCGGGCGCATTCGCAACGCCAAAAAGTTGCTTTTGACGGCGGCGCTCATTATGTCGCTGGCGCTCATTGGCAGTTCGCTTGTGACGACGTTGTTGATTCCGCCGGTTGAGCTTGAGCCAGACGGGAAGGCGGCAGGGCGCGCCTTGTCCTATCTAGCCCACAAGTTCTACGGCGTCAGCTTTGGGACGCTCTACGACCTGACAACGGCAGCCATTCTGTGGTACGCCGGTGCTTCTGCCATGGCCGGACTACTGAACCTCATCCCGCGCTATCTGCCACGCTACGGCATGGCTCCGGAGTGGGCGCGGGCCAATCGTCCACTGGTGGTGGTCATTACGGGCGTGACGCTGTTTGTCACGTGGTTTTTTGACGCTAGCATCGAAGCCCAAGGCGATGCCTACGCCACCGGGGTGCTCATGCTAATGTTGTCGGCTTCGATTGCGGTCGTCATTTCAGCGCGCCGGGATGGCGGCTGGACCTATGCTGGCTTCATGGCAATTGCATTGGTGTTTGCCTACACGACGTTCGAGAACATCCGCGAGCGCCCAACGGGTTTGAAAGTTTGCTTGGCTTTCATCCTGTCGCTGATTTTCATTTCGCTGGTTTCGCGCGCACTGCGGGCAACTGAGTTGCGGACAAAGCGTGTGGTTCTGGATGACAAAGCCAAGAAGTTTCTGCATGAAGCCGTGCGCAACAACATGCTCCGCATTGCAGCAAATCGCCCGCATACTGGCAAGGAGCGGGAATATGCGCGTAAACGTGATGAGCTCAAGCGCGTACACCGCATCAACTATGACGAGCCGGTGCTGTTTTTCGAGGTACAGATTGCCAATCCTTCAGAGTTCAATGATGAGGTGCTAGAAATCCAAGGAGTAACGGTTGGGAAGCATCGCGTCCTGCGTTGTGATAGCCCAGCCGTACCCAATGCCATTGCGGCTTTCCTGCTCCATGCCCAAAAGGAGACCGGCGTGATTCCTGATGTGTACTTTGGGTGGACAGAGGGTAGCCCGATCGGCTATGCCTTCAAGTATCTGTTCCTAGGTGAGGGGGACACAGCTCCGGTTGTTCACGAAGTCTTACGCAAGGCAGTTGAAAACCCAGAGAAACGCCCACGTGTCCACGTCGGTTAACCGGTAACGGCGATGTCGTTGTGAAGTTTGATGCGCCTCTGCTGTAGCTTAGTAGAGCCTCTCTTCTGCAAGCGCATTTTAGGGGCTGTGCAGGATACGTTCCTGCTGGCTAAGGCGTAAGGCACGCAAAGAATAGCTGTTGTCATCTAGATGGGACTCAGATTCCTAGCCGTGTTGTGAGAGCACAAACGGTAGTGCTCACGTCTGAAGGCAGGGCATTGGGATAGGTGCCCCCAAGCAGGCTGTTACCCAGGGGGATGGTCTGACGCATGTAGAGTTTGGTTGCCAAGCGCCGGTGTGGTTTTAGCGTGGGCCAACAATCTGCCAGCGCTGGTCAGGCACCGCCGGCAGCGGCACACTCTGCACCAGCGACAGATTCCGCAGCAGCCAGATGACGTTCTGGCCCGTACGCTCGTTGCGCCACACCACGTCCGGCTGCCCGTCGCGGTTGTAGTCGCCCACCGCCCCCAGCCGCCACTCCGGCCCCAGCGCCGGCAGCGGACGACTCCCCACCGCCGTCGCCCCGATGAACGTCACCACCCGCGCCGTTCCGGCCCCCTGCCGGTGCAGCAGCAGACCCAACTGCCCGTTGCCCTCAAAATCCCCGCTCCCCACAATCCGTTCGTCCGCCGCCAGACCGGGAATCCGCAGCGGAATGACGGCACTCCGCGTCCGCCCATTCATCAGCCACACCTCCACGGCATCCGTCGCCAGATTGCGCCGTACGATGTCCGGCTGCCCGTCCCGGTCAAAGTCCCCCGTGCAACTGATGAACCAGTTGCGGTCGGTCTGTTCGGGCGTGACGGGTAGCGCCGCCCCGGACGCAGCCCGGCAAAGCTCCACACCGCGTCAAAGCCGGTGATGTCCTGATTGCGCCACAGCAGGTCGGTCGCCCCGTCGCCGGTGAAATCCGCCACTCCGCCCACAACCCAGCAGTCCTCCACGAAGGGCAACGCCTCGCTGCGCACAAAGCTCGTCCCCTGCATCACCCAGATGGCAGTTTCCCCGGTCGTCTGGTTGCGCCAAACCACCGTCGAGTTCCCAGTCTGAAAATCGCCCGGCGGGATGACGGGCGGCGTCTTCCAGCGCCCGGCCAGCGGCACGTCCCCCGCCTGCCCAAAACCTACCGCCACATCGGCAAACCCCGCCGTGTTGGTGTTGCGCAGGAAAAACGTCCCCGCCCGGAAAATACCCACCGTCGTCACCCCGTCGCCGTCCCAGTCGCCGGCCACCGGCAGGTCGTTCGCCAGACCGTAGAAGAAACTCAGGTCGGCGTTGCCAGAGCTGTTTTCGTTGCGCAGGAAGAAAAAGCCCGTGGACGGACGAAACGCGCCAATGGTCGTCCGCCCGTCGCCGTCCCAGTCGCCGACCACGGGCAGGTCGGTCGGCAGTCCGTAGTTGATGATGATGTCGGGCGCACCGGAGGTGTTGGTGTTGCGCAGCAGGAAGACGCCGCGCCGGAAGACCCCAACACTGTCAAAGCCTTGCCCGTCCAGTCGCCCGCCACAGGGATGTCGCCTGCCTGCCCAAAGGCAACAGTGGTGACAGGCGCGCCGACAGCATTCTCGTTGCGCATGAGAAACTGCCCGGCGCGGAACAGGGCGACGGTGGTTTTGCCGTCGCCGTCCCAGTCGCCGACCACGGGCTGGTCGCCGGGCTGACCCAAGGGAACGGCAATGTCGGGCGGACCGGCGGTGTTGGACTGGCGCAGGAGAAAGCCCTGGTTGGGACGCCAGACGCCGATGGTCTGGGGCGGCACACGGGGGATGACGGTGAAGCTGGTGGCACTGGTGGCTGTGCCGGCGGGGGTGACAACGCGGATGGGGGCGGTCACGGCGCCGACAGGGACGATGGCGGTGATTTGGGTGGGGCTGGTGACGGTGAAGCGCGCCGCTAGGTCGCCAAAGGTGACGCTGCTGACGTTGATGAAGTTGATGCCGGTGATGGTGACGGAGGTGCCAACCGGACCGGAAGTGGGTGAAAAGCTGGTGAGGGTGGGCGCTTCAAGGACAACGAACGGTGTGCTGCTGGTAGCGGTGCCGCCGGGGGTAATCACACTGATGGGCCCGGTGGTGGCGCCCGCCGGCACCGTCGCCGTGATTTGCGTGGGACTGCTGACCGTAAATGTGGCTGCAACACCGTTGAAGCGGACAGCGGACACCTGAACAAAGCCGGTGCCGGTGATGGTGACCACTGTGCCGACCGGACCGGAAGTGGGTGAAAAGCTGGTGAGGGTGGGCGCTTCAAGGACAACGAACGGTGTGCTGCTGGTAGCGGTGCCGCCGGGGGTAATCACACTGATGGGCCCGGTGGTGGCGCCCGCCGGCACCGTCGCCGTGATTTGGGTGGGACTGCTGACCGTAAATGTGGCTGCAACACCGTTGAAGCGGACAGCGGACACCTGAACAAAGCCGGTGCCGGTGATGGTGACCACTGTGCCGACGGGACCGGACGTGGGTGAAAAGCTGGTGAGGGTGGGCGTCTCAAGGACGACAAAGGGTTTGCGGCTGATAGCCGTGCCGCCGGAACCCGTCACACTGATTGGCCCGGTGGTTGCCCCCGCCGGCACCGTCGCCGTGATTTGCGTGCTGCTGTTGACGGTGAAGGTCGCCGCGACGCCGTTGAAGCGGACAGCGGACACCTGAACGAAACCGCTACCGAAGATGGTCACGATTGTACCCACAGGGCCGGACGGAGGCGTGAAGCTGCTGATGATGGGTGGCGTCGACCCCGTGGTGACGACGAAATTGGTGCTGCTGGTGGCCGTGCCGTTTAGCGTGATGACGGTGATGGGCCCGGTGGTGGCCCCCGCCGGCACCGTCGCCGTGATTTGCGTGCTGCTGTTGACGGTGAAGGTCGCCGCGACGCCGTTGAAGCGGACAGCGGACACCTGAACGAAACCGCTACCGAAGATGGTCACGATTGTACCCACAGGGCCGGACGGAGGCGTGAAGCTGCTGATGATGGGTGGTGGTGGCGCGGAAGCTGTCGTGACGACAAAGGGGACACTGCTTACGGCAAATTCCTCATCATCCCGTTGCACCTTGATCGGCCCGGTGGTGGCACCACTGGGAACCGTAGCCAGAATTTGCGTGTCACTCACCACTTCAAACGCAGCCGGAACGTCATTGAAGCATACCTGCAGGTCAACAACGGGCTCGGGGTTATCCACGGCATTGCCGACGTTTACCGTACTCACGCCTTCATCCGGCTGGAAACCCGTGCCACTGATGGAAAACACCGTTCCTACCGGGCCGCTGGTGGGTGTAAAGCCGGTAATGGTGATCTCCGTTGATGGGGCGAAGGTATGGGCAGGGGAGGACGAGAAGGCTGGAGTCCATGTCCCAGACGCAACACAGGCAGCGTATCCCTGCCCAGGCCAGATGACGCACGTCAAAAAAGTGATGCCACACAGCAGCAGAACCAGTCCCGGTTTGAAGAAACGCCTGCACATAAGCTGAATGTCCATTCTCTGATGAGGGGGGCGCCGCCTGTGGCACTGTCGTTGCTGCGACTGGGAATGTAACCCCGCCTGGTGACAGGCACCCCAACCCAATCAATAAAGGCTTACCAAAAGCCTGTACAGCATAGCTGAGCCGGGATGGTCTGACTATCCCGGAGATTGCTGGACAGATTTCTGCCGGGCTGTGAATCGGCTCTGGAGGACCACCCGCTTCGGATTTTTGGGATGCCGGGGGTACCCGCCGGTTGGCGAGTGAACAAAGTGGCGGTTCAGGAAGGGAGGGTCAGGCTTTGAGGTGGGTCTGGAGCTGAAGCCACTGTTTTGGCCGGTATTCTCTGCCACATACGCCGTACAAAGTCCCTAGCATAGGACACTTTTTTGCGCTGCATCAGCCGGCTCAAATAAGCGTCAACCTGCTCGGCAAACACTTCTGCTGCATAGCGCAGGGCGGTGGCTGCCGGTACAATCCGGGCAATAAGCCTGAAGCCAACCCGCTTGGCAATCGGGACGGCATCCCGGATGCTGTCGAAGTTGTTGTCGAAGCGAATCGCAACCCCTTCGATAAGCGTTGCCATACGAAGCAGGTACACCATCTGCCGGGGGATGCGCAGGTGATGCAAGATACGGGTTTTCTCAAAAAGCTGCTCAACAGCCATCTGAACCTGGCGCTGATTGGTGCGCGCCAGATGCCGCAGGTTCATGATGGTTTCCGTCACGTAGGTCAGTTGATCGGCGGGAGTGTCCGGGGCGACCATCTCCAGCTCGTAGAGCTTGGCCACCACTTCGTCATACTGATTGGCATTGGCCGCTAGGATAAGACCCAGAAAACGGTCGCGTGTCACCGGGTCGAGTTCGTCCACCATGCCGTAGTCGAGCAGGATGATGTCGCCCCGGCGGTTGATGAGAATGTTCCCCGGATGGGGATCGGCATGGAAAAAGCCGTGGACGAGAAGCTGTGAAAAAACAATTTCAAGGAGAGCTTCAACCAACTCACCTAGGTCCAGCCCATAGCTGCGAATGGTCTCAACGGCGTCAATCCGCACCCCTTCGCAAAACTCCATCACCAGCAGGTCTTCGTAGGTTAGCTCGTGGACAATCTCAGGAATGACCAACCGGGGATGCCGGGGCTGTTGGGCGCGTACGCGCTCAGCATTTTGGGCCTCGATGCGGAAATCAAGCTCGCCTGCGACAATCCGTTTGTACTCTGTAAACAGGACCTCAAAGCCACGATACAGATAGTGCTCGCCGAAAAACGGCCGCAGCCATTCCAACAAGGTACTAAGGATGGCATTGTCGAGAGTAATGATTTCGACGACGTTGGGCCGCCGGATTTTGACGACAACATCCCGACCCTTGTATCGTGCCCGGTGAACCTGCCCCACAGAGGCAGAGGCAATGGCGTTGGGGTCGAAGTCGGTAAAGATATCTTCCGGGTTTTTGCCTGTGCGATGACGGATAACTTCACTTACGTAGTCCATGCTGGCTGCTGGGGTCTGGTCGAGCAGCCGGGCAAATTCCCGCGCGTAAGTTTTAGGAATCAGGTCTTCTCGCACCGCTAGGACCTGCGACAACTTGATGTAAGACGTACCTAGCCGGGCAAAAGTGTCCACAAGCTTCCTGGCACGACGCGCATGCTGTTCTTCAGTCAGCGTGCGCGGCGCGCCCCATTTGATCCACTTTCGCCGGTCACGCAGGAAGCTGATGAGAAACGGTAAAAGAGCAAGGGAGACAGCAATAAACCGC
>AFSR01000200.1_pt1 | contig 22485 bp, 21 predicted proteins | sample 296848 | NCBI WGS metagenome assembly AFSR01 (sample SAMN02954305, study PRJNA68063) | hot springs metagenome | biome: terrestrial; feature: Mushroom and Octopus hot springs; material: microbial mat core samples; isolation source: Yellowstone National Park Mushroom and Octopus hot springs ...
ATGAAATCCGTGTACACCCTCGCCCCCGCAAAAAAGCCTCGTGGCGCAGGATCTGCTGGTGGAAAGGGATCGTGGTGGGCACCCCAGTGATGGCGCATTCCCCCAAAGCCCGCTGCATGCGGCGGATGGCTGCTGCCCGGTTAGGCCCCCAGACGATCAGCTTGCCCAACAGCGAATCGTAGTAGGGGGGAATGGTGTAGTCGGTGTAGATGTGGGAATCCATGCGCACCCCCGGCCCCCCAGGGGGCAAATAGGCACTGATCGTGCCAGCGCAAGGCCGAAACTGCTGCTTGGGATCCTCGGCGTTGATGCGGCATTCGATAGCATGGCCCCGCAACTCCACATCCTTCTGGCGAAAGGTGAGGGGTTGACCTTGGGCAATGCGAATCTGCTCGGCAATCAGATCCAGCCCGGTCACCATCTCAGTAACCGGATGCTCCACCTGGATGCGGGTATTCATCTCGATGAAGTAAAACTGGCCGTTTTTATCCAGCAAAAACTCCACCGTGCCCGCTCCCACGTAATTCACCACCTTGGCTGCTCTCACCGCCGCTGCTCCCATGCGGCTGCGCAGAGCCGTTGTCAAAGCCGGGCTGGGGGCCTCTTCCAACAGCTTTTGATGCCGCCGTTGAATGGAGCAATCCCGCTCGTACAGATGCACCACATTGCCCTGGCTATCCGCCAAGATCTGAAACTCCACATGACGGGGGCGCTCAATGAACTTCTCCAAGTAAACCCCGCCGTTGCCAAAGGCTGCTTGGGCTTCCCCCTGAGCGGTGCGCAGCATCTTCAGCAGCTCCTGGGCATCCCGCGCCACCCGCATACCCCGCCCCCCGCCACCGGCGGTGGCTTTGATAATCACGGGGTAGCCGATTTTCTCCGCCAGCTTCACTGCCTCCTCCTCAGAGGTGATCAACCCGCGGCTGCCCGGCACCGTCGGCACCCCCACCGCTTGCATGGTCTCGCGGGCCGTGGCCTTGTCGCCCATCTTGCGCATCGCCTCTGGCGAGGGGCCGATGAAGATCAAGTTGTGGTCGGCACACATCTCGGCAAATTTGGCATTCTCCGCCAAGAACCCATAGCCCGGATGAATGGCAGTGGCCCCGCGGGTGAGGGCTGCCGAGATGATGTTGGGAATGTTGAGGTAGCTTTTGGCCACCGGGGCATCTCCTACGCAAACAGCCTCGTCCGCCAGTTGGACGTGCAGGGAGTTCTGATCCGCAGTGGAGTAAACGGCCACCGTTCGGATCCCCATTTCCTGACAGGTGCGGATGATGCGCAGGGCAATCTCACCCCGGTTGGCGATCAGGATCTTGGTGATGGGCGGCATGAGGGAGGTTCAGAGCAGAGAGATAACTTGACCGCTAAAGCCAGCAGTCTGTGAACGCAAGGTTAAGTTTAGGTGCTCATCCTACTATGCCAACCAGAGGGAAGAATAGAGAAGGCTGGTGGGGATCCCGCATCCGGCCAATCCAGTCGACAACCTAGCTGGGGCTGAGGCTACAGGGATCCGGCTGCAGCAGAATCCCGGTGGGGGCAAACTGCGTGACCCAAAACTCCGCATCCTGAAACTGGCGACGCAAGGTGTCGCGCGCTTGGGCGGCCAGCTCTAGGCTGGGCATGATCCCGAAGACCGTTGGCCCCGACCCCGACATCAGGGATCCCAGGGCCCCCGCCGAGAGAAGAGCTTGGCGCAGTTCCCCTACAATCGCGTACTCCGGCAAAACCACCTGTTCCAGGTCATTGCGCAAACTCCTGGCCAATGCCGGTGGATCCTGACGGCTGAGAGCCGCCAACACCTGCGGCAAGGTGGGCAGCGCAGGCTTGGATGGGGCATTCGCTCCCAAACGCTCCTGACGGGAACGAAAGGCTTGATAGGCCCAGGCGGTAGAAACCCCCAGGTGCTTGGGCTTGGCCAGAGCACAGGGATCCCTTCCCAATCGGCCAGCGGCTCCAAAACTTCCCCGCGCCCGGTGGCCAGTTGCGTTCCCCCCTGGATACAGAAGGGAATGTCGGATCCCAAGCGGGCTGCCAAACTCTGCAACTCTCCCACCGTCAGGCCCAGCCCCCACAGTTGGTTTAACCCCACCAAAACCGCCGCCGCATCAGCCGAGCCCCCCGCCAAACCTGCTGCCACCGGAATGTGCTTTTCGATGTGAATCTCCACGCCAGCGGCAGAGTGACACTCTTTTTGCAGCAGCTCAGCGGCTTGATAGGCAAGGTTGCGGGCATCTGCAGGCACTTCTGGACGATCGCAGGTGAGGTGGATCCCGTGAGGACGGCACTTCAACTGCAGTCGATCCGCCAAATGAATGCTCTGCAACACCATCGCCACCTCTGAATACCCGTCAGGACGGGAGCCGAGGATTTCCAGGTAGAGGTTGATCTTGGCGCGGGCAATCAGGGTACAGGCTTGCATGGGGCAAAAATCTGGGTCAGCAACAACTTCTCAACTCCCCTTAGCCTGTACAGACCTGATCAAAACACAGACTTATCCGGGGAGATCTCCCAGCCTGATTCTAGCGGCAATGGATCCCCTCTCTAGCTGCCAGAGCGAGGCCATGGCCCCAGCCACTCTCCACCGCGAAAGCGCCAGCGGGGAAACAAAATGCGCATCACCACCCAAGCGCTGAGGTAAAGGCAAACCCAGACCACACTGTAGTGGAGAATAAAATCTCCCAAATCAAACCGTTGGGTTGGGATATAAGGAAGACCCACCACCTTCAAGACTGTACCCAAAAAAAGCCCTTCCCAAATGCCGGCCAAAAGCTGAAGGATCCCAGGCCAATCGTGATCCCACATCCACCCCATCAGATAGTTATAAACAACATCCCAAACACAGCCAAACAGACCTACGTAGAACAGCACCCAAAAATAGGTGAGGCTGCCGCCATGTCCGGTGATCCCAAAATAAAAGGGTAAACTTGCCAAAACACCAACGGTGGCCAATAAGAAAATGCGAGTTTGCCAGCGGCCAATCAAGGTCGGAGTCATCTTTTCCTCCCGCAGTTTTGCCTATCGAGATCATCAGGATCTATTTCGCTCCCGGTCTGTTTGAGAGAATCTTCTGGCCTTCACCCCCATCCGTTCTCCCTTTGGTAGAGAAGAGTTAGGGCTCAGCGCAACGCCACTTTCATGAGGCTAGCGCGATGGGGAATGGCCATGGTGTGCCGCCAATGTTTTACGTGTGGGACAGCGTTGATAACCAAAAACATCCGGCAAAATCCAGGAGCGTTGCCCAATGTCGGCAAGCTAGGGGCTGATGTTTAGGGCCCACTTGCACCATTGCCACAGGGATCGGATCCCTTCTAAGCCTTTGACCCCCGGTGCCCGCAGTCGAGCCAGGTGTTCCACCGAGCGATGGGCACAGTACTGTAAACCTAAAAACGTATCCACCGGCGCATAGGGCCCGCCCAAGGTGATGATCCCGGCGGCGTACATTCGCCCATCCCGGTTGCGCATCTCCGCCAGCTCAAAGTCGTTGGAGACATGCAAGCGCCCGTGAGGATTGAGGGGCAGGTTGTAGTGGGTAATTAGATCGTTGAGGAGAGGATTGGTCATGGGATCCGAAACCAAACCCGTACAGTCGATAACAAAATCGGCCTCCACCTTTAATTGCGTGTTGTTGTGGGTACCTCGAATGTAGGTTACCGGCTTACCCTTGTCGCCGGGAACCACCGACTCCACCTTGCCGAACACAATCGAGTACCAGCCCTCTCGCAACCCTTGCCGCACGATCCGCCGCCACTTCCGCCGACTTGCTGTCGTGGTGCCGCCCCAGGCTTCCAGCAGTTCGCGCCGTTCCAGGGGGGTCGCCGCTTCCAATTTGGCCCGCAGAACTCCTCCCCAAGTGCCCTTGGGCCAGTTGAAGGGCTGAAACTCCCAATGGTTCTCCACTGCCCGTTTGGCTCGTCCGAAGCGATTACCGCTTTTGGGCGCACGGCTCAGATGCACCACCGAGATGCGGGGGTTGACTTTGCGGGCTTCGTAAAGGCGTTCCATCACCTGAGAGGCGACGATCCCAAATCCCCGAATTAGGACGGTGCCACCTTGTTTCTCCAACTGCTCATAAACGTGATCATGAGGCTCATAGCCGTGTACCACCGATCTCAAATCTCCTGTTTTTTCGCGAAACTCCTGCAGGTCGTTGAGCAGTTTGATGGCCGGATATCCAGTTGCCAAATGGAGATACTTGGCCACCATAAAACGGTGATCTGTATGGCCGGGCCGCGTTGCCGAATAGGCCACCACATATCGCCCATCCTCCGTTTTGCGAATGGCGCGAATATGGCCGTAACACAACATTTGCTCCCAACCAATTCGGGCTGCCTCCCGATCCATTGAGGCAAATACATCCCCCGCCCGCGGCGTATAGGTATCTGCCAACAAGGGCTCACTAAATACCTGCCACAAAAAGCCGAATGCTTCCAACAATCGGCCGGAGAAAAAGGAACGCCAAGCATCTCGCAGGGCATAGCCGGGCCAGCCCCAAATGTTGTCTGGACAAGAATCGGAGCCAGAGCGAATTCGCTTCCAGCGGGGGATCTGGCAGTTGGTCAAAAGCCGTTCATACCGTTCGTAGGGTTTGCGGGCAATGCTGATGACGCGGATGTGTTCCGGTCTGACCCCGTAGATGCGCAGGGTATCCACCCAGACAAAGCTGCCGATACCGCCGCCCAAGGCCAAATAGAGGGTCTCTTCCACAGGTAGTCCGGTGGCTTTGAGGGCGCTCAGGGCAATTTGCTCAGCTCGAAACAAATCCGGCGGCGGAAAATCCGAGCCAGCCCGCACCTCGGGAAGCTGCTCTGGGGTAAAAACCACCGTGGAAGCCGGGGGAACCTCAAATGCGGTGTCGGGTTGGGTGGCCGGGCGAATCAGTTCGGTGCGCGGCTCCAGCAAAAGAGTAGGGGTGCCGGTCAGAAGGGTGGCATTGGGATCCCTGGGGGAGACCAAACCCACGGTGATGCTGTAGGGGCCAAGCTCCACCACTTCTCCCCCCTGGAGCACCCGGCGTGCCTGACGGATTTTTTCCCCATTGATGCGGCTGCCGTTGGCACTGCGATCTTCATAGATGACCTGGCCATCCTCACCGAGATAGACGAGGGCGTGATAACGGGAGATCTCCTGGCTGGCAAACACAGCCCGCGCCACTTCTCGACCTTGCCATTCCTGTGGCAATTGGGCCAGCTCCCTGCCCAAGGCAAGAGGCAATGGAAAAATCAGCTCCTGCTGTTCTTCGGTGATGGGATCTTCCCAGCTCAGTTGAATTTGCATAGCTTCTGCTTACCTTTACAAAGATCATGTACAAAGATCATGAAGAGGCCATTGAGAAAACACAGAACAGCGCGACCTCACAGGTCACTTTTGGTTTGCCCGGGATCCCTTTTTTCTATCCCCCACGGACTTGGATCAGCCACTGGGATCTGTAAGAAGAATTAAGAAGAATAGAAAGGGTTGGTCCTCTAGAGAGGAGGTTGTGGGGCTTTGCCAGCTTCTGGAGGAGGGATCACCAAGGTAGCGCTCAAGACCAAATGTCCACAGTAGGGACAATTCTGACCCTGATATTCTGGGGGCAGGTAGTGAGGGTTTTCCAGGCGGCTGCACTTAACCTTGAGGGCGTCCAAAGTGCCGCGGCTGAGGGGAACCCCCTGATTCTTCCTGGCCACTTCTATAGACTTCACCCTCAGCACAATGTGCCCCAACTGAATTTGGCTATTGGCCTCAAGCGCAAGCTCCTCCTGAATTATTTTTCGGCCATTCACCCAGACGGGGTTGGGCTGCTTAGGAGGCAAACGATCCCGAGTTAAGTTGCGAATGTGAAAGTTTAAGGTTTTGGGATCAAAATAAAGCCCGGCGTGAACTCCTGAGACCGAGCGAGTTGGGTCATTGAGCACCACATCACAGCTGGGATCCCGTCCAATGGTAACCAGCTTGGAGGGAACAGGCGAAACCGTTTGCGATCGGCGCCGGTCGGCCTCGGTCCATTCTAAAGTGAGTTGACACACGATCCCATTCTCCACAGTTCAGCGCCTCCATTCCCTAGATCGGCTTCAGCATATCCAAAGGTCAGCTTGGGGAAAGCAGAAGATGTCTTTTTCGTCAAAATTGTTATCTTTTTGGATAACTATAACCTACTCCCCTGACCAAAGGCTTGCGCTGATCCGGATCACCTGAGTTGGGATCTCCGAGTTACATTCCTGCTGGAGACCGTGCCCAAACGCTCCGCGCCGCTTCCGCGACCACCCTCAGCTCCTCTTCCAGAGGGAGAGGGGAGCCAGACGGAAAGGTTTCATTCATGATGTTTAGACCATGATGTTTAGAGTGACTACATACTCGACTTTATCCCCACCCGATTTGAAGCAACAAAACTCGATCTCCTCAGGAACGGCGAGGCCGTTCAAGTTTGACCGAGGTGGCCTGATCCCTTGGCCGGAAGCCTCAGAAATCCACCTGAGAGATAGGGCCTAGAGTGAGTTTTGAGTTTCTGGGGATCCTGCAAGACTAGTATCCTCTGTGTCTTTATCCAAACCGTTTTCAAAGCACTCCGGTAAATGGGAAACTGCCGCTGCCCAGCCGCTCCTGCCGATCGAACACACTGATGGTGAGCTGATGGGATCCCGTCTGGGTGACGGTAAAGCGGCTCTGGGGCAGGGTAAGCCCTGTTACGGTACAGGCGGTGGCTCCAACGAAGCAGCCGGGCAATTGGGAAGCGTCGAAAGCCCCTAGGGTTACAAAGTTGCCCAGGGGAGTGGTGACGGCAGCCAAGAAAGCGTTGGATCCGCGGATCCCGGCAGGAGCCTCGACGCGGAAGGAGACGACAAAGGTGGGGGTTTGCCCTACGGGGACGGTGCGGGGCGAGAGATCGGTGATGGTGAGAGAAGGAGGAGGGAGGGGCGTCGGCAGGGGCAGGGGGCTGCTGCTGGTCGTCTCCCCGCATCCCGCTAAAACGACGCCCAGGAGCCACAGCAGGGGGATCCGTCTGTTCAGGAGTTGGGCAGGCTGCATAGGTTTCCGTTACCTTCAAATGAGCTGGGTTGCAAGTCTTCTCTTGGCAGAAAGGGAGGGTTCCTCCTATCCTCCCCTGCCCAGGGCTTTGGCTCCATTGTGGCGGGAGGGTCTCGACGGAGCCAGTCCTTGGAAAGGAGAAAACCTGGCTAGAAGCAGCCTGAGCTCCTTCGCCTATTCCTCTTGCAGGAGCTTTTGGCAGGCATTGGCAATGGCCCAGTCTTCCTGGGCTGAGATGACCAACACCCGCACCGGAGCATCAGAGGTGCTGATGTCGCAGTTGCGCGGGGATCCGGCGTTGAGAACTGGGTCGATCTGGATCCCCAAAAAGCCTAGGTTGGCACAGGCTGCGGCCCGTACCGGCGCCGCGTTTTCCCCGATGCCGCCGGAGAAGACCAAAGCATCCAGCCGATCCAGGCTCATGAGCATGGCCCCAATCTGGCTGCGCAGGCGGTGGATGAAGAGGTTAAAGGCCAGCTCGGCGCGGGCATGGCCTGCCTGCATGGCTTCCAGGATCACTCGCATGTCGCTGCTGAGGCCGGACACGCCCTGCAAGCCCGATTCCCGGTTCAAGATCCGATCCAGCTCCTCCACGTCCATGCCCCGGCGCAACTGGTGGATGAGGATCCCCGGATCCACCGAGCCGGAGCGGGATCCCATCATCAGGCCCTCCAGGGGGGTATAGCCCATGGTGGTGTCGACGCTGTGGCCCCCGCGAATGGCCGCCAGAGAACAGCCATTGCCCAGGTGGCAGGTAATGAGCTGCAGCTCTTCCAGGGGCCGGCCCAGGATCTCAGCGGCGCGGCGGGCACAGTACTCGTGGTTGATGCCGTGGAAGCCGTAGCGGCGGATCCCTTGCTCGGCCCAGGCGTAGGGAAGAGGATAGAGGGCGGCTGCCGCAGGCATCTGCTGGTGAAAAGCGGTGTCGAAGACAGCCACCTGCGGGATCCCAGGCAACAGTTGGCGCAGGAGGCGAATGCCCTCAAGAGCAGGGGGATTGTGAGCCGGTGCCAGGGGGCTTAGTTGCTCGATGGCCTGTTCCACCTCGGGCGTAATCAAGGTGGGCTGGCGATAGAGGGATCCCCCATGCACCACCCGGTGGCCAATGGCCTTGATCTCAGTCGGCCCTGCCAGCAGGGATCCCTCCCCTTGCCAGAGGCTTTGAAAGAGAGGAGCCAAACCGCTAATGCCGGAGGGAGAGGAAAGGGCGGGAAAAGGCTCCCAGGGACCGCCCTGCCGCCGGACTTGAATCAGGGCCTGGTCGGGCTGGTAGGCAAAGTCCACCTGCGCCTGCCAAAGGGGGGTGGTCTCCACCGTACTCTCAACGGTTGCAAAGAGGGAGGATTTGAGGCTGCTGGAGCCGGCGTTGAGGACCAGGATGGGCACGGGACCCTCCTTCTACCAAAAAGCGCCGTAAGGCCCCGCCTTTGAAGGTGGGGATGTAAGGCGCAGCATTTTATCCAAGGTTTCCCCTGATAATAAACTAGAATCATGCGCGAGAAAGTCATGCGCGTCAAAGCGCTCCGCGCCGCTAAAGCGAGGGAAGCCAAGCTCCTTCATGGAGCACCAGCCCAGTACCAAGCCTTGGATGAAGCCACCCGCACAGCGCAGTTTGTACGCAACAAATGCCTGCACTATTGGATGGACAATCAAAGCGTGGGCAAGAAGGAGCTGTACGCTCTTTGTAAGCATCTGGCCGAGGAGTTTGTTGCCAAGCTCAACTCAACAGCCAGGCAAGCCAGTGCGGAGGGAGCTTGGGCAGCCATCTCCAACTTCTACCGCCGTTGTCGTGATGGTGAGAAGAAGAAGGGCTACCCCCAGTGAGCGCTCCGCGCCGCTTCGCGAGCAAAAAGAACTGCCGCTCGGTGGAGTACAAGCAGTCGGGCTGGAAGTTGTCGGCAGATGGAATGTCCATCACCTAAGGCCTACGGCCCGCTAACGCGAACACCGACGGCAACCAGGCTGGCACCTTTGCTCTGTACTGCAACGGGGAGGCGAGGAAACTCATCCTCAGCTCCAAAATCAACCGGGTGCGGGTTATCCGGCGGGCAGATGGGTACTACGCCCAGTGCTGCCTTGACCTTGAGCGCAGGGAAAAGAGCCAGTACACCGGCAACGTGATCGGCCTTGACTTAGGGCTGGAGCACTTCTACACCGACCAACACGGCAACAAGGTCAGTTGCCCTAAGTTTCTGCGCCGTGCTGAACGCAGACTCAAAAAACACCAAAGGAGGTTGAGTCGCCGGTTTAGAAAGGGCATTCAGAAACAGTCCAAGAACTATCTCAAGCAGAAACAACGTCTTGGCAAGCTGCACCTCAAGGTTCAACGCCAGCGTAGAGACTGGGCAATCAAATTTGCCCGGTGCGTGGTGTTCGCCTTCGGCGGCGCGGAGCGCTTTGTCTCACGACATCGTGGTGTATGAGGACTTGCAGGTGCAGAACTTGGTCAAGAACCATCATCTGGCCAAGTCGTTCGCGTTAGCGGTGCGGAGCACTTTCCAGGATGCCGCAGGGAGCATTTTCACCGGGTGGCTGGACTACTACGGCAAGGTGTAAGGACTACGTCCCGCTTACGCGATTGGCAAGGTGGCGATTGCCGTGCCGCCGGAGTACACCACCCAGGAGTGTTCAAGGTGCGGCTACCTGGTGAAGAAGACTTTATCCACTCGCACACACCGATGCCCGCGTTGCGGTCTGGTGCTGTGTCGCGACCACAACGCCGCTCTCAACATCTTGCGCCGAGGTCTAGAACTCTTAGGCATGGTGTGGAACGGTACCTCAGGGCAAAGCGCTCCCCGCCGCTGGCGCGAGGAGGGAACCGCCCCGCAAGGGGGAACGCTTGGGGAGGGTGGCACCGCTGCCATGAAGGGGCAACCTGACATGGTAAGTGCGCTCGTGGAACCAAGAACGAGAATCCTCGGCCTACGGCCCGCTGTCGCGAATGCCCTTTAGGGCGGGGAGTATGTCAATCCAGGCTAGCCAGCCGTTTGCGCTTGGAGGGTAAGGAACTCAGGCAGTTTGCGCCTGGCGCACCAGGCCTGTGGCCGCCAGAGCAGCCAAGGCGCGATCCCGGTAGCGGGCGTAGCGCTCTTGTTTGCTGCGAACTTTTTGCCCCTCCAGCTCCGGCAGGAGGCCAAAATTGGCCGGCATGGGCTGGAAGTGCTTGGGATCGGCGCTGCTGATGAACTGGAATAGGGATCCCATCATCGTCTCCGGCGGCAGCGTGATCAAAGGCAGCCCCAGGGCCAGGCGGGCGGCGTTCTGTCCGGCCAGCCACCCTCCTGCCACGGCACAGGCGTAGCCTTCGGTGCCCACCAACTGGCCGGCAGCCAACAGCGTTGGCCGGCGGCGAAATTGCAACGTAGGCAACAGAAGCTGCGGCGAATTCAAAAAGGTGTTGCGGTGCATCACGCCAAAGCGGACAAACTCCGCCGCCTCCAGGCCAGGGATGAGGCGAAAGACCCGCTGCTGTTCTCCCCACTTCAAATTGGTTTGAAAGCCCACCAGGTTCCACAGCTTGCCCGCTTTGTCCTCCTGGCGCAACTGCACCACCGCATAGGGCCGCGATCCCGTGCGCGGATCCACCAGCCCCACCGGCTTCAGGGGCCCAAAGCGGAGAGTATCTTTGCCGCGGCGGGCCATTTCTTCAATGGGCAGGCAGCCCTCGAAAAACTTGCGCTCCTCCTTTTCAAAGTCTTTGAGGGGCACCTGCTCGGCCTCCACCAGCGCCTGCCAGAAGCGCTCGTACTCCGCCTCGGTCATGGGGCAGTTGAGGTAGGCCGCTTCCCCCTTGTCGTAGCGGGAAGCCTGAAACACCACTGCCCGGTTGAGGGAATCCCCGGTAACAATGGGGCTGGAAGCGTCAAAAAAGCTCAGGTATTCCAGGCCCGTAAAAGCTTGCAGCGCCTTGGCTAGGGGCTCGCTGGTCAGCGGGCCCGTGCAGAGGACGGCTATCCCTTCCGGGATCCCGGTCACCTCCTCCCGGCGCAGGGTGATGAGGGGATGGTTGGCGATGGCTTCCGTTAGGGCCTGGCTAAAGCGGGCCCGATCCACGGCCAGGGCTCCCCCTGCCGGCACGGCGTGGCGATCGGCGGTGGCGATGACCAGGGATCCCAGTTGGCGCAGCTCTTCCTTGAGCAGGCCTGCCGCCCGGTCGCTGGCTAGGGCCCCGAAGGAATTGCTGCACACCAGCTCTCCCAGTTGATCCGTGTGGTGGGCCGGGCTCTGCCGCACAGGGCGCATCTCCGACAGGATGACGGGCACCCCCAACTGGGCAATCTGCCAGGCGGCTTCTGTCCCCGCCAGCCCCCCACCCACCACATGGATGGGAGCTAGGGTCTCTGCTCGGCTCATGGAATGGGGCATCATGACCTCCCGCAACAGTCCTCAGGAAGCGAAAAAGGGGCCCTCGCTGGGCCAGAAGAGCAACCTCCCAAGGAGGTGACCTTGATGATCAGCATGGCTCAAGCTGGACGGTGTAGGGCAAGCGGTTGGAGAATAGGCCCCACCGATGGAGGCCAACCAGGCTGCTGCCCAACTCCTTGCCCGAAGAGGGCTACAGCTAGATGAAGGCGCTTCCCCACCCCTCCGTGGGCTCTCTTCCAGCCAGAGTTCCTCCCGTCCTGCAAATATGCCCACTCTCGACCAGGAACAACTCCAACAAGCCTACTTTTTGGCAAACGGCAAGCAGGACACTGCCCTGCGGCTTCAGGCGGCAAAATGGATGCGCAGGTAATCTTCCTCCATCTTGGCACGGGCCGGCTTCATGGCGGCCAGGGTCTGGGGCAACACCAGGTTGCGGCGGTGGTTGCCAATGCGGATGTTGAGCTCGTCGCCAGTTTTGCTCAGCTCCACCTGCTCTTTTGGGATCCCGGGCAAGTACAGATCCAGGCGGTACTGGCCGTTGTCGCTAGCCACGTTCATCGTCTGCTCGGCGTAGAACACCTCCGCCGGGTTGCGATCCCCCCAGAGATCCTTTTTCAGGCGGGCCAGGGCGTCCCACCCCACCAGCTCCTCTGGGTAAAGCGGGATCTCCACCACCGGCAGGGGGGCAAAGTTCTCGTGGATCTCCTGGCGATATTTCTGCTGGGCGGCCTTCCAGGCGGCAAAGTAGGGATCCACCACCCCTTCCGGCAAAATGCGGTTGGCAATCACCAAATCGGTGGCGACGCCGTAGAGGCTGAGGTAGGCATGGGCCCGCAGCGACTCCTTGATCACCATCTTTTCGGGGTTGGTGACTAGGCGCACCGAGGTGATGCGGTTGTCGGTGAGGATGCGCTCCAGCCGCTCGATCTTCTGGTAGAACTCGTAGGGGGCATCCAGCACCTGGTCATCCGGCAGGGGGATCCCGGTTAGCCCTTTTACAATCGGCTCGGCAATGGGGCGCAGCACCCGCGCCAACCCCTGCAAAGGTTTGTAGAACTTGCGCATGTACCAGCCGGAAACATCGGGCAGGCTCAAAAGGCGCAAGGCCGTACCGGTGGGAGCCGAGTCGATAATCAGCACATCAAACTTGCCCTCGTCGTAGTGGCGGTTGACCCGCACCAGGGCGAAGATCTCGTCCATCCCCGGCAGCACCGCCAGCTCCTGGGCCTGCACGCCATCCAGCCCGCGGGCCTGCAACACCTGCGTGATGTAGGTCTTGACGGATCCCCAGTTCAGCTCCAGCTCCTGCAGGGCATCTAGCTCTGCTCCCCAGAGGTTGGGCTTGACCTCCACCGGCTCGTGGCCCAGGGGCTGGTCGAAACTGTCGGCCAAGGAGTGGGCCGGATCGGTGCTCAACACCAGGGTCTTCAGGCCGAGCTCGGCACAACGCCAGCCGGTTGCCGCTGCCATCGAGGTCTTGCCGACCCCACCTTTGCCGGTCATGAGGATGATGCGTTGCATGGGAGCGCTCTTTACGTTCTTTTACAGCTCTAGGCTAACCGATTTGCCCCTCTGCCCACAGCGGCCTGGAGGGCAGTTACCAGGTACACTATTGATTGCCTATGGCTGGCCAAGGAAGTAACGGCCAGAAAGCAAGCCTGTGAAGGCGGATGGGAGGTGTAAGATGATGCGTCGTTGGCCCAATCTGCTGCTGATTGCCATCCTCACATTGGGTCTGTGGCTGGGATCCCTTCCCGTCCAGGCGGCTGCCGCCTTGCCCCGAGAGCTGCAGCAGCTGGAGCAACAGGTGGAGCAGCTGCAGAGCCTGGTGGATGCCGAGGACTGGCTCGAGATCCGCTCCTACATCCATGGGCCGATGGGCCTGACCCGCAAGACCTTAACCAGCCTGGCAAACACCTTGCCCCAGCAGCAAAAGCGGGAGATGCTGCGCTTGGCCAAGGAAATGGGCCGCAGCTTGGAAGAACTGGACTTTGCCGCCAAAGCCTACGACCAGCCAGAGGTGGAAGCTGCCCAGGCCAAGGTGAGAAAGACGTTGCAAGAGCTGAAGGCCCTGTTTTCCCAGTTGGGGACAGAGCATCAAGTTAAGGGGAAACGCTCCCGCAGATCTTGAACTACCGGCGGGGGCACCAGGTGATCGATGGGGCCGCCCAGCTTGGCCACCTCCTTGACCAGGCTGCTGCTGACGAAGCTGTGTTCGCTGGCGGTGGCAAGGAAAAGGGTTTCCAGCTCGGGGGCCAGGAGCTTGTTGGTGTGGGCCATCTGCAGCTCCACGTCAAAGTCGGACAAGACGCGCAAGCCGCGCACGATAACTTTTGCCCCCCGTTGGCGGGCATAAGCCACTGTCAAGCCGGAAAAAGTATCGACCTCAACGTTTTTTAGGTGGGCAACAGAAAGGCTAATCTGAGCCTGCCGCTGCTCCGGGCTGAACAGAGGGGTCTTGTTGGGGTTTTTCAAGACGGCGACGATCACCTTGGAAAACAGGCGGCTGGCCCGCTCGATGATATCGAGGTGCCCAAGGGTGATCGGGTCAAAGCTGCCAGGATAGAGGGCGATCATGCTAGAGAGGAGTACCGCTCTTCTTACCCTACCTGCTCTCGGGCCCACGCCAGATAGGTAGCGCTTACCTGAGCAGGCCGGCATAGCCAGGATCTCCGGCTCCTGGTAGGGGTGGAGCTCCCGCAGCCGCTGTTCCAGGCGGGGATAAGCAGTGGAGGGCAATTTGAGCAACAGCAAAAACTCGGCCTCCCTCTGCAGGGATCCCTGCCAGCGGTAGTAGGAGGTGATCGGCGGCAGCACCTGGGCACAGGCCACATAGCGCTCGGCCACCAGAGTGTGTGCCAAACGATGGGCGTCGGCTTCGGATCCCACGGTGGTCATGACAACCGCCAGGGTATCGGGGGCGGTCTTTTCCTCCATCGGAAGCAAGCTCTAGGCGTCGACCTCCCCTGATCGTACCGCTGGATCCTCGGATCGCCATCCCAGTTGGGTCAAGCCCCCCGGAGCGGCGGTGTGGCCTTGGCAAAATAGGGCCGCCTTTGGTGCCAGCGCCAAGCTGTCTGCAGGATCTCGGCCAAGTCGGCATAGCGGGGCTGCCAGTTGAGATCCCGCTGGATGGCCGTGGCATCGCCCACCAAGCAGGGGGGATCCCCCGGTCGACGGGCTCCAACTTGCACCGGGATCTGTCTTCCAGTTACCGCTGCTGCCGTGGCGATCACCTCCTGAACAGAGAAGCCCTGGCCATTGCCCAGGTTGTAGGCTGCCTGCACAGGCTGGCCAGACGCCAGCGCTTCTAAGGCCAACACATGGGCCTGCGCCAGGTCGGCGACATGGATGTAGTCGCGGATACAGGTGCCATCGAGGGTGTCGTAGTCGTCGCCAAAAACAGTGATGTGGGGGCGTTGGCCGGCGGCGACTTCCAGCACCAGGGGGATGAGGTGGGTTTCGGGGTCGTGGGCTTCGCCGATTTCTCCGTCGGGATCGGCGCCGGCGGCGTTGAAGTAGCGCAGGCTGATAAACCGGATCCCGTGGGCGGTCTGGAAGTCCCGCAGCATCTGCTCCACCACCAGCTTGCTCTGGCCGTAGGGGTTGATGGGGCGCTGGGGGTGGGTTTCCGGGATCGGGATCTGCTCCGGCACGCCGTAGGTGGCACAGGTGCTGGAGAAGACAAGGTAGGGGATCCCGTGATCCCGCATGGCCTCCAGCAAGGTCAGGGATCCGGCCACGTTGTTGCGGTAGTATTTGCCCGGATCCTTGACCGACTCGCCCACGTAGGCATAGGCGGCAAAGTGAATCACCCCTTCGGGCCGATACTGCCGAATGACCTGATCCAGCCGCTGGCGGTCGGCAATGTCGCCGATTTCCAAAGGCCCCCAGCGAACGGCCCAAGGGTGGCCGTAAACCAGGTTGTCGTAGGCAATTGGCAGGTGGCCGTGGGCTGCCAGGGCCTTACAGGTGTGGCTGCCGATATAGCCCGCGCCGCCGGTAACCAGAAGCCGCATAGGTCAGGGGGAAGGAAATTCCTGTCTAGAATACAGCTACTCTTGCAGACCTTGGCAATGGCCCCGGCCTATTCCAGGAGCTGATGCCAATCCAGATGAGGCCGCCAGGCCTCTGCCAGACGATCCAGCAGTTCTTCGCGTTGCTGGGCATAGTGGCCGTCCAACTCCGGCAAGGGATCCCAGCCTTTTTGGCGGCGCAGCCCGTTTAGCCAGTGGCGCCGCCAGCGGTGGTTGTCGAAGAGGCCGTGCAGATAGCTGCCCCAGACCCGGCCTGTGGGATCCCGCCAGCCCAGGCCTTCTTGCTCGAAGATCGGCAGGCAGCCAGCGGGATCGGCCTGGGTGGATCCCTGATGGATTTCGTACCCCTGGACGGGAGCGGGGGCGGGCCAGCGGCTTTGCGTCTGCACCTGCTGGGTAACCTTGGTGGGTTGCAAGACAGTAGTCAGCGGCAGGAAGCCCAGCCCGGGGTAGGTGCCGGCAACTCCCTCTAGGCCGGCGGGATCGGCGATGGTTTGCCCCAACATCTGCAGCCCGCCGCAGATGCCGACGATGTGGCCGGAATAGAGGCGCAGTTGGTCGGCCAGGCCGGTCTTTTGCAATGCCAACAGATCCTTGAGGGTGGTTTTGCTGCCGGGCAGGATGACCACATCGGGGGATCCCAGGCTCTGGCCGGGGTGAACCCAGCGCAGATGGACGCTGGGCTCGGCCAGCAAGGGGTCGAAATCGGAAAAATTGGCCACCTGGGGCAGGCGGATCACGGCAATCTCCAGGCAGCTCCCCCGCCCGGCACGTTCGCGGCGATTTTCCCAGAGTTGAGGGCCCGCCTCAAGGCCCATCGAATCCTCTTGCGGCAGCGTCCAGTCCAGCCAGGGCAGAACTCCGACCACGGGGATCCCGGTGTAGTTCTCCAGCCAATCCAGGCCGGGCTGCAGCAGCTCCCGTGCGCCGCGAAACTTGTTGATGACAATGCCGCGAATCAGGGCCCGCTCGGCCGGCTCCAGCAACTGCAGGGTGCCCACCACATGGGCCAGCGCCCCACCCCGGTCGATGTCCGCCACCAGCCAGGTGGGAGATCCCAGATGCAAAGCCACCCGCGTGTTGGCCAGATCCCGGTGTTTGAGGTTTACCTCCGCCGGGCTGCCTGCCCCCTCGCAGATAATCCACTCGTACTGCTGTTGCAAGCGGGCCAGGGCCGTTTTCACCGCCTCCCAGGCCGGCGCAAACCAGCGCTCGTAGTACTCGCCGGCGCGACAGGTATCTACTGCCACGCCGTTGAGGACGACCTGGGAAGTCAGGTTGCCCTGCGGCTTGAGCAAAATCGGGTTCATCTCCACCGCGGGCGGGATCCCGGCGGCCCAAGCCTGCAGAGCCTGCGCATAGGCAATCTCATGGCCCTCCGGGGTGACGTAGGCATTCAGCGACATGTTCTGGGCCTTGAAAGGGGCAACCTTCTTCCCCGCCTTTTTGAGAAGGCGACAGAGGGCAGCTACCAAAAGGGTTTTGCCCACGTGGGAAGAAGTCCCCACGACCATCAAGGATCGGCAAGCACTGCTCATTCGGCTCCCTTTCCCTCCCAGGCCGATTGTCCACCCTCTCCCCTAAGCCGACTGCGCTAGGTTGACGGATTGGCCCTCTGCTGGCCAAAGTCTTCGCGCCAGCAATGCAAAAAGCGTACCCTTGCGCCTAGCGGGAAGTTCCCGAATCAGCGAAGGGGAACTGCCCAAAAAAGCCTTCTGCTGTCTCAAGCAGACCTAGCCCAGCTTAAGACTGGGGCAGATGGATTCGAACCACCGAATGGCGGGACCAAAACCCGCTGCCTTACCGCTTGGCGATGCCCCAATTTACACTGCTTGACTACTTTAGCGATGCAACCTTGGATCTGTCAACAGGCTGCGGCCACCTCTCATCTCCTCAGGAACCAAGTTGGATCCTTTGCCGAGGTCAGGGTTGACCTCAAAAGGGTTGGGCAGAGGGGGAATGCGGGCCACCTCGAAGAAGTAGGCGCGGATCTCCGGCCCAAAGTAGATAACATCGCCACTCCTCAAGTAGTGGGTAGCTACCCGCGTGCCGTTGACGAACACCCCATTGGTGCTGGACTGCCCCTTGCGGTTGCCGTCGACTAGACAATACGTAAATCCTGTGCGATTGGACTTGGTGGGCACTCGCACCAAATAGGCGTGGCGGCGGGAGACGAAGCGGTTGACAATCTGGATGGCATTGGAGGGATCCCGTCCGATCGTGTAAATGCTCTCCCGCAGGATGTAGCTGCAGGGCCGCACAGGATGGCAGACGGACAGGGTGAACTCCGGGTGAGACACCGGCTGCTGCGGGACTTGGTCGAACAGATCCAACGGCAGATCGAAGTCCTGACTGCCGGACAGATGGCCTCTGCCCACTGCCGTAGTAGAGGTAAAAAAATCGTCGTAGCTCTGGGGCAACAGCGTTTCCTCCTCGACGCTCAACTACCTGCCCGGCAGCCTGGCTCTTCCAGTCCAACTCCCTGAACCCTAGAGTTCCCAGAAACTAGGAGACACCCAACATCCCCCCGGCGTTGGCGGGCTGGTGGAAAACTCATAGGCCTTAATGTACACTACTATACACCACAGGCAGCCTTGGAGATACTCCCTTTTCCTAAAAAAAATTGGAAAAATTGGGTTTGGGTTCAGGTCGGAGCTATTCCCGTTTTAAGGGATCCCTTGGGAGCCACAGCCTTGGCCGCGGGCGGGCTATTCTGGGTAGCAGGTTTGTAGCCTTGAGGTGTGGGTGTGACGGAGGCCCTGTTGCGTCGGTTAGATGTGGCCACAGAGGCGGCCCTGGAGGCAGGGGCTTTGCTGCGCAGTTACGTGGGGGGCACCCTTGCCATTGAGGAGAAACGTCCGGGCGACTTGGTAACAGCAGCGGATCGCGCTTCCGAGGAGCTTATCTTGAAAATCTTAAGGCGGCACTTCCCCGAAGATGTGATCTTGACGGAAGAATCCGGCCAGCAGGGATCCCCGCAGGGCGCCTACGCCTGGATGATCGATCCTCTCGATGGCACCACCAACTTTGCCCATGGCTATCCCTTTGCTGCCGTCTCTATTGGTCTGCTGGAGGGGCGGGAGCCGGTGCTGGGGGTGATCTACGACATCTTTCGCGGGGATCTCTTTCGCGCCGTACAAGGGATGGGCGCCACCCGCAACCGCCAGCCCATCCGCGTCTCTTCCACAACTGAACTCTCCCACAGCCTCTTAGTTACCGGCTTTGCGTACGACCGCCGCGAAACCCCCGACAACAACTACGCCGAGTTCTGCCACTTCACCCACCTCACCCAGGGAGTGCGGCGAGGTGGATCGGCTGCCCTGGACTTGGCCTACGTGGCCACCGGCCAGTTGGACGGCTATTGGGAGCGGGGCCTCTCCCCCTGGGACATTGCCGCCGGGATTGTCTTGGTGCGAGAGGCGGGCGGCAAGGTCACCGCCTACGATGGCAGCCCGGTGGATGTGTACAGTGGCCGCCTGCTGGCCAGCAACGGCTGGCTACACGCTGCTCTTCAGGAAGAACTGGCCCAGGTCAGCCCTCTGCCGGTCTCCTTCCCCATGCGGCGGGATCGCCGGTCTGGGGAGCAAAACGGCCAAAGTTTAAAGATCAGGTAAAGATCAGGCGAAAATTGGGTAAGGTTTACGCAAAGGCCCTCATGGCTCTTTCGCAAGGCAAGGGAGATAACTTGGCCGGGAAAAAGCTCCGGCGTCGTTGTTGGGCGGCAGGGTTTGGCCTGGCGCTGCTCTTGGGGATCCCGGCCTACCCTCAGCCTGCCCCAAAGCCGACCCTGCCCGCTCCTGCCAGCGAGCGAGCACAGGTTCCCGATTCCCGTTGGGCCGAGATTCAGGCGCGGGGGCGCATCCGGGTTGGCCTGGATCCCAGCCTGGGCCCGGCTTACCTCTACACCGACCTGGAGCGGCAAACCTACGCCGGCTTCGAGTGGGATATCCTGGAGGCGCTTGCCCAGACGCTGCAGGTGCGAGTGGAGCCCGTCTATGTGGCTTGGAGCGAGCAGTTGGCGGCTTTGCAAGCGGATGAGGTGGATCTCATCTGGGGGGCGCGGGAAGCTTTGGGCTTGGATCCGCAGCAGTTTCTCGCCACCCGACCCTACTACCTCAGCCCGCAGCGCTTGGTGGTACGGGATCCCGGGCCAGAGGAAGCTCCCATTGAGGCGCTGTCGCAACTCTTTGGCCGCAAAGTGGGCATTGTAGTTAACAGTACGGGAGCCGCTCTGTTGGAGGCGTACAACGAGAGGCGGGGCAACGCCATTCGTCTTTTTGCCACCAGCAACCCGGATCGCTTGTTTGCCCAGCTCCAGGCTGGCCAGTTGGATGCGGTGCTCGTCGATCAGCCCGTTGCCGCCCTGAGCCTGCGCCAGGCGGGATCCCGGCTGCGCCTGGCGGGGCCGCCTCTGTTCCCGATTCCTTTGGTGGGCGTGGTATCCTCACAGCATCCTTCCCTGAAGGAAGCCGTGGATGGGGCGATCGCAGTCCTGACCGAAAACGGAACTTTGCAACGCATCTTGGAGAAGTGGCAACTATGGGATCCAACTCTGATGTCCCCCGCCTCACCCGAGGGCTAGCCCGCTACGAGACCGACCATTTCGCCATCTTGGGCGTGCCCCTCACCGCCGATGCCAAAGGGATCCGACGCGGCTACCTGCAGGCGGCCAAGGCTCTGCACCCGGATCGCTTTGTCGGGGATCCGGAAGGGGCAGAGCGGGCCAACGTCCTCTTCGCCAAGCTGGTCAGCCCGGCCAACGAGGTGCTGGCCAAGGAGCGAGAGCGGTCAGAATATGAGACTGTGCTCAAGCTGCGCGTTCAACGCCTGCTGGAGTCGCCACCCCCCGATCTGTGGCCCACTGGAGAAGCTGTCAAAGACCTGGCCGAGCGCGCCGATTGGCAGGAAGAATATGTCCGGCGGGTGGAGAAGCTGGCCAAAGAGCAATACAGCTCTATGGCCACCCTGCTGGAGAAAACCGAGCAGTTGAGCGAGCTCAACCTAGCCTACCTGCTGCTCAAGGCCGGCTACAAAGGGATCCCCGCCCCTGCTGCCAAAACCACCACCCCGACGGGGATCCCAACCCCTTCCCCCAGCCGCACCACCTTGGGCGGGATCCCGGCTGCTCCACCCACCGCTCCCCCTGTCCAGCCCGCCCCTCCTTCGCCCCCAACCCCGCAACTTAGCCCCGCTGAGACCCGCTTCCTGCAGGCGCTGGACATGATCGAGCGCAAGCAGTACCGGGTTGCCATCCAGTATTTAAACTTCGCCATCAGCGCCCAGCCCAACGTGGCCCGTTACTATCTGCACCGAGGTATCGCCCACCTCAAGCAGGGCAACGCTGGCATGGCCAAGGCCGACTTCCTGCAGGCGAGCCGCCTCGAGCCGGCCAACGCCGAGTTGATGGCCGAGGTGCGCCGCTGGCTGCAGCAGGTCACCACCCAACAGCCGGTTCCCGTTCCCTCGGCCAGCCGTCAGACCTCCCAGGCCCAGAAAATCGTGCCACCGCCGCGCAAAGAGGATAGCGGCGGCTTCTGGAGCCGCCTCTTCGGCAAGAAAAAGTAGGCCAAACTCCCCTCAGGAAGCGCCCCCCAACACCAGCAGCGTGACCAGGGATCCCGTATTCCAGAGGCTGTGCAACAGGATGGGGGCCAGCAGGTTGCGGCTGTGGCTGTACACCACCCCCAGCACCACCCCCAGCATGGTCAAAGGCAACAGATCGGAAAGGTTGAGGTGGGCAAGGGCAAAGGTGAAGGCGCTGAGCAAGATGGCAGCCCCCATCGGCAAGTAGCGGCTCAGCGTCGGCAGCCAAAAGCCCCGGAACAGCACCTCCTCAAAAACAGGGGCACAGACAGACACCACGGCCAAAAACACCAAGCGCGCCCCCCAGCCATGGCTCTCCAGCAGCAGAGGCAAGATGGGGTTCCCGCCCCCCTGCCTGGGGCAGCAGCAACTGCGACAGCGCCGCTGCCAGCACCACCAAAGGCAGGGCCGCCCAGTAGCCGCCCAGGCCCCAGAGGATCCAAGGGCCCCACAGCCGCACCTGCAGCACCTTCTGCCAACCGGGATAGAGCCGAAGAAGCCGGTACAACAGCGCCGCCCCCAGCAGAGCGCCCGCATTGTAGGTGAGAAACAGGGCCACCGCCTGATGCCAAGGGCTGAGCTGCTGCGTCCCCAGGCCGAGCCCGACCGTGTAAAGGCGAGGCACCAGCGCATTGAGGAGAATGAAACCCAAAAACCAACCGGTCAGGACCGCCTGCGCCCCGATCCCCGGCCAAGGCACCTCCCACGGCGGGCCCACAAGAGGACGTTGGCGCCAGAAGCTCCAGCCCAGCCAGCCCAACAAGAGCACCAGCCCCAGCAGCGCCCCCAGCAGCGGGATCCCGCCCACCACCGCCAGCCGGAACAGGGCTGCCAAGGCCAATTTTTCCTGCTGCTGGTTGAGGGCATTGAGGCTGTCGCTGCGCTGTTGCAGCCGGTAGAGCTGCTGCAGGGCCACCGCCTCAAACCAACCGTCCAGGTGGTTGCGGATTTGCACCTCGGCCTCTGGCAAGATGCGCCGTGGCGTTCCCCACAGCCCTTGTAAAACCTGTGCCACCCTCTTCTGGCCGGATTCCAGCTCCAAGGGACGTTCTGGATCGACTACCTCTTGCCACTGCTGCTGGGCTGCCTCCAGATCCTCCTGGTAGACGTAGAGCAGACCCAGGCGCAGCCGCAGGGCGTCCAGCTCCGCCTGCAGATCCTGGACAGAAGCCAGGAGGACGGGATCCACTTCTTCTGGGGTTGAGGCCGGCCCCACCGCATCTGATACCCTGGCCAATTCGGGTTTGCCCCCTGCCGAGGAAGTCGCCCTTTCCAGCCGTGCCATCCGTTTGAGGCGCTGCAGGCGTTCGGCGTAGTTGTCGGCCACCTGCTGGTAGCGATTGTGGGCCAGCTCGAAAACGTTCTGCCCCAGCAGAGCCCGCGCCAGGTCCTGATAGCGGGGATCGTCGAGGGTGCGGGCAGCCTGCAGGGCGAGATTGGTTTGCAACAGATCCAACTGCGTTTGCGGCGGCGGCTGAAACCAACTGCTGGAAAG
>AFSR01000716.1_pt1 | contig 22456 bp, 20 predicted proteins | sample 296848 | NCBI WGS metagenome assembly AFSR01 (sample SAMN02954305, study PRJNA68063) | hot springs metagenome | biome: terrestrial; feature: Mushroom and Octopus hot springs; material: microbial mat core samples; isolation source: Yellowstone National Park Mushroom and Octopus hot springs ...
TGGCACGGCGCTGGGCGAACCGCGTCAGGACCCACCCGCTTATCTTATAGAGGTAGGTTTTTTAGGGAGCCCCTGCGTTCCTTCTCTCGTTTTGGGCTTCAGGACGCCCAGACTCCCCCTTCTCCCCTTGTGGGAGAAGGGGGTTGGGGGGATGAGGGGCAAAAACGTACAGGAATGTAGAAAGCCGCTTCTCTCCCAATAACTCCACCTTTGTGAGAGGGTCCCACCCGCCCTGCCTGCGGGTTAGCGCACCTGCACCCGCGAGAGTCGCAGACTCAGCGCGCGCGCATCGTTGCTCGCCGGATCGAGCCGCGCCGGGACGAAGGTCGGCGCGCTCAGTTCGATCACAATCCGTTGATCCGTCACGCGCTCCGATGGCACGAGCAGATGATACCGGCGCCACTCCCCGCGCACCACCGGTACACTCCAGGCGGCGCCATCTCCAATGCGCACGGTCAGCGGCGTTGTCGCCTCCGCCTCACCGCCGGTCATCGACAGAAGCAGAACCGCATCATCACGCAGCGGTTCCGCCAGCGGCAAAATAATAACTCCCTGCCCTTCGAGCCAGCGAAAACCGCCAGTTGCATCCTGCTCGGCAGGCGAGAAACCGGCAAGGTAACCTATGTCGAGACCATTTCCGACTGCCAGGATCCCTACCGGCGGCGGACGGAGCCACTCCAGCGCCCACTGCTGAACAGCCTCTCCTGCCGTCATTTCGATATAGGTCAGGATGGGCGCCGCCTGCGCCGGAATACCGATTTCGCGCAACAGCGCGCCGAAAACCAGTTCAGCACGCCGTGAACTTTTACGCTGCAACGCTGGCCAGCGCCTCTTCATAACGCCCCTGCGCCTTCAGCGCCAGCGCCAGATGCACCTGAGCATCGACAAAGTGGGGCTGAGCGGTGAGCGCAGCGCGAAATGCGCGTTCGGCAGCGATATAGTCACCCGACCGGTAGGCGGACATGCCGGTGATCATGGCACGTTCGCGGGCGATGCCGCTGGCGATGATCGCCGGGTAATCGCGGTAGGTCAGCAGCAACCAGAAGAATGCCGCAACCACAACGACCTGCACTGCAAGGTACGGCGTCCATCGCACCCTATTCCACTGCGCCCCGAGCATGCCGGCGCCGTACAGAGCAATCATCATCCACAGCGGCAGCAGATACCGTGGTTCAACATGGAAGATGAGCACGGTCAGCAACGAATAGCCGATCCATGCCAGGAAAAAGAGCCGGAAATGAATCCCCTCACGCACACGCCCTGCCAGCCCGGCAAATCCGGTAACGGTACATACCAGCCACATGAGATCACCGATCAGACCAAGAGGCGCTGTTTCACGCAGCGGTCGGGTGAAAAAACCTCGCTTGACGAAGTAATCCTCGACGAACTGCGCTTTCCAGATGTGACGAAAGGTGTCCCACATCGAGCGAAACGGACGCAGCGGATCGGCAGCCAGGATTTCGCGCGCGCGTTCGAGAGCGTAGATGTGGCGCTCCGACTGCGGCAGACGCTGCAGCGTATCGATATTCGCATTCCGGCGCGCCATATCATCCAGATCAAGCCAGAGATTGATCTGTCCCAGCGTATCAACAGGTATCAGATGTCCGTAGGTCAGGTAGTTGCGCGCCGTCCACGGTGCAATAACCGCCAGACACGCAGCCACAACGATAAGTGACGGCTTGACCGTGCTCATTGCCGCCTGCCAGCGCGACGCAGCGCCAGATGCGCCAACCGTCACCGCGCGGACGACCAGCCATCCCACCACGAACACGACGGCGTAGAGCGCCGGTGAGCGCGTGAGCGCCGCAGCGCCGAGCGCAGCGCCGGCCAGCGCCAGATCACGCAGCCGCTCCTTCTGGTCGTAGCGCACCAGCAACCACAGGTGAAGCAGTAAGAAAAACAGATACAGATGTTCGCTGAACAGTACGGTTGTCTGTTCGAGCAGCGGATACCAGAGCGCCAGAAACCCGGCAAACAACAATCCTGCGCGCGTACTGGCAAACAGCCGTCGCGCCAGCCCAAACCCGATGAGCGTCATAACCGCCGCCAGCGCAGTCTGCGCCAGTTGAACGAACAACAAACCGAGTTGCGGAACGCCCAGGATCAACGCCACCCGTAGCCAGAACGCAAAAAAGAAGACATGCAGCGGCGGGCGGATGAGCCAGGCGTCATCAACATATGCGCCCGTCACGGCGAACCGTAGCGCGCGACGGTAGTAATCGCCATCGTCGGCATTGGAGTAACGCGGATCGAGCGGGTTGACGCTGATGAACCACAGGCGGAGAGCAATACCCGCAACGACAAGGAGCGCCAGAATCGCGTATGTCGCTGTGATCGGCGATACACGCCATCCCGCCATATCGGTTAACTTGCGGCTTATCGTCCAGGCGCGTGGATCGAAACGCCGCGCCACTATCTGATGCCATTTCATGGTCTGACCTGTACGAGGGTATATTTACCGGCAATTGCAATCACTGCACCATCAGGGATTGCTCCGACTTCAGCGCTGTGCAGCAGGTAGCGCGTCGCCCGATCCGGCGGCGCAACGCGATGGGCAATCGCAGAGTACTTTCCGACCGGATCGCCCGGCGCCAGCACAACACGCAACGACTCTTCCGGCGGCAACGTTTGTTGCACCAGCCGCACCGCTGCCACCTCATCGGCGGGTTGCCGGTCGATCACGTCGCGCACACCGAGAGCGAAGCCGGATTGCGAGACGAGCAACAGGATCAGAATCACGCCGATCTGAAGCCGCACTGGAGTCAGCGTCCGGCTGACGCGCCAGCGCACGGATGGTTATGAGCAGCGTCCAGGCTGCGGCAAGCGCATAGACCGGCGCAAGCGGCAGGAAGAAACGCTGCAACGGCAGACCGACAGCCAGCGCAAGGGTGTACAGCGTCACCCATATGAGCAGTGGAACGGCGAACAGTGGCAGCGCCGGCTGAATTTCCTCAACGCCGTGTGACCGGAAGAGCGCCTTCCTCCCATGATAGACGAGTATTGCCAGCCAGCCAGCGAGTCCGATCACCGCCAGCCAGTTCGCCGGGAACGCCAGCAGGCGCAACTGTGACGCCCGACCGGCGTTATCGGCGGTCTCTGCGCCGCTGCCGATGAATGCGCGCAGATGCGTCCACCACGCGCCAGCGAAGCGACCGGGATCCTCCAGGATGACATCGGTAAGCGATACATCATTGCTCACCTCATTCCAGCGCCCCCAGTCACTGTCGCCGTAGACCGCCAGCCACACATTCTTCGCCTGTTGATTGTAGAGCGGTTGACCTGTGTCGCGCAGGTTGACGATCATCTGTGGCGCGGCGGCAATCGAAAAGGCGAAAGCAAAAACAAGGGCGTGGAAGGTTGAAGGTTTGCCTCTCGCCTCCCGCGCCTCGTGCCGCATCCACAGGAAGGCGAACACGCCGAAGGGCAGCAGCAGAATGCCGGGGTGTCGCACCAGAAACGCGCAACCGGCAACACCCCCGGCGAGCGCAGCCAGCCAGAGACTCCCCCGTATCCGATGACTCGCCAGCAGCGCCAGCGCCAGCGTGCAGAGTGCGGCGAAGGGCATATCGCTGCCGACGTACAGCGCGTACTGCACTACAAATGGGTTCAGCCCCAGTACCACGAGCGCAGCCAGCGCCGGACCGCGCCCCAACAGGCAACGCGCCAGCCACCACGTTGCGCCGAGCATAAGCATCCCCGCAAGTGCAGCGATCAACCGCGCCGCGAGAAACGGATTTCCAGCGGTCAGCGGCGCGAACAGCCAGATCAGAAACGGATACCCCAGGTTGTAGAAGCCATCGGCGCGCATCACCAGCGCCAGATCGACGGCGCGCGTCGCAAAGACGCGAAAATCTTTCTCGACCCCTGGAACCGACAGGGTGACGTGATCCTGCGCCGCCAGCAGGACTGCTGTCGTCCACACCGCAATGCCACCCACTGCCAGAACATCCGGCAGCACGGGCAGGCGCGCGGCAAGCGCCGGACCGTACCGCAATGTCACAATTGCGCCAAGAAGAGCGCAGATGCCGGGCAGCAAGCCGCGCAGTGGATAGGGATACGCCGGTTGCAACCGATAGAAGAACAGATACAGCGCCCCGATCAGGAGCATACCGACAATCCAGGCGCGCAACGGGGCAACGAAGCGCAGCCATCGAACCGTTCTACCGCCACGCACTCCCGTCAGCGCCAGAAAGAGCAACCCCCCGGCAAGCGCCCCCCACGCCATCTGCGCCGGGTACGGCTGCAATGGCGGCTGAGCAGTGCGATAGATGACCGTATCAACAAGTACGCCAACCAGGCGCGGATCGCCAGCGCTTACCGGGGCCACATCCGACCGAACGGTAATCAGTACGTCTTCCGGCTTTAGCGACACACGGCGGAGTGGGATCCGAACCTCCTGCCACTCACCGGTGGTTGCGCCAGTGTACACCTCATGACCATCGACCAGAATAGCGAAGTCTGGCAGCGCACCACTAGCGCGCCACCCGCGCAAACGGATCGTCACCTCTGCAGGAAGACCCGCCTGCGGCAACAACAGATAGGACTCGGCGCGTGTCCAGCGCGCACTGCCATCAGAGCCATGCAGGTAGGCGCGTGTCTGCGGCAGATCGAGACGCTCCGGATCATAAAATCCACGCACATACGCAGCATCGAACCGTCCAACATCGACATGATGTGTAACCGGTATCTGGCAGAGGATCGTCACCAGCGCCATGCCTGCCAGCGATGCCGCAATCGCGCGCACTGCCCACGTCAGGGCAGCCAATGAGTGCATAGCCGTCTTACCGCCTGCTGCGGCTCTCAGATACTGACGCATACGCTGCGGGAGTGTACCATACTCCATACTTATCGGCAAAGCATTAGCTATGGTATACTACGGCAACATCGACCTGTGCCGCACGCGAGGGAGGAGCATGATGCCTGACGCAAATGACATTGTGATCATTGGCGCGGCACGCACACCGATCGGGAAATTCCAGGGTATGTTTCGCGCCATCCCCGCCACCGACCTGGGTGCACACGCCGTTCGGGAAGCCGTTGCGCGCGCAGCGATTGACCCGTCGCAGGTCGATGAGTGCATTATGGGGAATGTGGTCAGCGCCGGGCTTGGGCAGGCGCCAGCGCGCCAGGCGGCGCTGCGCGGCGGTCTCCCGGAATCGGTCGGCGCGCTGACGATCAACAAGGTCTGCGGCAGCGGTCTCAAGGCGGTGACGCTGGCTGCCGCGCTCATCCGCTCCGGTGAAGCGTCGCTCATCGTTGCTGGCGGGATGGAAAGCATGTCGCGCGCACCCTACCTGCTGCCCCAGGCGCGGAGCGGGTATCGCCTGGGAAACGCTGAACTGATCGACTCGCTCATCCATGACGGGCTATGGTGCGCATTCGAGCACCACCATATGGGGCATGCCGCCGACTGGACGGCGCAAACCTACGGGATTGCCCGTGAGCAGCAGGACAGCTACGCCGCCGAGTCGCAGGCGCGCGCCGTTGCGGCGCAGGATGCCGGGGCGTTTACCGACGAAATCGCGCCGTTCAGGTTGCAAAGCGGTGACATCCTGACCACTGACGAACCGCCCCGTCGCGGCGTGAGTCTCGCCACGCTCAGCAAACTTTCGCCTGCCTTCTCACCGGATGGAACCGTGACCGCTGGCAATGCCCCCGGTCTGACCGACGGCGCGGCTGCGCTGGTCGTCACCAGCGCCCGACGTGCTGCCGAACTCGGCGTGCGCCCGCTGGCGCGGCTGACCGGCGTGGCGCAGGCGGCAGTCGCGCCACGCGAAGTCTTCACCGCGCCGGTTTATGCTATCCGTCGCCTGCTGGCGCAAACCGCGACCACCCTCGACCATTACGACCTGTTCGAGATCAACGAAGCATTCGCGGCGCAGATCGTTCAGAACATCCGCGCCCTGAACCTCGATACCGACCGGTTGAATGTGCACGGCGGCGCAATTGCCCTGGGGCACCCGATCGGCGCCAGCGGTGCGCGCATTCTGGTGACGCTCATCTACGCCCTGCTGCGTCGCGGCGGCGGGCGCGGCATTGCTGCACTCTGCCTGGGAGGGGGCGAAGCCGTGGCAGTGGCAGTCGAAGCAGCACCCTGATAGGCTTACATGGGTAGGTTTTTGGGGAAGCCCCTACGTGCCATCTTCCGTTTCAGGCATCAGGATGCCCAAACTCCCCCTTCTCCCCTTGTGGGAGAAGGGGGTAGGGGGATGAGGGGCAAAAGGCGCGCGAATGCAGCAAACCGCGCATTGCTGCTGATAACTCTACCCTTGAGAGCCCTGATAGGGTTGCGGGCGCCCACCCGCACTCCAGCGACGCAAATATTGCGAAATTGGTTACAAATTGTTACGAAATCGTATCATTCCTGCACGTCATCAGTATTATCATGGCAGGTACAATATTAAGTTGTCAGGAAAGGAACCGCCCACTATGGCTTCCCGGCAAGAACAGATCACAGCCATCATCGACCAGTTGATGACCAACACCGGAACCGATGTCGTCGGCGCTGCTGCTGTGGGGCTCGATGGCATCGCACTCGCTTCGCGCATGTCATCGGAAGTCAGCAATGAGCGGCTGGCAGCCGTGGCCGCCACCATCATGGGTGTTACGCGACGGGTTGGCAATGAGTTGAGAATTGGTTTTGCTGAAGAGATTATCATTAAAGCCAACAAAGGGTTGTTTATGGTGTTGCCTGCTGGCGACCAGAGCCTGCTCGCCATCAGTCTGCGGCAGGACGCCAATCTGGGATTGGTGCGCCTGGAGGCTCGTGATGCCGCGCGCTCAATCGGTCAAATCCTCACCATGGTATACTCCCCAAATTGACGCTCACGGAACACCCCATCCACGTTGATGGCGATGCCCCCACTTCGTTTCGTGGCTCGCTTCCCCGCCGAAAATAGCGCCGTCGCCCCGTCTCGCGGTTCATCGCCACAGGCGAGCATTCTGGCTCGCACTCGCTGTTTATCACCCGACATCAGGAGGGATCACTATGTCTGTCGACCGATCGAGCTGGCAGATCAAAGACGAAGCGGTTTTGGCTGAACTCGTCCAGTTGATGAATCTCAGCGCCGATGAAGCCGCAATCCTCAAGTCGCTGCACGACGCGGCGCAGAAGCAGGCGTCAGCAATGCGCGAAGATTTCTACAAACGGCTGCTCGCGCATCCGCAGACCGCTGAGTATTTCAGCAATGTCAACATGAAGCACATGTATGAGACTCTTCAAAACTGGTTTGTTGAATTGTTTAATGGGGTCTACGACGAAACCTACGCCCGGCGTCGCATTACTATCGGCAGGGTGCATGTCAGGATCGGGCTGCCGGTGCGCTACCCCATCGCCATGCTCGATGTGGCGATGGCGCACGCCGAAGCCGTTGCGCGCACCCATCCGCAGCCGGACGCGGCAATGGCAGCAGTGCGCAAGGTGGTCGCGCTCGATGTGGCAGTGTTCAACCAGGCATATGAAGATCGCCAGATTCAGATCCTTGCCGACACGGTCGGAAATGAACGACTGGCACGGCGGTTGCTCTCTGAAGAATAGAAACGCAGCACAACAAGGGGACAGCAATGGCGCTCGAAGGAACCCTCCGCGACATGTCACTCAGCGATCTCTTTCACGTCTTTCGGATGGGACCAAAAACCGGTGTGCTCCTCCTGGCATGCGCCAGTTCGCGCGCCATTGTGTATGTCGCCGCCGGAACATTGATCGATGCAGCAGTGGTGCGTCTCCCTGATCGTGCCGTCGTTGCTGCTCAGGATGAGGCGGTGATCCAGATGTTGCTCTGGGATGACGCAACCTTCGTCTTTCGCCACGATCCGGCAGTCGCGCAACGCCCGGTGCGCATTCGGCACGATGCTGAGCACCTCATTCTGGAAAGTATGAAGCGCCGTCAGAGTCCTCAGGAAGCGCTTCCTCACCACACTGTCACGTCTGATACACGTCTGCAACTGTCACTGCTGGACTCTAGAGGCGAGAGCAGCGTGAGTCTCAGCGTGGAGCAGTGGCGGCTGCTGAGCCATATTCCGCATTGTGCGACTGTCCGCGCCATCAGTGCTGCGACCGGCATCCCCCCTGACCAGACGATCCGCCTGGTGCTGGAACTCATGGCCATCGGTCTGATCGAGATCGTTCCCACCAGGCGACCAGCATCGCCCTCTGCGCATCGTCGCGAGATGTTTGCAACCGAGACCGAAGAACCGGCAGCAATCCCGCAGTTGATGATGCAACCGGGCAGCCAGGCCCAACCGGTCGCCCACGGACGCCGAATGCCGGTCCGGCGCAGCCTGATCGACGCAGTGATGCGTCGTGTGCGCGCGCTGTAGCGGAGGGAGCGCGCGGCATGCAGATCGTGAAGATCGTTATCACCAGCGGATATGCGGCGGGCAAAACCCGGTTCATTCGCACCATCAGCGATATTGAACCGGTATCGACCGACTACGCCGTCACGCTGGAGGAGGAGCGCGCGCTCAAGCACGAAACGACTGTCGCGCTCGATTTTGGCGTCATTGCCATCAACGAGCGTCTGAGTCTGTACCTGTTCGGCACGCCAGGGCAGGAACGCTTCGATTTTATGTGGGAACACCTGGCATTTGGCGCGCTTGGGTATGTGGTCATGGTCGATAGTTGCCGACCGGCGCACTTCGTCGAAACACAGCGGTTAATGGATCGATTCGCGTCGATCACTGACGTACCGTTTGTGGTGGCGGCAAACAAACAGGATGACGAGACGGCGTTGCCACCCGCATATATTCGCCGTCGTCTGGGTGTTCCGGCAGACGTGCCGGTGCTGCCGTGCGTGGCAAGTGATCGCAGCAGCGTCAAACGGGTGTTGCTGAGTCTGCTGCAATTGATTGCTGAGCGGGTTCAGGATTAATTCAGGTTTTGACTTTGCTTCAAAAACGTACCGCAGAGACGCCGGGGGCGCAAAGAACCCTGAAAACGAACCACGATGGATGCATGGCGCAGCATGCGTGTGCGCGATGCGCGAGAGAATCTTCCTCTGCGAACGCCGCGTCTCTGCGGTGACATACTCCTTTTGCGTTTGCGTACCCCCTGCGTTGGCGCAGCAACGTTGCGCCTTTTCTCCCCCTGCCTGCGGCTGCGCCATCCCACTGCGCCGAAGAGCGCGAAATGGTATAATGACAGCAGTTCATCCTGCATCAATGCAACGCCTATGAGTCATACCGTTCACGAACAGATTGCGCGCTCTGCAGTCCCGTCGGTCACGTGCGGCATTATCACAATCAGCGACACACGCACCCCGGAAACTGATACAGGCGGCGCCCTGATTCGCACAATGCTGGAGGGCGCGGGGCATCAGGTCGCGCGTTACATGGTCGTCAAAGACGAACCGGATCAGATCGTCGCGTATGTGCGCGAGTTTGCCGACGCCGGGTGCCAGGTCATTATCACCAGCGGCGGCACCGGCATCGCAAAGCGTGATAGCACCTTCGAGGCAATTGATGCGTTGCTCGAAAAACGCATGCCCGGCTTCGGCGAGATCTTTCGCGTGCTGTCGTACCAGGACATCGGACCGGCTGCCATGCTCTCGCGCGCAACCGCAGGCGTGTTCCAACGCTCGCTGATCTTCTGCCTGCCCGGTTCACCTGCCGCTGTGCGCCTGGCGATGGAGAAACTCATTGTGCCGGAACTCGCGCATCTGGTATGGGAAACCATTCGATAGGCGCGACACCCGTCGCGTTTGAGGCATAACGTGATCCGCTGGATACTGCTCAAACTCATCCGTTTCTATCAACTGTTCATCTCGCCCGCGCTTCCGCCGAGTTGTATTTACGAGCCGAGTTGCTCGAAGTATACCTATCAGGCGATTGCAAAGCATGGTGCGTTGAAAGGAACCTATCTCGGCATTCGTCGCATCCTGCGCTGCCATCCATGGGCGCAGGGCGGGTACGACCCGGTGCCAGATGAAGTGATCTTCGCCTTTCGCCCTGTGTCGCCTGCGGAGGTTCCTGGAAAGCTGCACCTCACCCGACGATGTACAGCAGCGTTCGCTAAAGAGCAGTCTAATGCTGAACAAACGACGGTGCCCGCCGGAGAGGTCGTGCGCGAATGGGCACGAGCACTGACGGAACGCCACCCGGAGGTGCTGCGCGTCGGGTATGTCAGCAACCCGGCAGATGGGTAACAAGCACGGACATCTGGATGTCCTGTTGATCGTCGCACAGTCAGACCTGCCCTTCAAGCAGCGTGCTGCTGCGTGGGAAGCGGATACACCGCCCGTTCCAGGGAAGCTGAACGTCTACACCCTCAACGAGTGGTCGCGCCTGTCGCGCCAGGCACAGTGGGTCTTCGAACGCGACCAGGCGCTCCGGTGAGGATTTCGCAATGTCCGATCGATCGCTGGATTGGCTCAAACAGGCGGAACGCGATCTCGATCAGGCGCTCGACTCGCAACGCGCTGGTCGGCATGAATGGGCATGTTTCGCCGCTCATCAGGCGGCAGAGAAGGCGGTGAAGGCGCTGCACCTGTATCATAAGCAGGAGGCGTGGGGGCATATCATCGCACGTCTGCTGACCGACCTGCCGATCCACGTTGCTGCCGATCTCGTCGATAAGGCGCGGGTGCTCGACAATTTCTACATTCCGACCCGTTATCCGAACAGTCATCCGGCTGGCGCGCCCTATGAGCACTACGGCGCGCTTCAGAGCGATCAGGCAATCGCCTATGCCCGTGAAATCATTACATTCGTCCGTCATGAAATGGCCTGATGCTCAGGCAGTCGATCGCGCGCTGCGGGAATGGGCGCAGACGGTGACGGAGCGCCACCCGGAGGTGCTGCGCATCGGGTACATCGGCTCCTATGCACGCGGCGACTGGGGCGTCGGCAGCGATCTTGACGTGCTGCTGATCGTCGCGCAGTCGGACCTGCCCTTCGATCAGCGCGCCGCCGCGTGGAATGTTGATGCGCTCCCCGTACCGGCAGACCTCATGGTCTACACCCTCGATGAGTGGCTGCGCATCCCGCACGATAGCCGCTTTGCACAGGCGGTGCAGCGCGAGGCGCGGTGGGTGTTTGAACGTGGGAAGGCTGAAGGTTCAGGCGTTTGAACGATGTTCCAGGTACACCGGGTTTTCAGTGCGCACATGGGCAGAGACACCCGCATCTCTGAACGTAGACCGAAAATTGAGTCTCCTGTCAATGCACCGCTTCCCCACCGCTCAAACGTGCGGAAGCATCCCCCAACCGCTCTCCGCCGCTCAACCGCAGACCACGGCGCCAGTCGGCGGCCGGCAGCGGGCGTTTGCCCGCCGGTTGCACGGTGATCAGCGCCAGCAACCCGTCACCAGTCGCCACTGCCGGTCCATCAGCAGTATCGATGAGTGTACCGGGCGGCGCATCAGCGCACCGGTCGGCAATAACCCGCGCCGCAATGATTTTGAGCGGCGCACCGCGCCACATCGTCGTTGCGCCGGGCCAGGGATCGTAGGCGCGGGTCATACGCTCGATCCGGACGGCGGGTTGAGTCCAGTCGATGATTCCATCATCGCGGGTGAGGAGTTTCGTGAACGTCGCGCGTGCGTGATCCTGCGGTTGCGGCGTTATGGCGCCCCTGGCATACGCCTCGAGCGTTTCAACCAGCATATCGGCGCCGATCGTGAAGAGTTCCTGCGTTAGAGGACCGGTGCGCGCATCGGGAGGCAGCGGAACAGTACGCTGCGCCAGGATAGGACCAGAGTCCATCTTTGCGTCGATCAGCATGATTGTTACGCCGGTTTCGGCGTCACCGTTGAGGATCGCGCCTGCAACTGGCGACGGACCGCGGTAGAGTGGCAGAAGCGACGGATGGATATTGACGTAGCCAAGCGGCGGAATGGCGAGCACATCGCGCCGCAAGATTTCGCCATACGCGGCAACAACGCCAACATCAGGGCGCAGTGCTGCCAGTTCAGCCACGGCAGCCGGATCACGCAGCGTTTCGGGCGTGAGCACCGGCACTCCCAAACGAAGCGCCGCCTGTTTGACTGGTGTTGCAACCGACGCCCTCCCCCGTCCTGCCGGGCGATCAGGTTGCGTCACAACGCCCACCACCTGGTAGCGAGCATCTGCGACCAGACGTTCGAGCGGGACGACGGCAAACGCTGGACTGCCAAGAAACACGATCCGCAACGGCATGGATCACCTGTCTGATATTCGAATGCGACCACGCACGCCACGATTCGCCTGTATTGCGCGGTTCATGACCGGTGTAGTATAATACAGCAGCGTGACACCGGTGCGGCATGGGATATTCCTGATCAAAGAGCCTGATGCCGCATTCATGACAGAGTGCGAGTCGCCAATGCACGCCATTGTGTACGATGGCAAACTGCGTCAGGTCGACGACTATCCTCGACCAGTCCTGCGTGCTGGCGAGGCGCTCATACGCCCCTCTCTGGTCGGTATCTGCAACACCGATATCGAGATTACGCGCGGCTACATGAATTTTCGTGGCGTTCTGGGGCACGAGTTTGTCGGTGTCGTGGTTGCGTGCGAAGACGCCGCCTGGATCGGTCAGCGCGTGGTTGGCGAGATCAACGCCGCATGCCGTTCATGCGCCGTCTGCCGACGCGGTGATGAAAGTCACTGTCCCAATCGAACAACGCTCGGCATTGATCGGCGCGACGGCGCGATGGCGGAACTGTTCAGCCTTCCGATCGCCTGCCTGCATCGCGTGCCGGATCGTATGCCAGATGCGGTTGCCGTCTTCACCGAACCGGTTGCGGCAGCGCTTGAGATCCTGCAGCAGATACACCTGCGCCCGACGGATCGGGTGGCAGTCGTGGGAGACGGGAAACTTGGGCTGCTCTGCGTTCAGGCGGCGCGATTGCCAGGATGCGAAGTGACCCTGGTTGGGCGGCATCCAGAGCGCTGGGAGTTCCTGGATTGCATGGCGATCCGCGCCATGCATGTGAATGAACTGGATGAGGCGCACACCGCTGGTTTCGATGTCGTCATCGATTGCACCGGTCACCCGCACGGCTTCAGCGTGGCGCGTCGGTTAGTCCGTCCACGCGGGCGTCTGGTAATGAAGAGCACATTCGCCGCCGAGTCGGAGTGCAACCTGACAATGCTGGTCGTCGATGAGATCCAGTTGATCGGTTCGCGCTGCGGTCCCTTCGCAGCCGCGTTGCGCGCCCTGGACGGCGGGTTGATCACCACGGCGCCGCTGATCGCGGCGCGGTTTCCTTTGTATGACGGCATACGCGCCTTTGCTACGGCGGCGGGTCGATTGAAGGTGTTGCTGGAGGTATAGATGGCGTCAAAGAGTCTCTTCGGACGGAATGATCAATCGGCTCGCTATGCTGCCGCGTCCCTGGCGCTTGGATTGATGTTCGTGTCGCTCGTCGTGATCTATCTGACGGTGCCGCAGAGCGATACGGTCACCTTTCTCTGCGTCGTTATCATGGCGGTCAGCCTGATCATCGCACTCAACGGCGACTGGAACGAGATCGGCATGATGGCGGCGCTTGCGACGGTGACATCCCTGATGGCGGCGTATTTTCTGGGACGCGACGTGCTCGGCGATGTCGGCAGCGTTGTGTTTCCGATAGGTTGGATCGCCGTATTACTCTACATCTTTCGCTGGATCTCGCAGCATACCGTCGTGGTGCCGGAGGACCACGCCATTATGGTTGCGCGGTTCTACAGCGGTTCGCTCTACCGCCTTCAACCGCCGCTGGCGCCGCCGCTGATCCCGATGCTGGAACGACGGGTGGCGACCATTCCGCTCTACGAACTGAGCCATGATGTCAGAGTTGTCAAGATCAATACCGGTGGGTCGCACAGTATCGACGAAGTAGAAGTACATCTGCGCTATCGGGTGCAGAATCCTGAGTTTGCGCTGGCAAACATCCCCAATCGGGGACAGATCCAGAACGAAGTTGCGCGTGAGATGGGGCGCGACCTCGAACAGGCGCGTCTTGATGTGGCGTTCTGGGAGAAACTGCTGGCGCGTCAACTGCACCACGAGGTCGATGATATTGTCCGCGAGGTAATCTTTGCCGAAACCAAGAGCGCAGTCGTCGCGTATCAGGAGCGCCAACGCATCTCACGCGAAGTGTTCCGACGTCTGAACGAACTGACGCATCGCTGGGGCGTGGTTGTCACCAGGGTTGATATCGATTATTTCAATGTGCCGGAGGACCGCTTCCGTTCCGCCAACCCCGATGCCGCAATTGAACGGGAAACGCGAATGCGCGAGATCGAAGCCGAACGTGAAGCGAAACGCATCCGAATGATGAGTGAAGCGGAAGCGCAGGCGGAAGCTGAGCGCATTCGTCGCATTGTGCGGGTGTTGCGCGAGGAAGGCATCGAGGTGTCGCCTGAAATCATTAATGCGATTCTGCTTCAGGAATTGCTCGAGACCGATGCTCTGCTTCCATCGCCTGCGGATTCGAAACCATTGAGCGATGCGTCGAAGGGTGGAGAGAAGAAACCGGGACATGCAAACAAACCATGACAATTCGGGCGAACCGGTGGTTGTCGTCGGCGCGGCGTGTCTGGACATCAAGTGTCGGCTGCGCGGCGATGTGATCGCCAGCACGTCGAATTCAGCAGATGTGCGCATCAGTGTAGGAGGATGCGCGCGTAATGTCGCCGAAAACCTGGCGCGTCTCGGCTATCCGACAACGCTGGTCACGGTGGTGTGCGACGATGATTTTGGTCAGGCGATTGTGCAGCAAACGGCACGCGCCGGGGTCAATACCGACCATATCATCAGGGTGTGTACACATCACTCGCCAGCGTATGTGGCGTTACTCTCACCGGAGGGACAGTTGATCACCGGTGTCGATGATACCGAAGCAGTCGAGGCGCTGACGCCAGAGGTGATCACCACACACCGTGCACTGTTCCAGAATGCGCCAATGGTAGTGATAGACGCCAATGTTCCGGTCGAAAGCGCAAAGACCTTGCTTGACATCTGCACTGCAGCCGATGTGCCGGTTGTGCTCGATCCGGTGGCATACGAGCCAGCACTGCGCTACCGACCATTCGTCGGTTCGTTCTTTATGGTCGCACCGAACGCTATCGAAGCGGAAGCGCTGTCCGGTGTACAGGTGACAGATATCGCGCAGGCGATCACTGCCGCTCGCCGCCTGACCGCTGAAGGAGTTAGAGTCGCAATTGTGACCCTTGCAGAGCAGGGGTTGGTCTACGCAACACCTTCATCGAGCGGTCATATTCCAGCGATTAATGTTGAAATTGTTGATCCTACCGGCGCTGGCGATGCGCTCACGGCCACGGTGGTGTATGCACTGTTACACGATATTCCTATCGACGAAGCAGTGCGCCTGGGAGTGAGCGCCGCAACGTTGACGCTTGGGTCGCCCGATACGGTGCGCCAGGACCTCACGCTGGAAATCCTGTACGCCCAACTCGTGATCTGATGCAGGTGTTTCGTTCGACAGGCGTCACAGTAGCGATCGCCTGCGCAACCTGTGGTGTGCGCATATTCCATGACCAAACGCATCCTGATAGCAGATGATGAACCGGCAGTGCGCCAGCTGCTTGAACTGGTGTTGCGTTCTCAGGGGTATGAGGTGGTGGCGACCCAGAACGGCGATCAACTCGTTCGCACGGCGCAGGAGTGGATTCCGGACCTGGTGATTATCGATCTGATGATGCCGCAAATGGACGGGTATGAGGCGATCCGCCAACTACGCAACGATACCCGCACCGCCCACGTGCCGATGCTCATCCTCACCGCTCGCTCAACTGCCGAGGATGTGGTGACCGGGTTCGATACCGGCGCTGATGATTATGTGACCAAGCCGTTCAATATCCCCGAATTGCTTGCTCGCATTCGAGCACATCTGCGTCGCGCAGCCCAGACTCCGGTGCACAACCCGCTCACCGGTCTGGCAGGGAATGTGCTCCTGACCGAAGAGTTGAAGTACCGCTTGAAGAACGATACACCGTTTGCCCTGTTGTACGTCGATCTCGATAACTTCAAGGCATTCAACGATACCTACGGACCGGCGCGTGGTGATCGTTTGATCAAACTGGTTGCCGGGGTGCTTACGGATGTGATTCAGGAGAAGGGCGCCGCCAGCGATTTCATCGGGCATATCGGCGGCGACGACTTTGCAGTGCTCACGTCGCCCGAACGCCTCGATGAAATCTGCCAGGGTATCATTGCACTGTTTGATATGCGGGTGCGCGACCTCTACGACCCGGAAGACCTGGCGCGCGGCTATTTGCGTGGCGTTGATCGGCAGGGGGTGCCGCGCAATTTCCCGATCACGACGATTTCGATAGGAGTGGTGACTAACCGCCGCCGGCACTTTACCGATTATGAAGAGATCAGTCGCGTAGCGGCGGAGATGAAGCAGTATGCCAAGCAGTTGCCCGGCAGCACCTATGCGGTTGACAGTCGCAGCATCGGTGAGCAGGTTGTTGAACGTGATCGCCGTGGTGTGTCACTTCCACCGGCGCTGATTGTTTCCGCCGATGTCACGCTGCGCAGCGCTATCGTCCCGATGATCGACGAAGCCGATCTGCGTGCACTTGATGCGCCGACTGTGCTCGATGCCGAACGGTTGCTCGCCTACTATCCCGAAACAGCCCTGGTGATCGTCGATATGCGGATGGGGAAACAGTTGCGCGAGTTCTGTCGCAACCTGGCCACCCATCAACCGAAACTGCCGATCATTGCGCTCGCCGATAAGGACAGTTCCGGCGTGGTCGCTCCGGGCACAGTCAGGCATATCCTCTCGCTACCGCTCGATCAGGAACAGTTGCACGCGAAGATCGTCGAAGTGCGTAGCCTGTCGCAAAAGGCATCGTAGCGTATGCAGGTCGCAGTCATCAGTCTGGCGCTCCTCGCCGCTATTGGTGCGGCGGTTCTCCTGATTGCACCGGTGCGCGCGCGGTTGCAATTCTGGTTGCGGCAGTTCTGGGCGTCTGTTCGAAGACGTGCCAGGCTGGCGCGCAGTGCAACGGTTATCAGCAGTTCCGGCGAGGAGATTGAACTACCTGATGCTGTGCTTGCCGATATGCCCTGGACCGGACGAATACGCGAGTCGTTGTCCAATACACGCCTTCGCGTCGTCGGCGCCGGTATCCTTCTGGTGGTGTCGATTCTGCTGGTACTGCCTCGTCTGCTTCCCGAAACCCGCGCTGATGAACTGACGGTGCTGGTGGCGCCGTTCTATGAAACCGGCGGCGTTTCGGGCTCAACAGGACGCAGGGCGGCGGTTGAACTGGCGGATCTGCTGGCAACGACTTCTGGTCCGGGCGTTACGGTTCGATCAGTTGACGTTGTACCCGACGATCTTGCAGCGGCGCAGGCGCTTATGCACACCCAGCGCGCCGATCTCCTCATTTGGGGAGAGATAACCACCGGCGGGATGCTCGATGCCGCAACGCTGACACCCATTGTCATTTATGCGCCAGAAGGGATACAGGCGTCTTATAGTCTCGACGGCTTTGTCGGGCGCTTTGCATTTCCATCGGTGTATCCGCTTGCGACGCAACCGATCAACGGGCGTGTTGTCATTCCGCGTCTGGTGCGCGCGCTGGCGGATTACAAACGCGGAGCGTACAGCGACGCCATCGCCACGTTCGACGAACTCGAGCGCAATCACTCTGCGTTGCGCCCCGGATTGCTGCGGACACTGCGCGCCGTGATCTGGTGGGCGCGCGGTGACTATGAGCAGTCGGTTGGGGAGTTCCAGCGGGCAATCGCTTCCATGCCCGATGCGTCGCCTGTCGAACTGGCACGATTGTATGCCTCGCTTGGCGCAGTCCAGTACGACATGGGCGACCCGGCTTCCCGTGAGTCGTTCAATCGGGCGATTGCGCTCCTGCAAGGACAGGATCTCGGCGCGCTGCGGTACAATCTGGCGCTGGAAGAACTGCGGTCTGGCAATCCGGCGGCTGCGGCTGTATCGCTCGAACAGGCGCGCCAGTTATTGCCGCCATCCACGCCGCTGTTGTTGACGCTTGCCAGAGCATACCGCCTCGATGGGCAACTGGAAGCAGCGGCAGAGATACTCAACGCCGCTGCCCGCCAGATCGACGCCGATGACCGCGATGTTCCCTCCGACCTTCGTCCGCTCGTGAGCGCACGCCTGCGCGCGTCAGTCCAGGGCGAGCGTGCGCTTTTGCGTCTGGCGCAACTGGTCAATGCGCGCGGTCCGCTCCTATGGGAACTCGATGTCACACCTCCGCCATGGCGACAGGATAGAACACCGCCGTCCCCGGAGACAGAACTGGAAGCCATTCTCGGCGACCTTTCACTGGCGCTGCGTGAAGCAACGACGCTCAACCAGGAATGGAATAAACGTGCCGCGACTGCCGACACCGAACAACGGCGGGTCGATAGCAGCATCGCCACCCATCAGGCGCGCCGCGCCGATCTCGCGCTACGGCAGCATCGTTTCTGGCTGGCTGCGGTCGAGGTCGAACTCGCGCGGTTGCGCGATACGCGACCACCGACGGGCGCTGCGGCAATCTGGGCAGGTCTGACGCGCACCTGGTCGCCGGCTACCGACGCGCTCCGACAGATCGACATCCTTGAAAAGACACAGCCGGGCAGCGCCGAACTGACCCTTCTGCGCGGAAAATCACTGGTGGTGAATGATCGGTTGGATGAAGCGCGCACAGCGTTCGAGACGGCGGCGCGGCTGGCGCCCGACCGACCGGAGCCGCTGTTCCATCAGGCGTTGCTGATCGTGCCGCAGAACCGTGAGCAGGCGCGACAACTGCTCGCCACGGCGCTGGATCGCGATCCGAACTACTTCCCGGCGCGCATCCGTCTGGCGGAACTGGCAGAAGAAGATCAACGCTGGCAGGAAGCGCTTATACATCGTCGCTGGCTGGCTGAACAACACCCCGGCGATGATGAGGCGCTGGCACTGGCGCGCACGCTTCGTCTCAGCGGACCGGAGGGGTACGCTGAAGCTGAACAGACGCTTTTGCCGCTGGTGAAGCGCAACGATGCGGATGCCATCATCGAAATGAGCCGGCTTTACCGGGCTGCCGGGCGAAACGATGCAGCACGCAGCGTGCTGGAGCAGGGGCGCCAGAATACTGCGCGCAGCGCGCCAGCATTCGCCGACCTTTCGCACGAACTCGGACAGGTGCTGCTCGATCTGGGCGACATCCCGCTGGCTGAGCGCCAGTTCGAAGCGGCGGTCAATTCAAACCCGCGCCACGTGCCCGCGCACCTGGCGCTGGCGCAACTCGCCCGACGCGCAGGGAATGACCGCGCGGCTGCACGTCGTTACGAAGCGGCGCTTGACGCTGGCGCAAGCGATCCTGCCGTGCTGGAACAGATAGGGACGACGCTGCTCGAACTTCGTGAGTACAATGCCGCAGTGATGGCGTATGAGCGTGCGATCGCACAGCAACCGGCGAGCGCAACGCTCCGCTATGGCGCGGCGCTCGCATATCTGGGCGCGGGTCGCCTCGATGCCGCGTATGAGTCGGCGCGGCGAGCGCTCGAGCGGCGCAACGTCTATCCGGAGGCGCTGGCGTTGCTGGGGGACATCGCACTGCAACGCGGCAAACTGGCGGAAGCCGAACAGCAGTATCGCGCGGCGTTGCAGCAGAATCCATCGCTGGCGGCAGCGCACATCGGGCTTGGTCGAGTGGCGGCGACTGGCGGCAACTGGTCGATTGCAGCGGGGCATTTCCTGAACGCAGTGCAGGGAGAACCGCAATCACCCGATGCCCTGCTCTGGCTTGGCGAGGCGCGGCTGCGTACCGACGATATTGATGGCGCTATTGCGGCATACAGCGAGGCGCTGCACCTGCGCGACAATTTTCCGGAGGCATATTTCGGGCTGGCGCAGGCGGAGTATGGTGCAGGACGCATCGAGGAGGCGCTACGTAATGTCACCCGTGCGCTGGAATTGCGACCACGCTACGCTGAAGCGGCGTTGCTGCTGGGAAAGATCTATGAACGGCAGGGATACAGTACACGCGCGCTCGAAGCGTATAAACGGGCGACCGATATCAATCCACGCCTGGCGGAGCCGCACTATCGCCGCGCGCTTCTGCTCATCCGCACCGATCGGTTGAACGAAGCGCGCGAAGAACTTGAAGTCGCAACCCGCCTCGACCCCAACTTCGCCGAGGCGCATTACTGGTTGGGACGGGTCTATTTTGCACAACGCAACGTTCAGGCGGCGCTCAACCGGTTCCGCGAAGCGGTCAACCGGCAGGGCGGCGTGTATCCCGAAGCGCGGTATTATCAGGGACTGGCAGAAGAACAACTTGGAGATTTGAACGCGGCAATCCGGTCATTCGAGACGGTCGCCAATCAGAGTGACGATACGCTCTGGGCGGGCGAAGCGCGTGCAGCGCTGGCGCGAATGAGTGACCGCTAGACAAAGGAGTCCTGCATGACAACAATACCGGCAATGGCGCTGATCGAACAGGCAGCCTATCTGTCACCTGTCTGGGCGCGCTACAGCGAAATACTCGTTGAGCGCGGCGAAGGGGTCTATCTGTACGATGTCGAAGGGCGGCGATACCTGGATTTTACCTGTGGCATCGGTGTGACGAATACCGGGCACTGCCATCCGCGCGTGGTGCAGGCGATCCGCGACCAGGCTGGTCTGCTGCTGCACGGGCAGGCAAACATCGTCTATCACCGCCCGATGCTCGAACTGGTCGCCGAACTGCGCACCATCGTTCCTTCAGAACTCGACAGTTTCTTTTTCAGCAACAGCGGCGCAGAAGCGGTCGAGGGCGCGGTCAAACTGGCGCGTCAGGCGACGGGACGCAGCGACATCATCGCGTTTGATGGCGGCTTCCACGGGCGCACCGCAGGCGCGATGGCGCTCACCAGCAGCAAGGGGAAATATCGCCATCGGGTCGCACCATTGCCCGCAGGGGTGCATTTTGCGCCGTATGCTGCGTGCTACCGCTGCGCCATTGCCCGTGCAGCCGGCGCCGACGCAGCAGCGATCTCCGGCGCAGCGCCCGACGATCTGGGGTGCTGCGGCAATCCGCTCCATCAGATCGAACACCTGTTGCATACTCAAACGACACCGGAGGACGTGGCAGCAGTACTGGTGGAACCGGTGCTCGGCGAGGGCGGCTATATCGTTCCGCCGGTCTCGTTTCTTCAGGGGTTGCGGCGCATCTGCGACCGGTATGGAATACTCCTGATCGTGGACGAAGTGCAGAGCGGATTTGGGCGCACCGGTCGTTTCTTCGCTATCGAACACTTCGGTATCGTTCCCGACATTATGACGGTTGCCAAAGGGATTGCATCAGGACTTCCGCTTTCTGGTATTATTGCACGGCGCGCGATTATGGAACGCTGGCAGCCAGGGTCGCATGGCGGCACCTACGGCGGCAACGCGGTCGCATGTGCCGCTGCGGTTGCCACGATTCGGGCGATGCGTGAAGAGCGCATGGTCGAAAATGCAGCGCGTCAGGGCGTGCTGTTGAAAACAGAACTGCTGCGGATCAAGGCGCAGTCTCCATCGATTGGCGATGTACGCGGGATAGGGTTGATGGTTGGCGTCGAACTGACGGCAGCGGATGGCACACCCGATACTGCGCTGGCGAAACGCATTGTGGCGGCATGCCGCGATCGGGGATTGCTCCTGTTGACCTGCGGACCATACGACAACGTCATCCGTTTCATTCCGCCGTTAATCGTCGAGGAACATCAGATTCGCGACGCTGTGCGCATCTTCGAGGAAGCGCTGGCGTCTTAGCAAGGCGTGGAGTTCTGCTCCGCGAACATCTGGTACCATGCCACACCGTGCACCGTATCGGGTTGCGCTTCAGGCATTGCAATCCGACCGACTCCGCCGCGATTACGCGGATCTCGCCTCCGAACCGCAGTATCGGTTGGTTGGCGAGTTCTTTTTTACCGAACTGTACGGTCCACGCGATTTCAGTGCGCGCGATGCGCAGGCGCGCCGTCTCCACCTGCTCGTCCAGGGTTTCCCTGGCGTGGTTATTCGTGATGTCGAGCAGGTGCTCGAATTGCTCGACCTGACAAACCGCCTGGACGAAGAGGTTGTTGAGCAGTTGATCGCCATCGGGGCGCCGCTGGATTTCGATATGGAGACGTATGAACGCGCCTATCGTCTGGCGGACAATTATGCTGATCGGGTCCGCCAGATCGAGCTGGTGCGCCAGTCGCTCTACAACGTCGCGCGCCTGACGCGCAACCCACTGATGGGCATCGCGCTAGACCGCACGCGCGGGCTTGCAGATATGCTGGGCATGAGCGACATTCACCGGTTCCTTCGCGTTGGCTACAAGGCGGTCTTGCCGGTACGCGATATGCCGCGCTTCATCGAGACAATCGCCGTGCGTGAGATGAACCGGCTTGATCGGATCTATGCCGATCAGTTGAAGCATACAAAGAAATAGGGCGCGACGAGCGCGAGGTTGCCGCACAACGCCGCCCGTTGCCCTCGACCGCAGCGCCCTATTCCTTCATGCTGCGCAACATGCGGAGGTCAGCCTCGACCATCATCTCAAC
>AFSR01001589.1_pt1 | contig 22324 bp, 22 predicted proteins | sample 296848 | NCBI WGS metagenome assembly AFSR01 (sample SAMN02954305, study PRJNA68063) | hot springs metagenome | biome: terrestrial; feature: Mushroom and Octopus hot springs; material: microbial mat core samples; isolation source: Yellowstone National Park Mushroom and Octopus hot springs ...
AGCTGTGAATGCACCCTGCCTCACTTAGAGTCTAAGCCTAATTTACTGATCCGCTCCCCGCCAAGCGGCCAGTTCCGGCTTATCTTAGTGGATGGGTGCTGCGCAGCCCAGCAAGCCTGCGCGCAGGGCGGCTTCGCGCTGCGTCAGCCGGCGGCCGATGAACTGGATGAAGCGCTGGCCGCCGGCGAGGTCGCGCGGCAGCCGCTCCAGCCCGAAGCGGCGCGGGACGAAGTTGAACAGCGATGGGCCATCGTCGCCGGCGATCTGCACGAAGCCCTTGGCCCTATAGACATCGCGCACGGCCTCGCTGCGCAGAAAGTCGGCCAGCTTGTCCTCGGCCAGCAGCGCCGGCGCGGGCAGCGTCAGGCTCTCGATCTCGTCGTGGTGTAAGTGGTCGTGGTCATGCGCGTCAAGGGCGGGCAAGTCGCGCTGGACATGCGCAGCGTGCGCGCCGAACAACACCTCCGGCGGCGCGTCGGCGTGTTGGGTGTAGAGGATGGCGCACTTGGTGTTAAAACGCCGCACCTGCGCCTCCACCTTGCCCCGCTGCTCCGCGGTCACCAGGTCGCACTTGTTGATCAACACGAAGTCGGCCATGTACACCTGGGTCTCCACCGCGGCCGAGTAGCGCATGTATTCCAGGAATCTCTCGGCGTCAATCACCGTGATCACCGCGTCGAGGCGCAGGCGGGGGTGCTTCAGCCCGTGCAACACCGTCTGGGGGTTGGTGACGCCGCTGCTCTCGACCACCAGCATGTCCGGCTGGTGTGTCTCGATGATGTTCTGGACGGCGGCCTCGAACTCGCCGCGGATGGTGCAACAGATGCAACCGGAGGAGAGGCGGACGACGACCCCGGCGGGTCCGACTTCGCCGGCCAAGAGCTGGCCGTCCACGTCCACATCGGCCAGGTCGTTGACGATGAAGGCGATCCGCCGTTGGGCGGCAAAATCGCTGTGCACCAGCCGGCGCAGCAGCGTGGTCTTGCCCGCGCCCAGAAAACCGGTGACGACGACGTAAGCGATCCGGTGCATGGCTTACGAGAATGCCTTCGGCCAGTTGCGCCGCACCCAGTCCAGCGCGATCTGGAGTTTGTCGCTCTTGGCCGCCTCCACCGCGCTGACGCGGCAGGCGTCGAAGATCGCCTGGAGCTTCTCGCCGTCCACCCCGCCGTAGCTGCCGATCACCACAATTTGCGTCTGCGGCGGCTTTTGCCACGGCTCACCGATCGTCAACATCGCCCGCCGGCCGACGACCTGCAAGATCGCCCGCCGCTGGGGCGACTCCTTGAGATAGACCACGCCTTTGGCGCGGAAGATGGTCGTCGGCAGGGCGTCCACCGCGTCGCACAGCGCCTCATACACCAACGGCTCGTCGGTGCGGTAGTGCCAGGTGTTGAAGACCAGGCTGTGATCATGATGATTGTGATCGTGGCCATGGTCGTGGGCCTCGCCCACCTCGTGCGTGTGAACGTCGCGCTGGGCGCGCTGGTGGAGCTTCTCGATGGCGAACGCCCCGACCCCTAGCAATAGCTCAAGAGGCACCTGGCCATACGTGGTCTCCAGGATGCGCGCGCGGGGGGCGACGTCGTTGATCCACGCCTTGACCTGGCTGAGTTGTTCGGGGGTGACCAGGTCCACCTTGTTCAACACGATGATGTCGGCAGCGCTCACCTGGTCGGCCGCGAGCATGGCATCCTCGTCGCGCAGGTCGCGGATTTGCTCGGCATCCACCACGGTGATGATGCTGTCCACGCGCACGTAGAGGCTGAGCGCCGGCAACAGGAACGACTGGGCGACGGCGTAGGGGTCGGAGACGCCGCTGGTCTCGATCAGGATGTACTCCGGCGGCGGCTGGCGCTGGAGCAGGTCAAGCACTGCTGCCAGCAGGTCGTTCCGGATGGTGCAGCAGATACAACCGTTGGCCAGGCTGATCGTCTCGCCTTCCACGCCGACGATCAGCTCGGCGTCAATGTTGACCGCGCCGAAGTCGTTGACTAGCACGGCGACGCGCAGTCCGTGCTCAGCCTTCAGGATGCGGTTCAGCAGAGTGGTCTTGCCGGCGCCGAGGAAGCCGGTCAAGATGGTGACCGGGATGGGCTTGTCCTTCTTGCTCATTGTTTGTCTATTGTCCCAGGCTTGGGCGCCGTTTGCGGTCGGCGGACGGTGCAGCACGGGCAGCCGGGTGGGTGGGCCGGCTTGCGGCGCGTCGGATCTTTCTCTTTGCGCCCTGCGCTGACGAAGAAGTTGGTCACGCCGCGCACGCAAGGCGTCCCGCACACCGGACAGGCGAGCGGGTCGTCGGCTCGACTGGCCGGCCGCAGTTCTTCCACCGTGACGCCGCAGGCTTGACAGCTATACACGTAGAGTGGCATGCTTGTTCAAGCTTAACATGCGCAGGCTGCGCCGCAACACGATAAGTCGTCTAGGAACATCCCAGCCCGACGATAGACCTCCAGTGGTCGTATGTCTAGTCCCAGGCGCTGGCCGAGTGCCCTGGCCACGATGGCGAAGCGCTGCCGAAACTTGTAGATGAAGCAGAAGATGTGGCGATCGTGACGCACTGACGGTCCAACCAAAAACAAATTCGGTGTCCGTGTGGACTCATCTTCTTCGCCCAGGAGCGGGTAGCCGTCGTCGCGCCAGTCGAACAAATCGGCGATCAGATGCGCGCTGCTGACGAAGCCGGTGGCCAAGATAGGCGGCGTCGCAACGGTGTGCCAATCCCCATCGTCGGTGCGGATGGCATACATGTGATCGTGGCGAACCACCTCGACCACGCGCGTACCGCCGATCAGCTCAATGCGCTTATCCCGCAGCGCGCGTTGCAGACGCTGTTGAGTAAAGGGCGACAGGCTGATGCTGGGATCGCTATCGTCCACATCCCAGCTTGCGCGTTCGTCGAGGACGCGCACGCGCTTGCCCATGTTGGAAAGCTGTATGGCAGCGTCAATCCCGCTCTCGTAGCCGCCGATGACCACATATTCCTCGCCTACTAGATCCCGCCACGACCGCACCTGCGAGTTGTGCAGGCATAGCTCTGCGCCGCGGAAGCCGTTCAGGCGCGGGTATTGGAACTCGCCGGCGGCCCAGATTACGAAGCTGGCGCGCATTTGGCCGAGTGAGGTCTCTAGGGTGAAGCCATTGTGATCCTGCTGTATGTTGTGCACGTCCACGCCAGTTTGGACCGGCAACTCGAAGTGGCGGGCGACGGCAGCCAGGTAATGCGCGTAATCTGCGCCGCTTAGTCGCTCTTTACGTAACGTGTAGGCCGGTGAAGTATCTGGGGTGATCGCGTTCAGGTCCACCAGCCCAAATCCGTTGCTGTTGAACGAAGGGGTGATGAAGCGCATCTCAGCCGGCCAGCGCCTGAACGATTCGCCGATCGCGCCCCGTTCAACGATGGTGAACGGCGCCCCGATACGCTTGAGCGCCACACCAACACCCACGCCAGCGGCGCCAGCGCCTACAACGACGATGGCGTGCTCCTGCCTCACAGCGTGATCACCTGATCTGGCGGACTCCCGGCCAGCGCTGCATAGAGCTGCGGGAAGCAGCCGGCCACCACGCCCTCGACCAGGCCCTTGGCCTTCACCTGGCCCAGGCCACACATCGAGAAGTCGCCCTCGGCCAGCCCGCGCTCCACCGCGCAGCGGTCGCAGACCATCAATAGGATGTTGTGCTCCTTGGCGACTTTGGCCAGCCGCTCGCCGATCGGCTCGCCCTGGCGCAGCACATACAGGTTGTCGTCGAAGAACATCATCCCGACGACCTGCGCGCCGTGAATCCCTTGCTCTAGTTGTGGCAGGATCATCTTGCCCAGTTTGTAGGTGGCGGACATATCGGTTGCGAATACGTATGCGACTTTCATCTTTGGTCTCCTTAGTTGAAATCGGTCTATATGCGGTTATCTGATATTGGGTAGGCGTCAGGTATCTGTGGTTGTGCCATCGTCACCCTGCCGCGCTCTCGGATAGCGCGTCCGGCCCAGGCCAGCAGGAAGGCCGCGATGCACGTCAGCACGATGGCTGCCCCGGAGGCCACGTCCAGGTGGTAAGAGATCAGCAGCCCGATGAGCGACGCGAGCACGGCGATCAGCACGGCCAGCGCCATCATCACCGGCAGGCGGTTGGTCAACAGCGAGGCGGTCGCCGCCGGCACAATCAGCAGCGCGCTGGTGAGCACCACGCCCACGGCCTGGATCGCGCCCACCACCGCCAGCGCCATCAGCAACAGCAAGACGTAGCGAAGCCTGTCTGGGCGCAGCCCAATCGCCTGGGCGTGGAGCGGGTCGAACGAGGTCAGCTCCAGCTCCTTGTGCAGCAGCCCCAGCACGACGACGATGACAGCCGCGAGCGCCGCGAACAGCCGCAACTGGTCGTCCGTGACGCCGATGATGTAGCCGAAGAGCATGTGCGAGAAGTCGCGGAAGCTGCGCGCCGCGCTCATCAGCAAGATGCCCAGCGCGAACATGCCGGTGAAGGCGATGCCGATCGCGGTGTCCTCGCGTATCTCGCGCCGGCGCGAGAGCCAGCCGATCCCCAGCGCGGTGATGACGCCGGCGACCAGCGCGCCGGCGGTCATGTTCCAGCGGTTGAGGTAGGCGATCACCAGCCCCGGCAGCACCGTATGCGCCAGCGCGTCGCCGATGAACGCCATTCGGCGCAGCACCACATACACGCCCAGCAGCGCGCACGTCGCGCCGACCAGCGCGCCGGCCAGCGCCGCCGTGCGCATAAAGCCATACTGGAATGGCGCCAGGATCCAATCGAGCGGGTTCATGCGGTAACGCGCAGCCGTCCGTTCAACACGGCATCGGCTTTTTGTTGATAGTCAGCCAGCCCACGCCCGATCACGCGGCCATCCAGCAGAAACAGCGCATCATCGAAGTCCGCCTGTAGTCGGTCGAGTTCGTGGGTGGCCACGATCACGGTCTTCCCCTCGCGCTTCAGGTCGCTCAACAAGTCCGAGACCACCTCTCGCGTCGCGGCGTCAATGGCGTTTAGCGGCTCGTCCAGCAGCAACAGCTCTGCTTCCTGGGCCAGGGCACGCGCTAACAAGGCGCGCTGCTGCTGACCGCCGGAGAGTTCGCCGATCTGGCGCTCGGCCAGGTCGCGGATGCCCAGCCGTTCCAGCGCGGCGTCGGCCTTGCGCCAGTCCTCGCGCGAGGGCGAGCGCAGCCAGCCCAGGTGCGGGTAGCGGCCGGTGACCACCAGCCGGCGCACGCTGATTGGGAAGTGCCAATCCACTTCACTGCGCTGGGCCAGATAAGCCACCAGGTGGGGGCACTGCCCCGGCAGCAGGCCGCAGACCGTCAGTTGCCCATCGGCAACCGGCAACAGGCCGGCAGCAGCCTTGAGCAAGGTGGACTTGCCGGCGCCATTTGGCCCGACCAGCGCGAGGCGCGCGCCCACCGGGACGGTGATCGTCACGTCGCGCAGCGCCAGCTGGACGGCAGCAGGGTGACGCACGGCGAGGCGCTGGGCGGCCAGAGCCGGCGCCCCGCGCATGGGCGAGGCGCTGGCCTTGCCGCCATAGGGGAAGAACCAGCGTGCCATCAGCGCAATGCCTGGACGATGGCTTGGACGTTGTAGCGCATCATCTCGATGTACGTCGCCCCTGGGCTGCCCGGCGCGCCCAGCGCGTCGGTGAACAGGCGCGGCCCAACCGCGACGCCGGCTTCCTGCGCCACGCGCTCGACCAGCTTGGGGTTGGTGACGTTCTCCACGAAGATGACCTTCGCGCCCTGGGCTTTGATCTCCTCGACCAGCTTGGCGATGTCCTGCGCCGAAGGTTCGCTGCCCATCGTGCCGAGCACCGTGCCGACGAGCTTAAAGCCATAGCGATCGGCGAAGTAGCCCAGCGCCTCGTGCGAGGTGACGAGCAAGCGGCGCGCTTCTGGGATTTGCTCCACCTGGCTGACGATCTCCTCGTCCAGCGCTTCCAACTTGGCGATGTAAGCCTGTGCGTTGGCCTCGTAGAACTCGGCGTTGGCGGGGTCAAGCTCGCTGAGCGCCTGGGCGATGTTGCGCACCATTTCGATCGCGTTGCGCACGTCTTGCCAGGCGTGCGGATCGAACTCACCGTGCTTGTGCTTCCCCTCTTTCTCGTGGCTGTGCTCCCCTTCCTTTGCATGCTCGCCTTCCTTCTCGTCCCCGTGTTCATGGGCGTGTTCTTCCTCGCCATGCTCGAACGGCCGCGGCGTGATCCCCTCCGTCACGACCACGCGCCGCGCCGTAGAGCCGGAGGACTCATACAGCCGATCGAGCCAGGTCTCGAACATCAAGCCGTTCTCGAAGATCACCTGTGCGTTGGCCAGCTTCGCCGCGTCCGAGGGGCTGGGTTCGTATTCGTGGGCGTCGGTATCTCGGTCAACGAGGGTGACCAGCTCGACCTTGTCGCCGGCCACGTTCTGCACCAGGTCGGCCAGGATGCTGAAGGTGGCCACCACGTTGAGCTTGGGGACGACGAGCGCTTCGGGCGTGAAGGTGGGCTGTGGCGCAACAGGGGGCTGAGCCGGCTCTGCGGTAGGGACAGCGGCAGGGGTAGCTTCGGCGGGCGGAGCAGATGTCGGTGTGGGTTCAGGCGCGCTGCCGCAGGCCGAGAGCAATAACGTCGCCCCAATCAGGGCAGCGCACAAACGAAGGATGTGCGGTCTATTCATACGAATCGTCCTCCTCAGTTTGGACATTGCTTTTTGAGAATCGTTCTCAGTAAGGCTGGCATTATACACGCGCGATCGGTGCGCCTTGCATTACAATCTGGCTCGTGAATAAGCGGGCCTTGGAGATCAAAAAATCCCTCAGCGCAGCCGGCTACCGACTCACCAAGCCGCGCCAGGCCGTGATCGAAGTGATTGCCTGCGCGCGGCGCTCGCTCAGCCCGGCGGAGGTGCTGAACCGCGCCCGCAAGCGCGACCCGCGCATCGGCCTGGCGACGGTTTACCGCACCTTGGAGATGCTTCAGCGCGAGGGCTTCCTCGACCGCGTGGGCATCGGCAATCAGGGCTACGTGCTGATGTGCGCGGAGCGGGGGTTACACTTTCATTTGGTGTGCGAGCGCTGCCGCACCGTGACTGAACTGCGCGCCTCCCGCTCGCTGGTCCACCGGCTTCGCCAGTCCGGGTTTATCTCACACCGAAGCGCCATCGAGATCGTCGGCATCTGCGCCCGCTGCCGGCGGAAGTGCGCCGCTTGAAGGTGATTAAGACGCGAGAACCGGTTGCGTTTATGGCGCAGGGTCAAAACCTTAGGTAGGCAAAGACAATGCCTCGCTCGCCCTTGGAAGGAAGCACAGCTTTCACCGGCTAACAGCCTGCCAGCAGTTGCCCGTATAGTGAAAGCGCCCGAAGAAGCGGGAGAATTAGAGGGGGCTTTCCCCCCAATACCTCATGATGGCGCGGCCATCATTTTTGCTGGGTAAACAGTGCTTTCTCAGGACGCGGGGGAATTAGGCGGATGGGTTGGTGGCTTCGCGGGGTTTTGGTTGGGCAGGCGTTGAGATGCTTCGCCAGGGGTCGCAGCGACGTTGTGCCCCTAAGCATGACAGGCCGGCGCAGCGCGTGATTCGTGAACAGGCACCTGTCAATCCGGAAGTTGGACTCCTTTGCCATTGCGCCACTCTCCGTGCGTTCGGGTGCATTCACCCAATGGGGGCAACCCTTCACTACCCGTCCATGCTGCCGGCGAAGGCGAGTCTATAGAGGGTAGGTGACAGCGTGCCGTCGCCTACCCAAGGTGCTGTGCTCGCCGTGAATGCGCCCTTCTGGGCGAGATCGCGGCACAATCCTGGTTATGGAAATCGCCAACGCTGTCGTGCTGATCACTGGCGCAGCGCAGCGCGTCGGGCGGGCCGTCGCGCTGGACTTGGCCGCGCGGGGCGCGCACGTCGCCTTCAGCTATTACGCCGCGCATGAACCCTGGCAGGAGACGCTGGCCGCGATCGCGCAAGCCGGCCGTCCCGGCTTTGCGATGCAAGCAGATTTGACCCAGCCCGCCCAGGCGCGTGCGCTGGTCCAGGCAACGCTCAGCCGCTTTGGGCGAATTGATGTGCTCATCAACAACGCCTCCGTCTGGCTCAAACAGCCGGCGCTGGAGATAGAGGAAGCCGCCTGGGAAGCTGAGATGGCGCTGAACGCCAAAGCCCCTTTCATCCTCTCGCAAGCCGTCGCCCCTCCCATGCTGCGCCAGGGCGGCGGGGTGATCATCAACATGACCGACTTGTCGGCCTTCCAAGCCTGGCCGGGTTACGCGCATCACGCGGCCAGCAAAGCAGCACTGGTGGCGCTTACGCGGGTGCTGGCCGCTGAGTGGGCGCCGCACATCCGCGTCAACGCGATCGCGCCAGGCACTGTGCTGCTGCCCGACGACGCCGACGAAGCCAAACGCCGGTGGGCCATCGAGAAATCCCTCCTCAAGCGCATTGGATCGCCGGACGATGTGGCGCGCACCGTGCGCTATCTCATCGAAGAGGACTTCGCCACCGGCGCGGTGTACTTTGTAGACGGCGGGCGCTCGCTGGTGTGAACTAGATGGCGATCGTCCGGGTCGCCTAGGCGTCGCGCCACAGGCGCGCCAGCCGGCGATACGTGTCCAGCGTGTAATACGCCATCAGCGCGCTCAGCCGCAGGCCATGCCAGCCGTCGCGATAGCCGCGCAGGGTGAGGAAGCGGCGGCGAAACTCGCGCAGCGGCTGTAAAACGAAGTTGTGGGGCCTGGGGCGAATGCCCTGCTTGAAGAGGATGCCGGCCTCAAACTGCGCGTATTTGCGCTGCTTGGCGTGAAACTGCGCCAGCGTCTCGTAGTTGTAGTGAATCAGCTCGGTGCGCAGGCGGCCCATCTCTCCTTCGTAGCGGGCCACTTCATGCACCTCGCGGTGGGGGTCGAAGCCGGCGCGGCCAACGCGGAACAGGCGCGCCTGATAGTCGGGATACCACCCCGCGCCGAGCGTCAGCCGGCCAAACAAATAATTGTGGCGCGGCACAGCATACACGTCATGGCGCGGCGCGGCCACCACAGCGCGAATCTCTTCGCCCAGCGCCTGCGGGCAGCGCTCGTCGGCATCCACGAAGAACACCCACTCGCTCTGCGCCGCTGCCAGGGCGGCGTTGCGCTGCTGGGCATAGTTGACGAAGGGATGCTGGATGACGCGCGCGCCGGCGCGTCGGGCGATCGCCACCGTCTCATCCGTGCTGAACGAATCGAACACCACCCGTTCATCGGCCCAGGCCAACGTCGCCAGGCAATCGGCGATGTGCCGGGCCTCGTTCAGCGTGAGAACCACCGCGCTGATGCGGGCAGCGGGCATGTCGAAGATTATCAAGCGCCATCGGCAATAGAACATCTGTGCTACACTCCGTGACCAATGGCCAAGTCAGCCGGCCCGAAGCTCAAGACCCAGTACGTCTGCACCAACTGCGGCAGCACGCACGCCCGCTGGTCGGGCAAATGCCCCGTCTGTGGCGAATGGAACACGCTCGTCGAGGAAGTGATCGCCGTCGGCCCAAGCTCGGCTGGCCGCGAGCGGTGGGCCGGTCAATCCGCCCCGCAGCGGCTGGCCGACCTGCAGACCGATGCGCTCGTGCGCTGGTCGCTGCCGATCGGCGAGTTCAGCCGGGTGCTGGGCGGCGGCGTCGTCCCCGGCTCGCTGGTGCTGATCGGCGGCGACCCGGGCATTGGCAAGAGCACCCTGCTGTTGCAGAGCGCGGTGCTGGCGGCAAAGCACATCGGGCCGGCGCTTTACGTGAGCGGCGAGGAGAGCGCCCAACAGATCAAGATGCGCGCCGAGCGGCTGGGCCTCGGCAACAGCGACCTGTATTTGCTCACCGAGACCAACCTGGAGGCCGTGATCAACGCCATTGACCAGCTTAAGCCCAAGTTGTGCGTCGTGGACTCGATCCAGACCATGTATGTTGAGGAGGTTCACGCCTCGCCGGGCACGGTGACGCAGGTGCGCGAGAGTGCGCAACGCCTACAAGCCGTCGCCAAGCACAGGGGCGTGGCGATCTTCATCGTCGGCCACGTCACGAAAGAGGGCAGCATCGCCGGCCCAAAGGTGCTGGAGCACATCGTGGACACCGTACTACAAATGGAGGGCGAGCGCTTTCACGCCTTTCGCGTGCTGCGCAGCATCAAAAACCGCTTTGGCCCCACCAGCGAGGTGGGCGTGTTCGAGATGACCAGCGACGGCATGCGCGAGGTGCACAACCCCAGCGAGGCGTTCCTGGCCGAGCGGTTGTTGCACGTGCCGGGCAGCGCGGTGGCCGTGACGATGGAGGGCACGCGCCCGCTGTTGGTGGAGGTGCAAGCGCTCACCAGCCACACCCAAAACCCGCTGCCCCGCCGCACGGCAAACGGATTCGACTACAACCGGCTCTTCCTCTTGATCGCCGTGCTGGCCAAGCGGGTGGGCATTCGGCTGGGCGATCAGGATGTGTTCGTTAATGTAGTGGGCGGGTTGACGATTGACGAGCCGGCAGCCGACCTGGCCGCTGCCGTCGCCATCGCCAGCGCTTACAAGGGCGCGCCGGTGCCTGCTGACGTCGCCGTGATCGGCGAGGTGGGGCTGAGCGGTGAGGTGCGCGGCGTCGGCCAACTGGGTCAACGCCTGAATGAGGCGGCTAAGCTGGGCTTCCGGCGCTGCATCCTGCCTAAAACGGCGCGCCAGCCAGACCATACTCCTGCTGGGCTTGCGCTGATCGCGGTGCGCAGCCTGGGCGAGGCGCTGGATGCCGCGCTGGGCTAGGATAATCGCCTTGCCATGAAACCGCCCGACAAAGTCCTGGTCACCGGCGGGGCAGGCTATATCGGCAGCTTCACTGCCCAAGCGCTGGTGGATGCCGGCTATCAGGTCGTCGTCTTCGATAACCTCTATCAGGGCCACCGCCAGGCAGTGCCACAGGCAGCCACCTTCGTCCAGGGTGACCTGGCCGATCGCTCCGCCATCGCTGCCCTCTTCGACGCGCATCCGGACATCAGCGCGATCATGCACTTCGCCTCCTACACGCTGGTGGGCGAGAGCATGCACAAGCCCTTCCTCTACCTGCGCGACAACGTGAGCAACGCTGCCAACTTGCTGGAGATCGCGATCGCGCGGGGCGTCCGGCAGTTCATCCTCTCCTCGACCGCGAACCTGTTCGACCTGCCGGTAGATCAGCAGGGCGCGCCCATCGGCGAGGACTGTCCGATCGTCCCCGGCTCGCCATACGGCGAGAGCAAATATGCCATTGAGCGCATGCTGGGCTGGCTCAACCGCATCTACGGCTTGAAGTATGCCTGTCTGCGCTACTTCAACGCCTGCGGTGGAGCGCCCGACCGCGGTGAAGACCACGAGCCGGAGACGCACTTGATCCCAATCGTGCTCCAGGTGGCGCTGGGGCAACGCCCGCACGTCGTGATCTTCGGCGACGACTACCCCACGCCAGACGGCACCTGCATCCGCGACTACGTCCACGTTGAGGACCTGGCCCAGGCGCACATCCTGGCGATGGAAGCGTTAGACGAGCTGGGGGTGCGCCATTACAACTTGGGCAACGGCCAGGGCTACAGCGTGAGACAGGTGATCGAGACGGCGCGACGAGTGACCGGCCATCCGATCCCCGCCGTGGTTGGCCCGCGGCGGGCCGGCGACCCAGCGGTGCTGGTGGCCTCGTCGGAGGCCATTCGGCGCGAGCTGGGCTGGACGCCGCGCTACGCTAGCTTGGAAGCGATCGTCCGCAGCGCGTGGGCATGGCACAGCCGGCATCCACACGGCTACCGAGATCGATATGCGCAGGGGGAGCAGGGGTGATGTGGAGTGGTAGTGCGTATTCCGTAGCTTGCGTATTCCGTAGTGCGTGGCCCAACTGTCCAAGTAGCCAGTTGACAGTGCCTTTGGTTTCTATACAATGAAGTCATGGTGATGGCGGAGATCGCCGCCCGATGCCGTTCTAGAAGACGAGCACGCTTGCGCCAGCCGGCGCAGCGTGCTTTTTGCTTATAGGAGGTTGAACAGATGATGGACTCTAGCATGATCGGTAAGGTTGAGAAAGCTGTTCGCTATGCACAGGAACGCGATCGCTTTCAGTTCCTCACCTTCCAGGTGATGGTGCGCGGGGACAATGGCGAGTATTTGGTCACCTATGACCATGGCCAGTGGCACTGCAACTCGGAGTACTTCCAAAAGCACGGCGTGGACAGCCACACGATGGCGGTGGAGCGATTGTTAGAAGGGATGCTCTACCAGCCGGAGAAGGTGGTGTAGCAGCCACGACTGCGCACGTTGTCTCCTGACGAGGGGGCCTGCCGGCAAGGCAAGCCCCCTCGGACGTTTTAATGGCCGTGCTAACATCATGCCGTGCGTCTACAGCGCGGTTTCGAGCGCCGGCGCACGGGCAATAGCGGTTGCGCGTGGGTGTTCTTGTCGGCCATCGCCCTCATCATCGCCGGCGGCTATCTGCTCGTCCAGATTCGGTTGGGCAGCGTGGCGCTGCCGCGGCGCGGCGCGACCACCCCAACCCCGGCGATCACTCCGACCCCCACGCGCACGCTAGAAGACTTTATCCGCGAGGCCGAAGCCGCCGCCGCCGCGGGCAATTACCGCGCGGCCATTGAAGCTTATGACCGAGCCAGCCGGCGGCGGCCCAACGACCCTGACCTACACCGCCGCGCCGCGCGGCTGATGGTCTTCATCGGCCAGCCGGAGAAGGCCGAGCAGCGGGTTCGCCGCGCGCTGGAGATAGATCCTGGCCATCTTCCCTCGCGCGCCGTGCTGTGCATGGCGCTGGATTGGCAGAAGCGCATCGCCGAAGCGCTGGCCGAGTGCCAGGCCGTCGTCGCTGCTGACCCAAATTACGCCACCGGCCATGCTTACCTGGCTGAGGCCCTGGCCGATAGCGGAGACTTCAACGCGGCGCTGCGCGCCGCCCAAACCGCCGTGGACCTGGAGCCGGACAACATAGACGCCCTGCGCAACCTGGGCTACGTGTATGACATATTCGGCCGCTACGATCAGGCCCGCTACCACTATGAGCGTGCGCTGGCCCGCTCGCCAAACCTGCCGCACGTGCTCAGCGCGATGGGCCGCATCTACTACGTTACCGGCCAGACGGCCAACGCGATCAAGACATTTCAGCGCATCATCGAGATGGACCCACAGCACGCTGAGGCATACCAACAACTAGGCATGGTCTATCGCTTCATCGGCGAGCGCCAGAAGGCGCGCATCGCGCTGGACCGCGCCTTGGAGCTAGAGCCGACGCGCGTGCGCGCCCTCACCGAACGCGCGTTGCTCAACTTTCAGGTGCGCAACTACTTCGGCGCGGTAGAGGATTACACGCGCGCCCTCTCAATCACACAGCAAACCGGCGGCTCGTTGACGGCGATTGACTATCTTTACTACGGCTTTGCCTATCGCTGGATTCAGGAGTGCGATAAAGCGCGCGAGATGTGGGCCAAGGCGTTGGAACTCGCGCCGGCCGATCAGGAGATCCGCGGCAACGTCGAGGCCGGCCAGGCGGCCTGCCGCGGGCGCTGAACAGCGCGGCGGCCGCTCGCCAGTGGCTCTCGCTCACCAATCATCAACGATCCGCCACTACAATCGCCAGATCATGAGCGCCACGACTGGCACTTCCTCTCTGCGGCGGTTGCTCCCTTACGTCGCGCCCTATCGGGCCGTGGTGGCAGCCGCTGCGCTGCTGTTCATCGTGAGCACCGCGCTCAACCTGGCTTTCCCGCTCATCAGCGGCCAACTGGTGAACGCCGTCACCGGCGTCTCGGTCGGGCCAAGCGCGGAGCAGATCATCGGCCTCCTGATCGGGGTGTTCGTGGTGCGGGCCGGCGTGGACATCGGCAGTCAGCTTTTACTGGCTTACGCCGGCGAAGCCGTCACCCGCGACCTGCGCCAGGACGTGTATGCGCATTTGCAAACGTTGGGCCTTGGTTTCTTCGCCAATCGGCGCACCGGCGAACTCACCTCGCGCCTTTCATCTGACGTGACCGTGGTGCGCACCGCGCTGGTGAACAACCTGGCCACCCTGGTCAGCAGTCTGTTGACGGTGATCGGCTCGGCGGCGCTGATCGTCACCATCAACTGGCGGTTGACAGCGGTCGTGGTGGCGGTCCTCCCCCTGACCACAATCCTGGCCAGGCTATATAGCCGCTCGCTGCGCCCGCAGGCGACGCAGGTGCAGGACGAGCTGGCCGATGCCAATGCCGTAGCCGAAGAGGCCATCAACGGCGTGCGGGTGGTGAAAGCATTTGGGCGTGAAAGCTATGAGATAGCGCGGTTCAACGCCGCGTCTCAGGAAGCCTTCCGCAGCGCGCTGCGCCTGGCGCGCATCCGCGCCACGTTCGGGCCGCTGATCGGGCTGATGTTCTTCTTCTCGCTGGTCGGGATTCTGTGGTTCGGCTCGCGCGAGGTGAGCGCCGGCCGGCTGAGCGCTGGCGACTTGGTGGCGTTTCTCATCTACGGCGGCGTGATCGCCGGCGGCATCTCCGGCCTGGCCAACATCGTCACCCAGTTCCAGGAGGCGGTCGGGGCCACCCGCCGGCTGTTCGAGATCCTCGACACGCCGCCGGAGGTGCGCGACGCGCCCGACGCACGCCCCATCGGGATGGTCCAGGGGCGCATCACGTTTGAGCGGGTGTGCTTCGCTTACGAGCAGGGGGTCGAAGTGCTGCACGATATTTCGTTGGAGATCGCGCCCGGCGAAGTGCTGGCCCTGGTCGGCCCCAGCGGCGCCGGCAAGTCCACCTTGTTTAACCTGATTCCCCGCTTCTACGACCCCACCAGCGGCGTGATCCGGCTGGATGGCCACGACCTGCGGACGCTGACGATCGCCAGCCTGCGGGCGAACATCGCCATCGTGCCCCAGGACACACTGCTGTTCAGCGGCACGGTGCGCGAGAACATCCTCTACGGCAACCTGGAGGCCAGCGAGGCCGAGATGATCGCCGCGGCCCAAGCGGCAAACGCGCACGAGTTCATTCAAGCGCTGCCGCAGGGCTATGACACGCTCGTGGGCGAGCGCGGGGTCAAACTCAGCGGCGGCCAGCGCCAGCGGATCGCGATCGCCCGCGCCATCTTGAAGAACCCACGCATCCTGTTGCTGGACGAGGCGACTTCCTCGCTGGATAGCGAGAGCGAAGGGCTGGTCCAGGAGGCGCTGAGCCGGCTGATGCAGGGCCGCACCACGATCATCATCGCCCACCGCTTGAGCACGGTGCAGATCGCCAACCGCATCGCCGTATTGGACAAGGGCCGGCTGGTGGAGCTTGGGCCTCACGACGCGCTGATGGCGCAGCGCGGGCTGTACTACAAGCTATACACGCTCCAGTTTGAGCTAAACGGCCAGGCGGGAGAAGACGATGTGGCCGGCGAGGGACCGGCGCGCGCTTCGGCAGCGCAACGCCGCCGCGGCCTAAGTCCGCTGGCGCTGTTCGGCGTATGAATCACCTCTTCGACATCACGGGAAAGTGTGCCTTGGTCACCGGCGGGTCGCGCGGGTTGGGGCTGGCGATCGCCCAGGGGTTGCTGGCCGCCGGCGCCCGCGTCGTCGCAGTCGCCCGCACGCCGCCGGCTTCGCCCGCTCCCGGCCTGGTCTTCCTCCCCTGTGCGCTGGTCGAGCGAGAGGCGCGCAAGGGACTGGTTGACCGCGTGGCCGAGATGCTGGGGACGATAGATATCCTGGTGCACTGTGCCGGTCAACAACACCGCGAGCCGGCCGAGCGTTACCCCTTGGACATGTTTACGGCGATGTACGAGCTACACGTGATCGCCGGCATGGACCTGTGCCAGCAAGCGGCGCGTTACATGTTGCCGCGCGGGTCGGGCAAGATCATCTTCGTTAGCAGCGTGCTGGGCTTTCAGGGCGGCATCAACGTGCCGGCGTATAGCGCAGCCAAGCACGCGACGGTCGGCCTGGTGCGCGCGCTGGCCAACGAGTGGGCAAGCCGAGGTGTGAACGTGAACGCCATCGCCCCAGGCTACATGAACACCGAGATGATCGCGCCGCTGATGAAAGACCCCCAGCGCGGACCGGCCATCCTCAGCCGCATTCCCGCCGGCCGGCTGGGCGAACCCCACGACCTGGTGGGCGCGGTGATCTTTCTGGCCAGCGCCGCGTCCGACTACGTGCATGGTCACACGCTTGTCGTGGACGGCGGCTGGCTGGCGCGCTAGCCGGCGCGCTTGAAGACCTCGTCCACCTCCACCTGAAAGCCCTCGACCAGCCGATTGGTCATGTTGGCCGTGGCGACGATGGACATCAGCTCGCCGAACATCGCGTCGGTCATCCCCTTGGCGCGGGCGGCTGCCGTGTGCGACGCAACGCAGTAGTCGCATCCGTTGGTCGCACTCACCGCGATGTAGATCAGCTCGCGCACCAGCGGGTCAAGCTGGCCTGGGCCGGTCATCACCTCTTTGACCATCTGCCACGTGCGGCGCAGGGTGGGCGGATGCTGGGCCAGGGCTTTCCAGAAGTTATTGATGTACTCGGTCTTGCGGGTGGCGCGGATGTCGTCGTAGATCGCGCGCACCTCTTCGTTTGCGTCTTCGTATTCAATGAGCCTGTTCATCGCAGATCATCCTTCGCCAGCTCATCCAGGTAGCCGGCATACCAGCGCGCGGTGTCCTCAATGCCCACGTCGTGTGGGGTGTAGGTGAAGTCAGGGTAGGCAGCGGCAAATTTCGCGCCGTCCAGGATGAACGGGCGCTCGAACTGATACATCACCTCGCCGATCTCCGCCACCTGGGATGAGAAGAGGCCGAACAATCGAAACAACCCGCCCGGCCTGACGCCGACCTTCGGCGGCTTGCCGAAGGCCGCGAACACGCGCTGGATGAACTCCTGGCCGGTGAGCGGCCCGGAGCCGGGGACATGCCAGGCTTGGCCATACGCCTTGTCGTTCAGCGCCAACAGCACGCAGGCCGCGGCGGCATCGGGCAGATAGATGAAATCGTGCGGCACGTCCAGCCGGCCCAGCCAGAAGGCGCGCTTATCTTTGTAGGCCGCTTCGAAGATCGCGCTGATAAAGGTGCCTAGCACGTGTGCGCCGTAGAACGTCGGCAGGCGCGGCAGGACGACAGGCACCTCGCCGCGCTCGTGCGCCCAGAGCATCGTCATCTCGATCTCCTTGCGGAGCATCCCGCGCCGGCTGGTGGGCGCTTGAGGATGGTCCTCGGTCGCCGGCACCTGGCGCAGCGGCCCGTACACTAGCCCGTTGCTGGGCTGTACCAGCCGCGCGCCTGCTTGTTTGGCGGCAGCCAGGACGTTGTTTGTCACCTCTCTGAGCTGGCCGGTGACATAGACGCAGTTGTAGATCACGCCGGCGCCGCGACAAGCCGCCGATAGGCCTTCTCGGTCGGTCACAACATCACAGGCCGCGATCTCAACCCCCTCCGGCAGCATCTCCGCTGCTTTGTTCGCGTCGCGCGCCACTGCGCGCACGGGCAACCCTTCCGCCTCGACCAAGTGATGCACAACGGCGCAGCCGAGCGCGCCCGACGCGCCGAGGACGACGTGAAGTTCGGACATTGGCCTAGATCGTAACAGAGGTACAGCAGGAAAGGAAGTGCTAAGTGTGCTGGCGTATATCCAGTTTATCAGTAGAAAGGGAGTGCTGTACTATGCGTTCACAGAAAGTGAAGTATGAGTTTGCATGCCTTCGCACTGCGCTCGCAGTACGCAGCAGGCGACAGCGCAGCATACAGCGAGCATGGCTTGCCGGTAGCGCCAGCCATCAGTGTATCTCAACCACCATCTCCACTAAATGGGGTGTAATCCAATGTTCAGAAAGATCCAGATCGCCCGCTACAAGTGCATCAAGTATGTAGAGGTTTCACTCGCACCATTCAACATCTTGATCGGGCCAAACGCTTCTGGCAAGAGCACGTTTCTCGACAGCCTGGCGTTTATCCGAGACGCTCTGGAGACCGACGTAGAACGTGCCATTCGTAAACGCGCCAGCAGCCTGCGCGAACTCGCCTGGAGCGGCCAGGCAGAAAGAGGCTTCGAGATCGCGCTCCAGGTAGCGCTGCCTGACGACCTTCGATTAGACAGTTACCACTATATTCGCTACGAGGTAGGGGTAGGGTTAGGCGATAATGGTGCTATCACTGTGGCAGGAGAAAATCTGTGGCTGGTCAGCACACCAGATGCTCTAATATCCTCGGACAAACCAGAGAGTAGCTCTGTAGTGCGACCAAGTGGTCTGAGAACGCCTGCCGGATACCGCAGCGTTATTCGCAGCGGCGCAGAGCGCACCGGAGCACGCTTTCAATCTGAAAAGACTGGCTGGAACTTCATACTGCGCCTTTCGCCTCAACGTCTGGCGCTCAGCAGCATTCCCGAAGACCAAGAGCGCTTTCCGATCGCTTTGTGGTTTAGACAGGCTATGTTGAGCAGTATCCAACTCCTCCAACTCAACAGCGTACTTATGCGCCGTCCCTGTCCATCGGATGCACCACGAACCTTTCAAGCTGACAGCTCAAATCTGCCGGTAATGGTCAAGCTGCTACAGACTCACTCGACACGGTTCGATTGGTGGGTCAGCCATCTACAAACGGTCCTACAGGATTTAGAGAAAGTCGAGATCGCCGAACGCCCCGAGGATCGCGCCTTTTATCTGACGCTTACCTATCGAAATGGCATCTCCGTGCCAGCTTGGCTGCTCTCAGACGGCACGCTGCGCTTACTGGCACTGACTCTGCTGGCCTACCTTCCGAGCCAAAACCAAGTCTTCATTGTTGAAGAACCGGAGAACGGCATTCACCCACGAGCAATCGAAGCTGTATTCCAAGCTTTGCGCTCAGTCTATGACGGGCAAGTCTTCTTAGCCACTCACTCGCCGCTTGTGCTGGCCCTAGCCGAGCCGGAGGATTTGCTCATCTTTGACAAAACAGAAGACGGCGCCACGCAAATCGTTAACGGTCCTCAGCATGCCATCCTACGGGAATGGCAGCGCGAGATTCCTCTAGAGACCCTTTTTGCGTCCGGAGTGCTCGGGTGAGCAAAAAAGAGCTTGACCTTGCTGTGCTGGTCGCTGATGCGGATACTGAGTCCGTCGTCCATACACTACTCGAGAATCGCTGGGCAGCGCTGAATATCCGCAAGATCAAGTTTCAAATCATCCGCGACATAGGTCGAGACCCCGGCGTGTATAAGCAAGCGGATAGCATCCTTAAGCCTTCTTTGAGAAGCGCTCAGCACGCACTGGTGATGCTTGATCGTGCAGGCTCTGGACAAGAGCACAAACTATCTGCCCAGCAGATGGAGAATGATTTAGAAGCTCGGCTAAGCCAGTCTGGCTGGCCATCTGGTTGCTGCGCGGCAATTGTGATAGATCCTGAGCTGGAACTGTGGGTTTGGTCACGCTCCCCCCATGTGCCAGCGGTTCTCGGTCTGAGCGAAGATTCTCTGCAACAGGTGCTAACTAGATTCAAGCTATCTGCAAATGGCAAACCTCTAAGTCGGCGCTAGAAGTTGCTTTGCGCCAATCCAGGCGTCCGCGCTCATCGGCTATTTTCAAAGAGTTGGCCAGCCGAGTAAGCCTAGACCCTAAAAACGCAAACGAGCGAGCGTTCAACAAACTTCGTTTGACGCTGCAGCGATGGTTTCCTCAAAACGAGCCGGGGCAAATCTAATAATTCGGATGCGAGGCCTGTAGCTCCCAGTCCAACGGATCGTCGGGATGGGCGCAGATCACGCGCTCGATGAAGTATTCGTAGCGGTCGGCGAAGCGCTCGAGTGAGAATTGCTCGGCTCGCCGACGGGCGTTCTGCCTGTCCAATTGATCCACCCGCCGCACCGCCTCGACCAACGCATCTACATTGCGCGGCGGCACGAGGTAGCCACTTACGCCGTCCTGAATCAATTCAGCGGGGCCGCCTTCGTTGTATGCGATCACCGGCGTGCCGCCGGCCAGCGCCTCGATGCAGGTGTTCCCGAACGCCTCCACCCAATGTGGCGTCATCAGCATCGCCCTGGTATTGCGCACAACCTTGTGCAGCTCACTCTGCGGGAGAAAGCCGTGATAAGTCACATCCACATTCGGATAGCGCGCCCGGCAAGCTTCCCAGTATTCAGGGTGTTGCATCTTGCCGCATACGTCGAGTGGGAGGCCGAGCTTATCGGCGACAGCAAAGGCATCCTCCAGACCCTTCTCCGGCGAGATGCGCGCCACCCAGCTCAAGCGATCCAGCGGCTGCGGGTTGAAGGTGTAGCGCGTGAGGTCAACCCCACCGTATAGCGACATCATGCGGCAGGGGTCGAGGAACGGAAAAGTCAGCGCCTGGGCACAGGTGTTCACCGCGAAGCGGTGTGGAAACTCATAGAACCGCTCGCGGATCATGGCATCCACTGCATCAATCGTGGAGCAGATGCTGATGATGTGGCCGACCGGCGTTTTGAAGAACGGCGTCACGTAGTAGGCCAGCCAGTCGTAGTTGATGCCGATGATCGCGTCGTACTGGTCTTGCACCCGCATGGCCAGCTCCCACATCCGCTCCAGCACGCCATCCGGCTGGCAGATCACCGGTTGGTCACGCTGCGCGGTGGTGGCGTAGATCGGCGGTCGCCCCTCGATTTGATAGACCAGCACCTCAGGTGAGGGCTGGACGCTGCCCGCCGGCGCGGCGATAGCGACGCGATGTCCTCGGCGCGCCAGTATGGGCGTTAAGTTCATCAGGTTGGTCTCAACCCCACCCCCCTCCCCCGAACCCAGCGGCCCGACCGGGCTGGTGAGGAACAGCACGCGCCAACGCTTAGACATGAACGCGCAGTTTGCAAAAGCCGTGAATTAGTCAGCCAGGCCGCGCACGTCTTCGACCACCGTCGGCGTCACGCCGAAGTCAGCGGGTTGCTTGTGGATCTCTCGCGCTGTCACAAAGCTCTCCACCATGCTTTTGGTGTTCTCCACCCCTAGACGATTGAAGAGCAAGGCGAAGCGTTCTTGGAGCGCAGTGCGAACGCGGGCACGGTCGGCTTCCGGTAACGACCACAATGCCTGCTTGAACGGACCGGTGGCCTTTTTGCGCGTCTTGTGGAGAAACTGCTCGTCCGTGTCATCCGGCTTGCGCTCATCGGCGGCGTTCTTAAAGAGCCACTGGGTGATCTCGTCGTTCAGCGCTTTTGGCAGGTTGGCGTAGGCGATCTGCTGAAAAGCGGTGGCCAGGTGGACTTCGATCGCGCCAGCCTGGACAAACTTGCCGAACGCCTCCTCTGGCAACGTGCTGGCGCCATGTTGGACTGCGCCGCCCAAGCCATATTCCTCGCGCGCGACAGCAGAAAGCTCGCGCAGCGCGTCGAAATCTATGTTTACCTGCGCGATCGAGCCATCAGGCAACACCACGCCGCCGTGGGTTGTGCCGGTCTGCACCGAGATCTTGCTTATGCCCGGCTGGTGTTTAATTTGGCGGAGATAGCCGTTTACAAAGGCGCGCAGTTCGTGCACATCGCTGTTTTTGTGACCGATCTCGCCAATTTCACCGCCAAGCGAGACGATCACCCCTGCGGGCTGACGCTGTCGGATGTAGTCGCTGAACAGCGCGCATAGCTCATAGTTGGCATGCTGCTGTTCGTCCAGCGTGGGCTTGCTGAGGTCAACGAGGGTCGAGGTGTCAATGTCAATGTTGTAAAAGCCGGCGGCCAGCGCCTCATCAATCAGCTTGCGCAGGGCCGTCAGCTCCGCATCGGCGTCGCTCTTGTACTTCTTGGCGTTTACTTGAAAGTGATCGCCTTGGATGAACAGCGGCCCGCGATAGCCTTCTTTGATCGCCGCCGCCAGCATAACGCTGACATACTCAGCCGGCCGCTGGTCGGTATAGCTCATCTCGCTGCGCGCGATCTCGAAGATGAAGGCCCCTACCCTCGCTTCCACAACGGCGCGCATCGCCGCGCGGGCTGTGTCGTAGGCCATCATGCGGATGTTCATCGCCGGCGTGGTGAAGTTGCGCTCCAGGGCATTCCGCCCGCGCGCAATGTACAGCTCGTGTATGGATGCCGGACGGATCCCCAGCGCCTGACCGATCTCCCAGATTAGCCAGCGCGCTGCCGCCTGTTGTTCGGGTGGACCAAAGACCGCCGCCCACACCAGCGCATCAATGCCGCTGGCGCGCAGCGCGCCCTCATCACGCACAGTGACTTCCAGCTCAGTCGTGGCCAATACTTCACTTGAACCAACCGGCGACTTCACGGCAACCACCTGAACAGCGTCACCGGTCATCCTGACAAGGTCTCGAATGGCGTTTGACATCACATGCTCCCCTAGAGAGATTTGCTTAAACACGCTGGGCAATGCCCCCAGCATGGCAGATCGCTACGCCTCCTAGTATATGCGCTGCAGACAGGCGA
>AFSR01001446.1_pt1 | contig 22261 bp, 15 predicted proteins | sample 296848 | NCBI WGS metagenome assembly AFSR01 (sample SAMN02954305, study PRJNA68063) | hot springs metagenome | biome: terrestrial; feature: Mushroom and Octopus hot springs; material: microbial mat core samples; isolation source: Yellowstone National Park Mushroom and Octopus hot springs ...
AGCCCAGCGAAGGCAGCGAGACCAAAGCCTCTCCGTAGCCCTTCGCACTTCTATCGCTCGCCATGGCCAGGTTCTCCTCCACGCTCAGTGGGGTGTTGGACATCCTGCGCGAGATAGATGTGCGCGCCGTTCGCGCAGCAGCGGAGGCCCCGTTCCTCATCGTCTTCGCCAGCCGCGACCTCCTGATAGCAGAACACCTGGCCGGCTTGCTCTATCGCGGCGATCGCGCTCACAACGTGCCTCCGCTGCGGGCAGCCGAAGGCGCCCTGCTTAGCGATGCGACGCGCCTCGCACGAGCCAGCCTGGTCGTGATCGTGGCGCGCGCCGACCAACACGACGACGAGGCGCATCGGCTATGCCAGGCGCTGACGACAGCGGGCGTGCCTTGTCTGATGGCTTACCTCCAGCCCGATGGCGCGCCACCGGCGACCATGCCTGCGGTGTATATCCCGATGCCCGATCACACCATAGATGAGACGACCGCTGTGGACTGCTTGGTGCGGGCGATCCGGGACATGCGCGCGGTTGACGACCTAGCGTTGGCGCGCCACTTACCGGCCTTTCGCCGGCCAGTCGTCCGCGATCTCATCGAGGAGACTGCTGCGGCCAACGCGGCCTATAGCCTAGGCGCCGGCCTATTGCAGATCAACCCGATCACCGGTTTGCCCGTCGCAGTGGCCGACACCGTAGTGCTCACCAAGAATCAGCTCCTGCTGGCGTATAAGATCACACTAGCGATGGGGCTGCCAGCAAACGTCCAGCATGTCATGCCCCAAGTCTTGGGGGTGATCGGGGGCGGGCTTGCCCTCCGACAGGCTGCCCGCGGCGCGGTGAGCTTGTTGCCGGCGCTCGGCGTTGCGCCCAAGGTGGCGATCGCCTTCGCCGGCACGTATGCCATCGGCGAGGCGGTCTATCGCTGGTGTCGCTCGGAGGAACCGCTCAGCGAAGCGCGCTTGCGCGCCCTCTACGCACAGGCTATGACAAAGGGCCGTGCTGCGGCGGCAGCGCTGTGGCAGAAGCTCCGCGCGCTGATCCGGCGCAGCGCGCGCCGACCAGCGCAACTTAGGCATGCAGTGACCAGTCATTCAAAAAATGGCGTCGCCCATTATTCTTGACATTCCCGAACGAGTATGTTGAAAGTAGGTGATCCGATCCCGGATTTTGAGCTGCCCTCGCAAGAGGGGATAGTCAGGTCAGCCGACCTGCGCGGTAAGCGCTTCGTGTTGTATTTCTACCCCGCCGACGACACGCCCGGCTGCACCAAAGAGGCGTGTAGCTTCCGCGACCGTCTGCCGGATTTCCAAGCCCTGGGCGTGCCGGTGTTCGGCGTCAGCCCCCAGGACGTGAGTTCAAAACAGCGCTTCGCCCAGAAGCACGGCCTGACCTTCCCGCTGCTGGCCGACGTGGATCACAAAGTGGCTGAGGCCTTCGGCGCATGGGGCGAGAAGAGCATGTATGGCAAAAAGTACATGGGCATCCTGCGCACCACCTTCCTGATCGGCCCGGATGGTCGCGTAGAGCACGTCTGGGAGAAGGTCAAGCCCGAAGGCCATGCCGAGGAGGTGTATCGTCGGCTGAACCCGGCCGCGCAGCCGGCAGATTCGCCCAAGCCGAAGTCGGTCGCCAAAAAGAAGACCAGCAAGCCATAGCCTTGCCGCGCATGCGCAGCGCAACTGCCGACGTCATCGTCATCGGCGCAGGGTTGACCGGCGCGCTGATCGCTGCGCGGTTGGCCGAGCAAGGCATGCGCGTGCAGGTGCTGGATGCTCACAAGGCCGGCCATGGGGCCACGCGCCATGGGCTGGGCCTGGTGACGCCCGACCCGCAGCCGGCGCACTTCGCGCGGACGCGCCAGAGCGGCGAGCAGCTTAAGCAGATCGCGGCGCCGCTTGGCGCCCTGCGCCAGACGTGCGACGTGATCTACGCGGCCTCGTCGCCGGCAGCGCAGCGCGCGCTCGCGCAACTGTTGCAAACCGCCGATGGTGTTGCCTGGCTTTCGGCGACGAGCGAGCCGCTACCCGGCGGGCTGAGCGGCGGGCTGGTGGTGAAAGGTGCGGCTCAGATAGACCTCGATTACCTGGTTGTTCACCTGCTGCGCCAGCCGGGGGTCTCCGTCCGCCAGCATACTGAAGTGCTCTCGCTGGAATCAGAGGAAGCGGGCGGGGGCATATTCGTGATGTGCCGGCACGATACCTTCTTTGCCCCGCGCGTCGTCCTGGCGACCAACGCCCACGTTGGGGCGCTCTCTCCGTATCTGGCTGAATCGCTGCGCCCGGCGCGCGGCGCGCTGTGGGCATCGCACCCACTGACGCCTTCGGCGCTGCCGGCGCTCCTGCTGCGCCAGCCCTTGGTCGTTGACGGCGGACAGGCAGCGCTGTTGCCCGGCGAGGATGGCCGCATGCGGGCTGTGGCGTGGTTCTGGCAGACACAAGACTTGGCTCGCGATCCATTAGTCGGGCTGCGCGACTTTCTGCGCCGCTTCGGGCTGGGAGAAGCAGCGCAAACCAGCCAGTGGCACGCCACCTTGACGACGACCACGGCGGACGGCGCGCCCCTGGTCGGCTGCTTGGACGCCGGCAGGCGGGTGCTCTACGCGGTTGGGCTGGGAATTTACAGCCTGTCTTGGGCTGCTGCGGTGGCCGATCAGATCGTCGCCATGACGCTCTCCCCATGAGGCGTTTGCTGCGCGCCCTCATGACAGGCGTCCTGTTGCTGCTGATCGCGGCAAACCTGGCCCGCGCCTGGCTAGCGATACAGCAGGCCCAATGGCTAGCGGGTTGGCAGTACACTGCGGCCAGCGGCTTGTTCTGGGCGCTGGGCTTCACAATTTGCGCCTATGGCTTGGCCAGCGCGCGGCGCTGGGCCGGCAGCGCGATCATCGTCGCTTATTTGACCTATCAGCTTCATCTCTGGCTAGACCGGCTGGTGTTCGTGAGTGGGAGCGAAGCCATCCAACGCACGCCGTGGCTAATTGTGCTGAGCGCCCTATCTGGCCTGGCGATTGGCCTATTGACCGGACTGGCCACTATGCCGAGCGGACGAACAGCGCGCGCCGAGGCGCGCTGATGTGCTTACAATCCCCTAACAAGGACAAGTTGCCCCATGCAGAACTCAATTGACCCTCGCCTTCAGAAGCTGCGCGAACTGCGTGCGCAGAGCCTGGTGGCTGGCGGTGAGGAGCGCATCCAGGCACAACACGCCAAAGGCAAACTCACCGCCCGCGAGCGGATCGAACTGCTGCTCGACGCGGGTTCCTTCCGCGAGATAGATGCCTTCGTGACCAATCAGACCAACGGGATCGGCATGAGCGACCAGCGCTGGCTGACCGACGGCGTGGTGACTGGTTGGGGCACGATTGACGGCCGGCTGGTCTATGTCTATTCCCAGGACTTCACCATCATGGGCGGCAGCCTGGGCGCAGCGCACGCCGGCAAGATCGTCAAGCTCCAGGACATGGCGCTGAAGAACGGCGCCCCGCTGATCGGGATCAACGACAGCGGCGGGGCGCGCATCCAGGAAGGGCTGGCGTCGCTGGTGGGCTACAGCGAGATCTTCTTGCGCAACACGCTGGCCAGCGGCGTCATCCCGCAGATCAGCGCGATCATGGGGCCGTGCGCCGGCGGGGCGGTGTACTCGCCAGCGCTCACCGACTTCATCTTTATGGTCAAGAACACCAGCTACATGTTCCTCACCGGCCCCGACGTGGTGAAGGCAGTGACGCATGAAGACGTGAGCTTCGAGCAGCTCGGCGGCGCGCTGGTCCACAACACCACCAGCGGCGTGGCGCACTTTGCGGCGGAGAGCGAGGGCGATTGCCTCTACCTCATCCGCATGTTGCTGAGCTACCTGCCCAGCAACAACATGGAAGAGCCGCCCTTCGTCAAGACCAAGGACGACCCGCTGCGCACGGATAGCGCGCTGGACAGCATCGTGCCGGATAACCCCAATAAGCCCTACGACATGCGCGAGGTGATCACGCGCATCGTGGACGATGGCAGGTTCCTAGAGGTTCAGGAGCACTACGCCACCAACATCATCATCGGCTTCGCCCGCTTGGGCGGCCATGCGGTGGGGATCGTGGCCAACCAGCCGGCGGTGTTGGCCGGCGTGCTCGACATCAACGCCAGCGAGAAGGCCGCGCGCTTCGTGCGCTTCTGCGATTGCTTCAACATCCCTATCGTTACCTTTGAGGATGTGCCCGGCTTTCTGCCGGGCGTCGCCCAGGAGCACGGCGGCATCATCCGCAGCGGCGCCAAGCTGCTCTACGCCTACTGCGAGGCCACCGTGCCGAAGATCTGCGTGATCACCCGCAAGGCATATGGCGGCGCGTATTGCGTGCTCAGCCCGCGCGCCACCCGCGGCGACCTGGTGCTGGCCTGGCCCTCCGCTGAGCTGGCCGTGATGGGCGCCGACGGCGCGGTGAGCATCATCTACCGGCGCGAGTTGGCCAACGCCGAGGACCCGGCGGCGCGAAAAGGCTGAGTTGGTCCGCCAGTATCAGGAAGAAGTCACCAGCCCCTTCGTCGCGGCGCAGCGCGGCTTTATAGACGACATCATCGAACCGCACGAGACGCGCCCTCGCCTGATCAACGCGCTGCAGATGCTGCGCAATAAGCGCGACGCCAATCCGCCGAAGAAGCACGGCAACATCCCGCTGTGAGCGCGTCACGCGAGAGACGCGGTATGCCTAGTCCGCCGCGACGCCGCACCAACGCGCGGCGAAGACGGCCAGGACGTGCGCGACGGCGAGCACCGAATCCAGGTCCACATACTCATCGGCCGCGTGCATGTTGCCCCCCTTCGGCCCCCAAGCCAGGGCCGGCACGCCGTAGAGGCCGGCAAAGCGCGTGTCCAGCCCCGCTGTGCCGCCAGCCAGGATGGGCGGCGGGCTGCCCGCCCAGGGACGCATCGTGGGCAGCGTCGCATCTTGCCGCAGCGCGCGCACGCACCGGGCGAATTCTTGGACAAAGGGGTGGCGCTCGTCCTGAAGCCACGGGTCGGTGTGCCAGCCGAAGAACTCTAGCTTTGGCGGGTGTTCCCGCAGCCACGAACTGCGCTGAGCGACAGCATTCACCCGCGCGGCGACTTCCTCTCGGATGCCGGCCTCGGTTTCGCCGGGCAGGAAGGAGAGGCGCACCTCGATCTCAGCCCAACTCGGCACGCTGGACGGCCAATCCCCGGCCCGCACGACGCCGACGTTGAGATGGCACGAGCGGCGGGCGGATGGCTCCAGGCGCTCGAATAATTCATGATGTAAACGTTCGGCGCGCTCGCGATCCCATTCGCCCAGCATGGCGATGATGGGCGCTGCTTCTACGGCCGCGTTGACGCCGTGGTGGGCGCGGCCGGCGTGCGCCCCCCGGCCCGGCACAACGATGCGAAAGTACAGGATGCCGGGATGGGCGATGGTGATGTCATCCCAGTGTGGCTCGCTGGCGATGAAGCCATCGGCGCGATGGCCGCGCAGAAGGCAGGCCAGCGTCCCGCCACCCCCACCGGCTTCTTCTTCAATCACGCTCTCCAGGATCAAATCGCCGCGCAGTCGAATGCCACACGCCTGAAGCGCGCGCAGGGCGAACAAGTTGGCAATCAGCCCGCCCTTCATGTCCAGCGCGCCGCGCCCGTACATCCGCCGTCGCCCGTCCTCGCCGATGACCACCTGTGCGCCGAACGGATCAAACGACCATGCGCTCAGCGGCTCCGGCGAGACCACATCGGTATGGCCGTTGAGGATCAACGAGCGGCCGCCGCCGACCCCGCGCCAGCGACCGACCACGTTGGGCCGACCGGCAAAGGGGATGCCGGAATCTACGAACGCTGGATGCGCCTGTACTGCCGCTCGATCAGCCTCAAAAACGTCCACCTCCAAGCCGGCTGCGCGATACTGCTGTGCCATCCAGTCCTGCGCCGCTCCCTCCTGGCCAACCAGGCTGGGGATGCGGACCAGCTCGGCCAGCGCCGCAACGCATTCGTCGGCGTGTTCAATCAGCCAATTGGACAGCCGATGAGTGAGCACGTCCATTTTTACTCAGAGAAACAGTTGCATGGCCTGGTTGCTGACGAAGCGCCCGCGCGCGGTCAGGCGGATGCGCGCCGGTGACACCTCCAGCAGGCCCAGCTTGATGCCGCGCTCAAGCGCATCGGCGTAGAAGTGCTCGACCGGTGCGCCGAAGCGCTCAGCGAAGCGCGCCTGGTCCACGCCCTCGATGAGCAGGCGCAGGCCGAGCATGATCGTCTCGCCGCGCACTGTTGCTTCGTCCAGGTCCTCGCCGCCGGCCTCAGGAGACCGGCCGTCGTTCAGGCGCGCGATGTAGTCGGCCGGCCGCTTGACGTTCCAGCGCCGTCGGTAGATGGTTGAGCCATGCGCGCCGGCGCCCAGGCCGTGATAAGGCTCGTTCCGCCAGTAGATGAGATTGTGCGCGCAGGCGCGGCCCGGCCTGCACCAGTTGGAGATCTCATAGTGTTCATAGCCGGCATCGGCGAGGGTTTGTTCCGCCCACTCATACATGTCGGCGGCCAGGTCGGGATCAGGCAGCGGGAGCGTCCCGCGCCGCGTCCAGTCGTGCATCGGCGTGCCGGCTTCAATGGTCAGTGCGTAGAGCGAGATGTGGTCGGGCGACAGGTCCAGCGCCGCGCGCAGCGTGCGCTGCCAGGCCGCGAGCGACTGGTTGGGCAGGCCGAAGATCAGGTCGAGGTTCAGATTGTCAAAGCCGGCGGCGCGCGCGTGGGCAACGGCCGCTTCCACCGCCGCCCAGCCATGATCGCGGCCCAGGAGCTGGAGCTCATCGGGGTTAGCGCTTTGGGCGCCGAAGCTCAAGCGGTTGACGCCGGCCTGGCGCAGCGCGCGCAGGTAGTCTTGATCGATCGTATCTGGGTTGCACTCGACGGTGACCTCGGCATCGGCGGGCAGGTGAAAGTGCTCACGGCAGGCGCGGATCAACCGGCCGATCTGCGCCAGCGAGAGCAACGAGGGCGTGCCGCCGCCGAAGAAGAGCGTATGCGCCCGTGCGCTGCCGTCCCCCGCCAACGCGATCTCGCGCAGCAGCGCGTTGACATACGGCTCGAACAGCGCTTCCAACCCGACGTAGGTGTTGAAGTCGCAGTAGCTACAGCGCGCCCGACAGAACGGGATGTGCAGATAGACGCCAGTCTGCACGACAGCGCAATTGTATTGAACCTACCGAAGCAACAGCAGGCTAGATAAGGGCAGGGCGATAATGCGCGGGTCGTCGAGGGGAGGCATGTCGTTGAGCGTGACGAGGATGCCGAAGGGCGCGTTGTAGGCTGCCTTCTCGATGAAAGCGCGCAGGCCGAACGTGTCGCGATGCCCGTCAATGCGGGCGCGATATTCGACCTCGACTGGGATGCGCTGGTCGCCGATGGTGATGACGAAGTCCACCTCTGGCTCGGCATCTCGTTGAGGGAACCAGGCGACGTTCAGGCCGGGGATGGTGTTCAGGTAATAGCCGGCGACGCTCTCGGCCAGGTGGCCGGCCAGGTCGCTGAGGTGAGGCGTCTGCGCCAACGATGCCGGTGCGAGCGGCACTGTTTCTCCCAGCCAGCTCGCGCGCAGCCCGTGATCGCACAGACAAAGCTTGTCGTTGCCTTTTTCTTCTTTAAGCGAATCTCCAAAGGTGGCACGGCGCGGATCAGCAGCGTGTCGCTCAGGAAGCGCAGATAGATCAAAACGCGCTGCCAGCTAACATCAGCCCCCAGCGGTTGCCTTAACTCGTTGACGAAGAGCGCTTGGCCAGGGGCTTGGCCGGCGTAGCGGCAGCACAGCCCGAAGAGCGCCTCGAGGAGCGTGGGATCGCGCTTTCGCCCGCGCTCGCCGATGCGCAGGTCATGTTGGATCACGCGCTTGACCACCGTCTCGTTGAGCTGGTCGGCGATCTCCTCCCACGGCCGGTCGGCGCGCGCCTGGGCGATGGGGTAGCCGCCGCGCTCGGAGAAAGCCGCGAAGGCTGCGTCCCTCGTCGCGCTGTGTTGCTCGCCAAGCCGGCGAAGGTCCAGCCAGAAGTCTTTGCGGCGCAGCGCGCCAAGCCCGTTATAAGGCAGGATTTCGGGGATCTCGCCAAAACCACGCAAGCGGGCGATCTCGCGCAAGGTGAGCGTCCCCATTTCAAGCGTGCTGATCCGGCCGGCCAAGCTATCGCGTCCCCTTTCGATCCGCAAGGCAGAACTTCCTGTCAGCAGCACACGCACGTCGTGATGATCAACGAGGTGTTTCACCTGCGGCGCCCAATCGGCCAGGTTCTGGACTTCGTCGAGGAACAGATACGCTTGCTCACCATCCCGCTTCGCCTGGTTAAAGGTCTTTCCTAGAACTTGCTCCTCGAACCAGTAACACAGCACAAGCAGCGGCTCGCTGATGCTGCGCAGTAGCGGCAGCTCGTCGAACTGGACGCGGAAGATGCGCTTGGGATGAACGCCTTCGACGTCCAGCAGGTGCTGGATGATCTGCCGTTGGAGGATGGTTTTGCCCACCTGGCGCGGGCCGCGCAGGACAGTCACGGGGGCCAGGCCGTCCTTCAGTTTGCGCAAGGTTGGCTCAAAGAGCCAACGCCGATTTGGAGGCAGCGCCGGCGCTGGTTCACTTATCCACCACGGATTGTCTCTGTACAAGAGCTGCGTGAGTTCATTCGGCAGCTCCACCGTTGTGCTCTCCATGTGCTTCTTTCAAAGACAGTATAGTAGGAGACGTGATAAGGCGCGCACGTGCACTTTTTGTCCTGCTCATTCTGGCCTTGAGCATGACAAGCTGGCCGGCAGGACAGTGGTCAGCGGCTTATGCCCAGCCGACGACGCTTGAGCCGGCGCTGAGCGCGGCGCTGGCCAAGGCAGGCGAGGACGAGGCGATCCGCGTGATCGTGCGGCTGGCCGATGCGGAGCACAGTGCGCTGATTGAGAGCCAGTTGCGCGAACCCCTCGCGCGGCGCATCGCGCAGCGCACGGCGTTCGTGCGCGCGCTGCGACACGCCGCCGAGTCCGCGCAGCGCGATCTACTGGCCTACCTGGATCAACCTCGCATAGCGCAGCAGGTCTCGGACGTGCGCCCGCTGTGGGCGATCAACGCGGTAGCGCTGGCGGCGCGGCCGGCGGTCGTGCAGGCGTTGGCCCGCCGGCCCGACGTGCGCAGCGTGGCGCTCGACCGCTGGCAGAAATGGATACAGGCATCGCCTGTGCCCATCGCCGCCGACGCACTCACGCCGACGCTTGAGGCGCGCACGCCGCTGAGCACAGCCCTAGAAGCGCGCGTCCAGTCCGGCCCGCTCGACCCCGGCCAAACCACCTGGGGCATCGCCAAGATCGGCGCCGACCGCGTCTGGCGCGAGCTGGGCGTCACCGGCAGCGGCGTCGTGGTCGCCAATATAGACACCGGCGTGGATTGGAATCATCCGGCGCTCAAGCCGCGTTACCGTGGTTGGAGTGGCGGGCCGGCTGCCGACCATCTGCACAACTGGTTTGACGCGACAGGCGAGGGCGCTGTCTATCCCTCCGATGTCAATGGCCACGGCACGCACACGATGGGCACAATCGTGGGCGAGGGTGGGATCGGCGTGGCGCCTGGCGCGCGCTGGATGGCCGCGAAGGCGTTCAATGGTCAGGGCTATGCTCTGTTGAGCTGGATTCACGCGGCGTTCCAGTTCATGCTGGCGCCGAACGGCAACCCGGAGATGGCCCCGCACATCGTGAGCAACTCGTGGGGCAGCGACGAGGGGAGCAGCACTGCCTTTCGCGACGACATGCGCGCGCTGCGCGCGGCGGGCATCTTCGCGGTCTTCGCTAACGGCAACCGCGGGCCGGCCGCCGGCACAGTCGGCTCGCCGGCCAGCTTGCCCGAGGCGATCGGCATTGGCGCGAGCGATCCCGATGACGACGTGGCGCGCTTCTCCAGCCGCGGGCCGTCGCCCTTCAACGTCATCCGCCCGCACGTCGTGGCTCCTGGTGTAGGGGTGCTCTCGACCTTTCCGGGCGGAGGCTATGCGACGGCCAACGGCACATCCATGGCGACCCCCCACGCCGCCGGCGTCGCTGCGCTGTTGCTCAGCATCAGCCCGACGCTCGACATCACTGCCACGCTGTTCGCCCTCACCAGCACCGCCAAGCCGCTCTCGACCACGCTGCCCAACAACGACAGCGGCTGGGGGCGCCTGGATGCCTATCGGGCGGTCCTTTCAGTGATGCCCCACGGGGTGATCACCGGCCATGTGATGCACGCCGGCCAGCCGATCAGCGGGGCGCAGGTGGTGGCCCACGACGGGACGCTCTCGCCGAGCGCGGTCAGTGATGCGCAGGGGCGCTACGCCATCGTCGCCCCGCCGGGGATATATACAGTCACCGCGAGCGCCTTCGGCTTCTTCCCCAGCACTTCCCCGCCCCAGATCGTGACGGCTGGCCAGTCGCGGCGGGTGGATTTTGCGCTGGCGCTGCGGCCTTCCGGCGTTGCGCGCGGCATTGTGACCGACGTCGTGAGCGGCAGGCTGTTGACGCAGACGGTGGTGAGCGCGTTGGGCACGCCGGTCAGCTCGCGCGCCGACGTGGGGCCTGGGTACTACGTGCTCAACCTGCCCGCCGGCACATATACCGTCGAAGCGCGCCTGAACGGCTATCTGGTGCAAACTCGAACGGTCACGGTGAGCGACGGCAGCATCAGCGAGGCGCACTTCGCGCTGACCCCGACGCAGCGCCTCTTGTTCGTGGACAGCGGGGCGTGGTACTACGCCAGCGCTGCCGACCATTACCGCCGAGCGTTCGACCTGCTGCGCCTGGCTTACGACGAGGTGCGCATCAAGCAAGTGCCGCGCGATACGCCGACGATCACCACGCTGCTGGGGTATGACGCGGTGATCTGGTCCGCGCCGTTCGACGCGCCGGGGCTGGTGGGCGCGGGCGACGCGATCTCGCGCTATCTGGCTGCCGGTGGCCGGCTGCTGCTGAGCGGCCAGGACGTAGCGTTCTACGACGGGAGCTGGGCCTTTCACCCCTACTTCAACCGACTAAACGCGGTGTATCTGGCCGATGACGTGCCCTCGCGACGAGTCGTCGGGGTTCCGGGCACGTTGCTGGCCGGGCGGGCGTTCAGCATCGCCGGCGGCGATGGCGCGGACAACCAGGGAGCGGTGGACGTGGTGGGCCTGCGCAATGCTGATCTTGGCTTACCGGTAGCGCGCTATCAGGGCGACGGGCGCCCGAACGCCTGGGCCGGCGTATATGCGGGAAGCTGTCTGCCTTACCGTTCGGCGCTGTACGCCTTTGGCCTGGAGGCGATTGACACGACCGCCGAGCGCGCCGCGGTGATCAGCCGCACGCTCGCAGCTTTTGCTGCTCTCAGCCCGACGGTCGGTGTCGCACTGGCGCACCAACCGCATCCGAACTTTGACCTGCCGGCGGCCTTGCCCGGACAGACCATCACCCACGTGGTGCGCGTGCGGCACATCGGCGAAGCGGGTGGTCCGGACACCTTTAATCTAACGTTGGCTGGCGGCGAATGGCCGGCGCAGGTCAACTCCAACACGGTGACGCTCCCGCCGTGCAGCGCGACCTTCGTCACAGTCACCGTCCAGGTGCCACTCACCGCCACGTGGGACGCCCGCGACGCGCTGACGCTAACGGCCACCTCGACGGTTTCGCCAGCAGCCAGCGCCTCAGTCGTGCTCAGCCACAAGACGCCGGCGGGGATACTGCTGGTGGACGACGATCGTTTCTTTGACAAAGAAGACGACTACCTCGACGCGCTTGCTGCGTATGGCAATCGCGCCGACCGCTGGAGCACGCGCGGCGGCGACGCCGCGCAAGGCCCGCCCTTGGATGTGCTGCGCATGTATCCGCTGGTCATCTGGTTCAACGCCTACGACTGGTTCAGCCCGCTCAGCGCTGCTGAGCTGGAGCGGCTGGGCGCTTATCTAGAAGGCGGTGGGCGGGTAATGCTCAGTTCGCAGGCGGCTCTGCATTACCTGGCAGGGCACCCAGGGCTGGCGCGCTACTTCGGCCTGGCTGGGATTGATTTCACCGACGCTACCAGCAACGTGGTGGGCGCGCCGGGCCATGCGATCGGCATCGGCTACGCCGGCGGCACGTTGCTCACCGGCCTGGGCGGGCGCTTCCCCTATAACTGGAACCTCAGCACGGCGGTTCAGCCCGTCCAGACCGCCGGCGTGGTGGTGCGCGGCGACAGCGGCCAGCCCTTCGGCCTGGCCCAGGCCAGCTTGGCGAGCGGTCCGCGCTTCACGCCGAACTTCCAGGCTGCGCTGGCGCCCGAGCAGTGGCGCGCCGTGCTGCTGCCCTGGGCGTTTGAGACCCTGGAGCCATCGGCACGCCGCGCGCTGATGAACCGCATTGTAGGGTGGCTTTCGTGGTTGGGCGAGTCGTCGCTGGTGGCGGATGTGCCGTCTGCGCTGCCCGGCCAGGCGGTGACCTTCACGCTCACCGCCAAGCTGGATTCCGTGCGCGCGACGTCGCCGCTTACCGCTGTGGTCTCGCTCTCGGCAACGCTGGCCGGGGAGGGCGCGTTGGTTGGATCAAACTTGCCCGCCTTTGTGCCGCCTGACGATGCGGGTTCGTGGCAGGGGGTGATCACTGCTGGCCAGCACCTGAGCTGGACGTTCGTCGCGCAGGTGCCGGCGACGGCGACAGCAGGCAGCGCGCTGACCGCTACCGCCTTTCTCAGCCTGGACGAAGTCGGCATTCGCTTTGCCAGGAGCGCTGCTGTTCGGGTGGGCGGGACGGTGCTAACTGCCGCCTTGGAGTTGCCGGCTGGCGCGCCGCGTTGGGGTGATCGGATCACTGTAACGGCCGTGCTCACCAATCTGGGGCCTACGCTCGCTCCCTCCGCTACATTGGATGTCGTCGTTCCTGCTGGCCCGCGCTTGCTCACGGATACCGTCACTGGACCCGGGACGGGCGATCTGCGCAGCGCTGACAACCGGCTGATCTGGCGCGGGCCGCTGAACGCTGGGGCAGCCATCAGCATCACGTATGCCTTTACCTTGCCCAGTTTCACGCCGTGGCCAGGCGCGTACTACCACGCGGTGATGTTCGGCCAGCAAGGGCGCTACGAGGGGCAGCGCGACGCTTGGATCATCCCGCGGACATGGCGGGGCTGGCTGCCGATAACGCGGCGCTAATCCCCGCGAATGAACGCCTCGACCATCTCCCGCGCCTCTTCGTCGGTGTATTGCTGTGGCGGGGATTTCATGAAGTAGGCGGAGGGGCCGAGCAATGGGCCGGCGATGCCGCGGTCGCGCGCGATCTTGGCGCAGCGGATAGCGTCAATCACCACGCCGGCGCTGTTGGGGCTATCCCAGACCTCCAGCTTTAGCTCGATGTTAAGCGGCACATCGCCAAACGTCGTGCCCTCTAGCCGAATGTAAGCCCACTTGCGGTCGGTCAGCCAGGGCACGTAGTCGCTCGGGCCAACGTGGATATTCTCGGCGGGAACCTCGTAAGGGAGCTGCGACGTGACAGCGTTGGTCTTGCTCACCTTCTTGCTTTCCAGGCGTTCGCGCTCCAGCATGTTGAGGAAGTCGGTGTTGCCGCCGAAGTTGAGCTGATAGGTGCGGTCTAGGCGCACGCCACGATCTACGAACAAGCGGGCGAGCGTGCGGTGGACAATCGTAGCGCCGACCTGGCTCTTGATGTCGTCGCCGATGATCGGCACACCGCGGTCGCGGAAGCGACGCTGCCAGTAGGGTTCGCGGGCGATGAAGACCGGCACACAGTTGACAAAGGCACAGCCGGCCTGGAGCACCTGCTCAACATACCACTTTGTGGCCTCTTCGCTGCCCACCGGCAGGTAGCTCACCACCACATCCGTGCGCGTGTCTTTGAGGATGTTGACCACGTCGCTGGTCTCGCCGGGGGCCTTTCTGATGACCTGTGAGAGATACCTGCCCAGCCCGTCGTGGGTCATGCCGCGGTACACGGGGCAACCAGTGTGTGGCACGTCGGCGAACTTGTACGTGTTATTGGGCGGCGTGAATATAGCCTCACTCAGGTCCTTGCCCACCTTGTTGGCGTCAATGTCGAACGCCGCGGTGAACTGAATATCGCCGATGTGGTAATTCCCTAATTGCACGTGCATTAAGCCGGGCACGCGCGCCGAAGGGTCAGCGTTGCGATAGTAGTACACGCCTTGAACCAAGGCGCTGGCGCAGTTGCCGACGCCGATGATGGCGACGCGCACTGCGCGACCGGTGTCTGCTCTTTGCTCATTCATAGAAGGTCAATATATGTCACTGCGGATCACTGCTCAGGCGCGCTGAAAGCCAGAGGGAGTTCGCAGTCAGGAGCAGTAGCAAAAGCGTGCTTTCGTCCACCCTTCAGCGATTCAGTCAGCAACCGGCGAAGGACCCCGGTTGACGGGCGTAGGGTGCGTTCGCCAATGGGGCAGCGGGGGCGATTCGTGAACCGCCCTTGCCGCCTATTCCCTACCACCATCTTCTCATCCGCTATCTCAATCGGTGAGATAGCCGACATAACTCCTATCGCTCACGAGTGAGCACCTGCATGGTATAAGGCTACCGCGATCGATGAATTCACCCTGAGCGCACCTAAAGTCGGCGGAAGATTATAATCTCCACGGGATCATCTTATGCCATTTCTTCCAGAAGATCTGGAACTGGACGAGGGGTATTGGCGCGCATTGCTTGAAGAAGTTGAGCGGTTGCCCATCTTGCCGACGCGACCGCCGGCTGCGCTGCACCCTTCGTCGTCGCCTGGCTCAAAGCCTGCGCCGGCTGAAAGTGCCAACGCACCGGCCAAAGGAGCGCAGACTTGGGCTGCGCTGAAGACGCATCACGGTTGGCTCGACATAGAAGTGATCGGCTACAACCGAGGTGGCTTGGTCGCTGTTTATGAGGATTTGCGCGGCTTCGTGCCGATCGCGCATCTCAAAGCAAACCTCTCCTCGTTGGACGATGAGGCCCGTCGCGCATCGCTGGCCTCCTATGTCGGGCAGCACTTAAAGGTGCGCGTAGTGGAGCTAGACCCAGAGCTGAATCGGGTCATCTTCTCTGAGCGCGAGCCGGTTGAAGCGCACAAGCCCCTGCCGGCTGGACCGTCGCCGATCTTCGCTCAGATTCGCGCCGGTGAGACACGCCGAGGGTACGTGACGAAGTTAACATCCTTCGGCGCATTCGTAGATTTGGGCGGCTACGAAGGCCTGGTACATGTCAGCGAACTCGCCTGGAGCCGCGTCAACCATCCGCGTGACGTACTGCGCGTCGGTCAGGAAGTGGAAGTCTATGTCATACAGGTGTTGCCGGAGGAAGGCCGCATTGCGCTCAGCCTGAAACGCGCTAAACCCAACCCGTGGGAGACGCTGGAGCAGCGCTATCACGTCGGCCAGCTTGTCGAGGGCGTGGTGACCAACGTGGTGCAGTTCGGGGCCTTCGTCAAGGTAGAAAGCGAGCTGGAGGGTCTCGTGCACATCAGCGAGCTGGCCGAGGGCAGCTTCCTCCACCCACGTAGCGTCGTGCGCGAGGGAGACCACGTCGTGGCGCGGGTCATCGGCGTGGACAGCCGGCAGCGCCGGCTGGCGCTGAGCCTGCGCGACGTGGCGAACAGAAACGCCCACTTAAACGGCAAGTGAGCCAAATGATGGACTCTCTACGTCGAGCGCGCTGGGCGTTGCGAAACTGGTGGCGCGGCCGCGGTCACTTCCCTCCCTACGTGGTGCTCTCACTGGAGGGCGAGATTCAAGAACTCTCCCTTCGCCCGGAGTCACCCAGGCTGCTCCGTTGGCTGTTGCCGGCTTTGCCTCAATCGAGCACTGTGCGAGGTTTGCGCCGCCTCTTCTCGCAACTCGCCTACGACAAGCGAGTGCAGGGCGTCGTGCTCAAGATAAATTGCTTTGCGGCGCCAGCCGTCTATCAAAGCCTGAGCGAGGCCCTCGCCGACTTCCGCCGGCGCGGCAAACGCCTGATCGCCTACGCCGAGCAATTCGGCCCGTTCCAGTACTACTTGGCCTGCGCCTGCGATGAGATCATCATGCCGCCGAGCGCCGAATGGGACGTGCTGGGCTTTTACAACGAGTATGTCTTCCTGAAGGACGCGATTGACCGGCTGGCGGTGAAGGTGGACGTGGTCAACGTCTCGCCCTTCAAATCGGCCGGTGATCCATTCGTGCGCAACGACTTCTCTGCCGAGGCGCGCGAACAAGCTGAATGGCTGCTCGAGGCGCGCTTCGACGAGCTGGTGCGCGGAATCGCCGAAGGTCGCCGGCTTGACCCAGCCCAGGTGCGGGCGATGATAGACCGCGCGCCGTTCAGCGCGCCGCAAGCGGTTGAGCTGGGCCTGCTGGACAAAGCGCTTTACGAGGACGAGCTGGACGAATACTTGAAGGATGCGCTCCCGCCGCCAGCGCCTGGCCGACCGGTGGAGCGATTGACCAAGCGGCTGCGGCCCAAGCAACAGGGCGAAGCCAGGGCATGCATATCCGTTGACGCGGTTCGCCGCCGGCTGCGCACGCCCTTCGAGCGTTATACCCGCCAGGCGATCGCCGTCGTGCCTATCGAAGGGCTGATCAGTCCTGGGCAAAGCCGGCGTCTGCCGCTGCCGCTGCCGTTCCTCGATGACCAACTGGCCGGCGCTGAGAGCACCGTCGCGCTGCTTCGCGCCGCGGAACAAGACGACCGAATCGCTGCGGTCATCCTCTTCGTGAACTCCAGCGGCGGTGCGGCCTTGGCCTCGGACTTGATCGCGCGAGCGGTGCGCCGGCTTAAGCGCAAGAAACCCGTGGTGGCGTATATGAGCGGCGTGGCCGCGTCGGGTGGTTATTATGTCTCGGCGCTGGCGAACTGCATCGTCGCCCAGCCGCTGACGATCACGGGCAGCATCGGCGTCGTGGCGCTGCGGCCATACACGCGCGAAGCGTTTGAGCGGGTCGGCGTGCATCGCGTCACCTTGCAGCGCGGCAAGCGGGCCGGCTTATTCAGCGATGCTGAGCCAGTGGACGACGAGAAGCGCCAGGTCTTGGCCGATCTCGTCGAGCGCGCCTATCAGGCGTTTAAACAGTTGGTGGCCGAAGGGCGTTCGATCCCTATCGAATCGCTAGAGCCGATCTGCGGCGGTCGCGTCTGGACCGGCGCTCAGGCCCAGGCGCACGGCCTGGTGGACGCGCTGGGGTCGTTTGAGCTGGCAATCGAGAAGGCGCGCACCTTGGCCGGCCTGCCTGCCGACTGCCCGCCGAGGGTGTATGCCCTGACCCCGCGTACTTCGTGGGCATCGTTTTTGCCTGCGCTTAGCTATGCAACGCTCGGCGAATTGCGCGCGCTGTTCAGCACAACTCACATTTGGGCGCTCGCTCCATGGTGGGATAACGCTAAGGCTACTGCTTAACCCGCCACTCGCCTTCTATCGTCTCGGCAGTGGTCTGCGAGCGTCGTGCGCGGCCCTCGATCTGGCGCAGGTGCTCATCAACCACTTCCGACGGGCAAAGGGCGATAAAAGACTCGATGCCCACGATCAAAACACCCAAGTCATCCACCTGGCCCAGCAATGGCGCGATGTCTGGAAGCAAATCCACCGGCAGGGCCAAGTAGATCAGCGTGGCAACCGGCAGCGCCTTTAAATAGGCAGGCACGCGCCGATCGCGCATCAGTCGCCAGACCAGCCGGCCACGGTTGATCACCGCTTTGAGCAGGTTCACTTGTGGCCTGAGATTGGGGTTATCTGACATGTGCATCTCCCACCGCGGTTTGAGTCATTCTAAATCAAAAACTGACCGGGATAGGATGCATTCAACACCCTTCGCTGGTGCTCAGGGTAACAAAGTGAGGCAGGGCGCCGGTGACCCCGCGCAATTGCCATTGGTCACGCCGAGTGCCCTTTTCTTATGGGGGCAACTCTCAATCACGCTAGAACTCATCTCAGAAAACGTGAGTTCGGAGTTTAGGGTGCATACGCTTGGCGTGAAGCGCAAAATATCCCGCCCCACCTTGTCATTCTGAGCGCGAAGAATCTAAGCTCGCGGCTAACCAAGTTGCCGCGAAGCAGCAGGCCGGTGGGTGCCGCTCAGCCTAGCAGCCCCCTTTCTTTCCCCCGCACACGGGGGAATCAGAAGGGGGCTTCCCCCGCACGCGGGGGAATTAGGCAGGGGCCTGGTGGCTTCGTGGAGTTTTGGTTGGGCGGGATTCTAGATGCTTCGCTCAGCATGACATGTGGACAATGTTCATGAACGCGCCAGCGCAAATTAGCTCATGCGCGCGAGATGCGCAAAGCCTTGGGATGGAATGAACGGTTCAACTGAGTCACCTCTGTGTTATTTCTGGGACAAGTTCTATGCTTCCGGTGAAGGTGGCTTTACTAGAGGGTTGGCGACGACACCGCCGTCGCCCACCCGGGGTTTTGCTCCTGGCTGTGAATGCGCCTCCATACTGTCATGATCATGTAGAATCAAGGAGCTGGTTGGGGAGTAGCCTACTCCAAGAGGAGTCGGCCAGTCGTCAATCCGGGCTGGGTAAGGCCCCGGCTGGTCGTAAGTGCAACATGTCGTGCGCGATAGGCGAGACCATCATGGATTCAGAAATGCCATGGTGGTCTCGCTTCGTTTAACAACCTAAAGAACCAACCCAACGCAAAGATGGACGGATCTACTCTTCTCTTGTTTATCGCTGGGCTTGTCCTGCTGGTCGTCGGTGCAGAATGGCTGGTGCGCGGCGCAGCGCGCCTGGCGGCTGCGGTCGGCGTGTCGCCATTGGTGATTGGCCTGACCATCGTGGCGTTTGGCACCAGCGCGCCGGAGCTGGCAGTCAGCATTCGCGCCGCGCTCGTTGGCGAGGCGGACATCGCCTTCGGCAACGTCGTGGGCAGCAACATCTTTAACATCCTGGTCATCCTCGGCCTATCCGCAGCGATCACGCCACTGCTCGTGGCCCAACAATTGGTGCGATTGGACGTGCCGTTGATGGTGGGCGTAACCGTGCTGACGGTGCTCTTCGCCCAGGACGCAAACATCAGCCGGGTGGAGGGCGTCGCCTTGTTCGCTGGGTTGATTGCCTACACGGCATTCCTCTTTATTCAGAGCCGCCGCGAGAACAGCGCAGTGCAACAGGAATACGAAGCCGAGTTCGGCGAGCGTCCCAAGGGCGTGGTTCAGCTCGCCCTAAACGTATTCTGGGTCATCGCCGGCCTGGGCATGCTCAACATCGGCTCGCGTTGGCTGGTGGAGGGCGCGGTCGCGCTCGCGCGCGCCATCGGCGTGAGCGAGCTGATCATCGGCCTGACGATCGTCTCGGGTGGCACTTCACTCCCTGAGGTTGCCACATCCGTCGTCGCAGCGATCAAGGGCGAGCGAGACATCGCCGTCGGCAACGCGGTGGGCAGCAACATCTTCAACTTGCTCTCCGTGCTGGGCTTGAGCAGCATCATCGCTCCAACAGGGATCGCTGTGGACGTCGCAGCGCTCAACTTCGACGTATGGGTGATGCTCGCTGTGGCGGTCGCCTGTCTGCCGGTGTTCTTCACCGGCAATCAGATCGCGCGCTGGGAGGGCCTGATGTTCATCGGCTACTACGTCATTTATCTGGTTTATCTCTTCCTGGCCTCCACCCAGCACGACGCGCTGCCGGCGTTCAGCAGCATCATGCTGCTCTTTGTGTTACCGCTGACCGTCTTGACGCTGGTCATCACCGTGCTGCGCGAACTCCACATGCGGCGCCGGCTAGCGGCCTGAGATGATAAGCCCCATCGTCCTTCCCTTGCTGATTTGCGCGCTCAGCGCCGGTCTGTCGGTGCTGCTGGCCATCGCCCCCCTGGGCCGCCACATGCCCAGCCGCTGGATGGGGTGGCTGCTGGCCATCGCGCCGGCGGCCGCGTTCGCTCTCTTGATCACCGAGTCGCCGGCGATCCTGGCCGGCCAGAGCGCGAGCGCGTCTATCCCCTGGATGCCATCGTTGGGGCTGAACTTCTCGCTCCGCTTGGACGGGCTGTCTCTGCTCTTTGCCCTGCTCGTATCCGGCATCGGGGTGTTGGTGACCATCTACGCTGGCTATTACTTCACGAAGCCGGAGCAAAACGTCAACGAGGACGCGCGCTTCTTCGCATATCTGATGCTGTTCATGACCAGCATGCTGGGGCTGGTGCTGGCCGGCGACGTGATTACGCTGTTTGTGTTCTGGGAGGGCACCAGCGTCACTTCTTTCCTGCTGGTCGCCTATAAATACAAGGACGAGGAAGCGCGCCGCAGCGCCTTCCGCGCGCTCTTCATCACCGGCGGCGGCGGGATAGCGCTGCTGGCCGGCCTGCTGTTGATCGCTTATAGCGCCGGCAGCGCAGACCTCGCAGCGATCGCGGGAAGCGGCGACGCGCTGCGCGTGAACGCGCTCTATCCGGTGATGTTTGGCCTAGTTGCCCTGGGGGCGCTGACCAAGAGCGCGCAAGCGCCGGCCCACTTCTGGTTGCCCGGCGCGATGAGCGCGCCGACGCCGGCCTCGGCTTACTTGCACTCGGCCACCATGGTCAAGGCCGGCATCTACCTGCTCGCTCGGCTGCATCCCGCGCTAGGCGGGACAGACCTATGGTTCTGGGCGCTGAGCATCATCGGCCTCATCACGATGCTGATCGGGGCATACGTGGGATTCACCCAGCACGACTTGAAGGCCCTGCTCGCCTACTCCACGGTGAGCCAGCTCGGCGTGCTCGTGATGCTGATCGGCCAGGATACCGAGGTTGCCTTTAAGGCCCTGGCGATCGGCATCTTCGCTCACGCGCTATACAAAAGCGCGCTCTTCCTGGTGGCCGGCATCGTGGATCATGAGACGGGCACGCGCGACCTTAGGCGGCTTGGCGGGCTATGGCGCGCCATGCCCATCACGTTCGTGGTGAGCGGTGTGGCGGCGCTCTCGATGGCCGGCCTGCCGCCCTTGTTCGGCTTTCTGGCCAAAGAGACGCTGCTGGCCACGGCCACGCATCCGAGCGTGCCGCCGATTGTTGACGTGATCTTCCCAGCGGCTGCCGTGGTGGCCGGCGCGCTCATCCTGGCGCAAGCAGGCTTGATCGTGCTCGATGGCTTTTTGGGAAAGGCCCGCGCCGAGCACCACGCCCACGAGCCGCCGGTCGCGATGTGGCTGGCGCCGGCCCTGCCGGCGGCGCTCTCCCTGGCGATTGGCCTCTTGCCAGAGCCAGAGGCGATCGCCACGCTGCTGGCCCGCGCAGCTACAGCCAGCTACGGCGCGCCAGTCAAGGTCTCGCTGGCGTTATGGACCGGGATCAACGTCCCGCTGGTGCTCAGCGTCATCGCTGTCAGCAGTGGTCTGGCTATCCTGGCGGTGCGCAGCCGGCTGCGCCCCCTGTTCGACCGCGTGAGCAGCGCAGTTCGCCTATCGGTGCTCTACGACGGCGCGCTCACGGGCATCGACCGCCTGGCCTGGCTGGCAACGCGCGTGCAGAACGGCAAGCTGCGCCTATATCTCGTGATCATGCTCCTTAGCGCATCGGTCATGGTGGTGCTCATCGGTCGCCCTGAGCTGCCGGCGATCCGGATGATCAGCGAAGGCACGCAGCAACCCGCCCTCACGATCCTGCGCATCTTCACACTGGTTGTTATCAGCATCTCCGCGATTGCGAGCGTGCTGTTGCGGCGCGACCTGTTCGCCATCCTCGCCCTGACCACGTCTGGGCTGAGCGTCGCTGTGCTGATGCTGCTGGAGCCAGCGCCTGACTTGGCGTTGGTTCAAGTGGTCGTCGAATCGCTGACGTTGGTGATCCTGGTGCTGGCGCTCACGCGCCTGCCGCGCGAGCAGCGCGCGCGCGCCTTCGAGTTCACCTTTCGCCAGTCCTACTTGGGCCTGGCACGTGACTTTGTGATTGCCGCGATCAGCGGCGCGATCATGTTCGTCATCGTGTTGACGGCGCTGACCACGCGGCCGCGCCAATCTCAGCTCACGCCCTTCTTCGAGCAGAACGCCAAGCCGCTCACCAGCGCAAACGACATCGTAGGCGCGATCATCGTTGACTTTCGGGCCTTTGACACGCTGATCGAGATCGCCGTCTTTGCGGTCGCCGGCCTGGCCATCTACACGTTGCTGCGCTACGCCTCATACAAAGCCGGCGACCGCGACGCGCCTCAGCCGATTCGCGATCAATGGATGCGCTTTCTGCGCGGCATCGCCAGCCCGCGCACGTCTCCTATCGTGCGGGGCCTGGCGCTTCTGCTCCTGCCGCTGACGCTGGTGTTGGCCGCCATCCACGTGCTATATGGACACGACCAACCGGGGGATGGCTTCACTGCCGGCGTGATCGTCAGCCTGGGCGTGGCGAG
>AFSR01000536.1_pt1 | contig 22236 bp, 14 predicted proteins | sample 296848 | NCBI WGS metagenome assembly AFSR01 (sample SAMN02954305, study PRJNA68063) | hot springs metagenome | biome: terrestrial; feature: Mushroom and Octopus hot springs; material: microbial mat core samples; isolation source: Yellowstone National Park Mushroom and Octopus hot springs ...
CTGTAGTAACCTGCAAACAGCGCTGGAAGTCGTGCAGCGGCGACGCGGACAGCGATAACCAAAGTAGCACCATAGGCGCTTACCCGCCGCTGCTGACGTCGCGCGCCATTTGCGCGCGACGCGCTTCCTTCTGACGTTCCAGGTAGGACAGCACCGCATAGGCTTCGGAGATGTCCTCAATGCTGACCAATCCCAGATAGATCTCACCCTCATACACGGCAACGACGCGAGTTCCCTCTGCACTCATTACCTGACGTACCTCATCGAGTGTCGCGCTCGCGGGCACACGCACAAACTCGCGTTGCATAATGCCAGTAACGTACAGGTCGCGCGTGTCGCTTGCCAGCGCCCGCAATACATCGTCGCGGGTTACGATGCCGACCAATCGGCTTCCCTGCATCACTGCAAAATCGGGTTGATAACTGGTCAGAATGTAATCAACCACTTTGCTTACCCGGTCGCCGATTTCGAGTGTGAGGGCGTGACGGTTGTACGCATCGCCAACGCGCATCGTGTCGAGCATGGTGCGCGCCTGTCCTTCAGCATTCTCCTGACCAGCGCCGAGAAAGATGAATACCGCGACAAGCGCAAGCAGAAAATTGCCGCTGATGATGCCCAGAATACCGAGCACAATGGCAATGCTCTGACCGAGGAACGTCGCAATCCGCGTGGCGCGACGGAAGCCGATGATCATCGCCAGCACAGCGCGCAGAATGCGACCGCCATCGAGCGGGAAGGCAGGGATCAGATTAAAAAGCACCAGCATCACATTGGCTTGCAGCAACCAGAATGTCAATCCCTGGATCGATGGCGCCGGAAACGCACCGCGCCCGATTTCCAGCGTATCGATGTCAAAAATGCCGAACGCCAGCGCTGTCCCGGTCACCAGCAGCAGTACGGCGGCGATGATGACATTCACCAGCGGACCGGCTGCGGCGATGACGAGTTCATGCCAGGCCTTCGACGGATTGCGCCCCAGCAACGCCAGACCGCCGAGCGGCAGCAGAATGATTTCACGCACCGGAATACCAAATGCGCGCGCAGCGATACCGTGCCCCAGTTCGTGCAGCGTCACGCAGAGGAAGAGCAACAGGATCAACAGCGCCCCAAACGCCGCCCCAACCGCGCCATACGACACACCGCCAGCAATCGCGCCGAGGATGACGATCAAAAAGAAGGTCAAATGTATCTTAATATCGATGCCAGCAACCTGCGCAATTCGAAACGACCAACCCATATCTTTCTCCTTGTTCGATGATTCACCCTATCTCAGTATCATCATATCCAAACAGCAAAACAGTTTTATGGCTTTTGACTTCACTGCCAAAAAGCGCCGACACAACGCCGAGAGCACAGAGAACTTCAAAAACGAAACTATCTTCTCAGCACTACGTTATGATACCAGATTCGGATCGATTACATACGACCACCAGTTGTTGCTGACCCCAAACGTCTCTCCACTGACACGCGGCAGATGACTGAGCCACCACAGATGATGCAGGCGCATATCGCCGCCGCCCCATTCGCGGCAATCGACCCATCGCGCGCGACCCGGCAATTCAGGAAAGGTCATCCAGTCGTCGCAGTAACTGATGACCGGTCGCGGATTGCCCCAATCGTAGTCACGTTCGGAGTTGGGCGCGAAATGCACACTCCCGCAATGCGCCTGACCGGGATGGGTCTTATCGTAGCGCGTAAACAGCGCCCACAGGTTCTGTTCCAGCGGATGCGACGCAAAAACGCGGCTCATAATCGATTCGACCCGATGCCCGAAGTTCTCCAGCATACAATCGACGTCGCGCTCATAGTTGAACGCCATGATCACAAACCTGCCGGAACAATGCCCGGTTTCCGGCACCGGCGGCGAATTGCACCAGAACGCATTGCGCCCGACCATGGTCGATTCGTAGTCGCCAGCATACGGGAAGGAGAAGAACCATACCTCATCGAACTCGCCGCGTTCATAGCGCCCGATCAGATCGAATGCCCTAACCTGCGCCACATAGTCGATCCGGTCAGGTTCATGCATCCGGCGCGACCGCCATGCAGCGACATAACTTTCGCCAGTGTAGCGAAAGCCGTCGATCTTGGGCGGAAACCAGTCGGCATCGATACGCTCGACGATCCGATACCGCACATACCCGCCGCTCGCCCGTTCCAGGTCGGCGATATACTGCCGCGCCAGACGCTCTGGGTCGTTCCACCCGAAGATCTCGGTCAGGCGGCGCCCGCCTTCGGACGGAACCGGGGGATTGTGAACGATCATGAGGACGCGCGGGGCGACCGGCTCGACTGGTGATACTGATGCGCGCATCGAAGAAAGAGGGTGAGGAGCGGCAGGTTGAGACGTCAGCGCGCGATTGAGGAGACGGCGGAGAAAATCGATCATCCGTCAATCAGTATCGCCAGCGATCACGATCTGCGAACGGATCCCCAGAGCAGCGAGTTGTTGCAGACAGATAACGATATACTTCGCAGCAATACGTCGTTCCTCTTCAGTCGTGTCGAGCATCGGATCATAGCCAGGCAACTGCGATTTCACGAAGAGTCCGTCGAGGATTTCCTGCTCATCGGGAGTGAGTGCATCCATGGCCGTTACTTTCTGGTCGGTTGCGGAGGCGCTCCTGAAGATAGCGCCACATCGCCGAAGCGGGGCGTTGCTCGCAGCACGACCAATACTATCACACATCGGTACGCTCTTATAGTACCACAGTTTTACCTTCCATGACTGTATGTCGAAAAACAACTACTGCGTCACACGTCAACGATTCGCTCCGTCCATCGTCGCCAGGCGGAAGATCGTCGTATGGCGGTAGACATCGCCCGGTCGTAGGACGGTTGATGGGAAATGCGGATGATTTGGCGAATCGGGAAAATGTTGGGTTTCCAGGCAGAGCGCAGCGTGCTTTGTGAATACATGCCCGTTGCGTCCAGTCGTGGTTCCATCGAGCGAATTGCCGGTGTACAGATGAATGCCAGGTTGCGTGGTCAGGACATCAAGCATGCGACCGCTGACCGGATCAACCAGACGCGCTGCGGGGCGCAGTTCGCCAGCGACTCCATCGACTACCCAGGTGTGATCATACCCCCCAAGCCCATTGCGGATCTGCTCATCGTTGGTATCAAGGCGGGCGCCAATCGCCATCGGCGTAGTGAAGTCCATAACGGTACCGCGCACGGCACGGATTTCACCTGTTGGAATAAGCGTGTCGTTGACCGGAAGGAAGAAACTGGCAAAGAGTTGCAACTCGTGATGGAGAATATTACCTGCACCCGTCAGATTGAAGTACGCATGGTTCGTTAGGTTTATAATCGTTGCGCGATCAGTCGTTGCATGGTAATCGATGCGTAATGCGCCATCGCCTGTCAGTGCATAGGTGACGACGACCGTCAGATTTCCTGGATATCCTTCTTCTCCGTCACGACTGACATATGTGAGTTCCAGCGCCGGTTCGTCGCCATCGGCAAGAGGACGCGCCTTCCAGATGACCCGATTAAACCCAACCACCCCACCATGAAGGTGATGTGCGCCATGGTTGCGCGCCAGATGGTACGTGGTTCCATCGAGCGTGAAGACTCCATTGGCGATCCGGTTGGCAAAACGCCCGACAATGCTGCCGATATATGCCGGATTATTCAGATACGGGGGCAGGGTATCGAAACCGAGGACAACATCGCCAGAGCGCCCGTGCCGATCCGGTGCGCGCAGCGACACCAGCGTGCCGCCGTAGGTGATAATCTGCGCTTCGATGCCCTGCGCGCCGCGCAGCGTGAAACGTTCGACCGTCCGACCATCAACGACGCCAAAAGGTTCGGCGATCATGCTCATCAGTGTGCTCCTTGCGCGTCTGACAGATTGCGCCATCCTGGCGCACGACAATGCTCACACCGGCTTTGATTGACATAACAAATGTTCATGTATCGAGGTCGTCCAGCAGAACGCGCACTGCCGCTTCAAGTTGCACATCACGCCCATAGCGCCATTCCCCAAGCGCAGCGGTACATCAACATCGACCGGTCGTCCATGACCTTCCAGGTCTTCGCCTTCCGGGGTCGTGACCCGGAGTTGCGGCAGTTTGATCGACGACCCATCAATAAGTCGCCGCGTGAATGTGCCGATCACCGCGCCAGCCGTCGGACGTCCGACAACCTTTCCCAGCCCCTGGCGGCGATACGACTCACTGAAGGTTTCGGTGTTTGAACTTGACAGTTCATTCGTTACCAGGACGGTGGGCTTGTTCAGCACGCGATTACCGAAAATGTGCGACGAGTCGGCAGTGGAGCGATTGCGGAATGTGCTCATCAGCAGACTGCGACGCATCAGCACATCGAGAATAAACGTCGCCGTGTGACCGCCTGAGTTGAAGCGCACATCAATGACGATCCCTTCCTTGTGGTGCGCTTCGACATCGAGATCGGCGAGAAACTGCTGGTACGCATCGTAATTCATCTTGCGAATGTGCACATACCCCAGGCGTCCATCACTTGCCCGGTGAACGATCTGTTCATTATCGAGCACCCACGCCCGGTAGCAGAGCCAGTCGTACTGATCCGCTGAAACCGGACGCACCTCGACATCACGCTGCGATCCCGACGGATCGACGACGCGCAGGACGACGCGCCGACCTGCGGTTCGTTGGAGCAGCGCATCGAGCGATGTATCGCGCGTCAGCGCAACACCATTGACCGCCAGGATGACATCGCCGGGTTGAAGAGCGCCATTTTGCGCTACTGCTGCCGGGCTGTCGGGGATGACCCTGGCAATGCGCAGGCGTCCGCTCCGCAGATACTCAACCGGATCGAGCGTGATGCCGAGGTAGCCGTCCTGTCCGCTGGCGCCGCTCCCCACGACGCCAGCGTGCGAGGAACGCAGTTCACCAATCATCAAATTGATAAGGAGATACAGTTCAGCGGTGGTTTGCGCTCCCTGGATCAGCGGCGCATACTGATCGTGAATTGCATGCCAATCGACGCCGCGAAAATGTTCATCGTAGAAATAGTCGCGCAGCAAACGCCAGCACTCTTCGAAGATCTGGCGTTTTTCCTGCGCAAAATCGATCATTACTTCCGCTGTGATCGAAAGGGTCGTCTGCTCTCCTTTGGGGAATTTTCGCACAGCAATGGTTCCGCCGTCGAGGAAGCAGATGCTCTTGCCATCGGGAGCGAACCAGGCATGCGATTTCAGCCCGGACGTGTTGGTCAACTGCCGTGGACCCTGATCGGCGCGCGCTTCGTCGAGCGGCAAGGTCCAGAGATTCTGTCGCCCGGCAACCGTTGCGCTACAGATCAGATCGCGTCCATCCGGGCTGATGCACAGCGCAGTTGCATCCATTTGCGGCGGTGTCAACAGGCGCAATCGACGTTCGATGCCGCTCAGGATGATCCTGATCTCTTTGACTGTCTGGGAGGCTTTGACCGATTTTGAACCTTCCTCTCGTGCACTGTTCCATCTTCGGGTGGCCCATCGGGTTCAACGATGGGAAGAACCGGCAGTGGTTCGCGATCCGCATCGGTATGGCGTTTATGGTCGGGAACATGCGCAACATGACGCGACGCATTTTCGCTCTTGCGCGTGCTGCTCTGAGCGGACTCGAACAACCGCTCGAATTCAGCCTCGCGAAAGATGGGCGGTTGTGGTTGCAGGTCAACGCGCGCAATCTGCGACTCGGCACGGTACTGTCCGGTTGTGAAGACAATGAAGCGACCATCCGGCGACCAGAGCGGTCCTGCTGCCTGAAGGTTGCTGAGGAACGAAATCTGGTGCGGCTGTTCTTCATCAATGTGCTGTACATAGAGATTGCTGAAGAAGCGCTCGTCCTGGGCGCAGAATGCCAGCCATCGACTATCGGGCGACCACGAGAACGACGCGCCGAACACAAAGTGCGCCCGGATGAATCCGCGGTCGGCGCCACTGACAACATCGATCAATCGAATCTCGTCATCTCCACTGGCATAGGCGATCCAGCGCCCATCCGGTGAGAAGCAGGGCGCGCTCTTGCGCTTTGGTCCGTACGTCAGGCGTGTTTCACTACGACTGGGAAAGTCGTAGCGGTACACCTCCTCGTCGCCGTGACGGTCAGAGACATACACCAGGCTGCGGCTATCGGGCGACCAGGAAATATCACTATCGCGGAACGCCGTCTGAGATACGCGGTACGCCAGTCCCTGGCGTGGATCACGCTCATTTTCTTTGTCGGCGAAATCGGCAAAAATCTTGCCGCGCACGATGAACGCAATTTTCTTACCATCGGGTGAGAGCGCCAGTTCCTGCACATCGCGCGTATACGTCTGCACCCGCACCGGCGTCAATTTCGCATCCTGCCGCACCGTAATCGGGATCGACGCCATATCTCCAGAGGTAAGATCGAAGATCCAGATGCCAAAATCGCGCTCGAATGCGATCTTTTTGCCGTCAGCGCTGATCGAGGGCCAGAGCAAACGACCGTCCGTAAACGAGGTCACACGTTCGGCGACACCCCCATCACGCGGCACAACCCACAGATTCTCACACCCATCGCGATCAGAAACGAAGTAGATCAACCGACTATCAGGCGTCCACATCGGACAGTAATTCAATCCGGGTGCATCGCTCAATCTCTGAAAATCGTCGGCATCCGGCGCGTTCGATGCCAGCCAGAGTTCTGCACCGCCATAGGGGTTTGGTCCGCGTCGCCACCACGGATCGCGCAGCAGGCTGAACGCTATCCAGCGACCGCACGGCGAAACGGACACGGTGCCGAGGCGCTCATACGGTTGCGCGATCCAGCGGATCGGTGTGTCGCCCGAAATGGCAACCCGATAGATCGCTGTTCCCTGGCGCTCGCGTTGCGAGGTGAAATAGATGGCGTTGCCATCGGGCGACCAGCACTCAACGGCGCTCTGCGTGTCGTGATACGTCACCCGACGCACCTCACCGCCGTCGAGCGGCACGACATACACATCCCCCTGACCGGTTCGCGTCGAGGTGCAGGCGATTGCCGCGCCATCGGGCGACCAGCGCGGGAGCATATGACCGGCAGGATGGGCGGTCAATCGCTCGGCGCGACCTCCATCGGCAGCCACAAGCCAGATATCGCCAGCGTACACAAATGCGACACGATTTCCCGTGGGATCAAGAGAAGGCGCACGGAGATAGGGACGTGCAGAATACTGTTCGGTCACGGAGCCATCCTCTTTCCTGTTACAGGGCGTCGTACAGATTATAGAGGCGAGTCGCGCGAGAGGCAAACGGGGTGTTTTGTCATTGCGGATTGACACAGAAGGCGATACTACAGTCCACTGCAAAAAGGGTATGTCACCGCAGAGGCGTGGAGTTCGCAGAGAAAATCTATTGTCTGGCTCAGACGTATGCTTCGCTGCGCATCGAACCGTGTTTCGTTTTTGTTTGGCGTTCTCTGCGCGCTCAGCGTCTCAGCGGTGCGTCTTTGCGTGGAACTTTTGCGCGCAGTGATTCGTCTCATGCCAGGATCGAGCGATCGTCGCTGGAAGAGGAGGATGATTCTTGTCGTTTCGTCTTCTAGGGTCTTTGAATAAATACTCCGGTATAGCCCGCGCAGGCGGGCTTCGCCCTGGATAGCCGAGGGCTTTAGCCCCACGGCTCGTTCGGTGTATCAGATTAAATTCTCAATCTCCATCTCAGAGCGCCGGAGCGTTTTGAGTCGGGCATACGTCTTCTTACACGGCCTGGCGGATGACATCTGGTTTGTTTCAAGTTGCGAGCATCTCAGCCCCATGTCATTGCGGGTTGATATGGCGAAGGCTATACTATATATCACGAAACGCCGTGCAAGGATGCTGGTGCCGTCTCAAGCAGCGCCCGAGTCATTGTCACACGCATTCCCGCTCTGTAGCTTCAGGAACGGAATGGAACTCCATCGCTCGCTCTCATTCCACCCGGCGGCGTGGTATTCGACAAGTGAAAGGCACATATATGCAACGTATATGGTTCCTGGTTCTTGCGGCAGTGTTGTTGGCATCGTGCGGTATGCCGCAGCCACCGGGCGTTGCGACACCGGCGTCTCCAGGCGGAACGCCGTCAGCCGGTCAGAACCAGCCGGTCACGATCTCATTTGCGGTATGGGAGTATGAGCGCAGCATCTATCAACCGCTGGCGGAGCGGTTTATGTCCGAACATCCCGACATCAACGTGGTGCTCGTATCGCTTGACGATATCATGATGTTCAATCCCGGCAATGACGCACCTTACAGTCCGCTCGATCAGTTGCGCCGGATTGTATCGGCTGCCGATACCGCTCCTTCATTTGCGGTGAACCAGGAGGCATTCGGCACACCTTTGCTCTTCGACCTGAAGCCGCTGATGGACGCCGACGCGACCTTTCAGCGCGACGATTTCTTTCCCGGAACCATTGAGCACTATTCTGCAAAGGGCGGCATCTGGGCGCTGCCGCGCTACCATTCGGCGCCGCTGATGGTCTACAACCGCGCCCTGTTCCAGAACGCCAATCTGCCGGAGCCGCGCCCCGGATGGACGTGGGAAGAGGCGCTGGCGACCGCCGAGCGCCTGACCGAGCACAGCGGTGCAACCACTCTAACCTACGGCTTTATGGAGCCGAGCAGCGGCGTGGTGCCGCTTTTGGAGTTGCTCAGCGCGCAGGGCGTCGATGTGCTGAACGCAGCGCCGCTGGAAACCGATTTGACGGCGCCGGAGTATGTCGCCGTCATTGAACGCCTGCGCGATCTGTATCGCCGCGGCGTCCTGGTCGAACCATACAGTCGCAGCGGTCCCGCCAACGACCCCGCGCAGTTGGTGCGTGAAGGGCGCGTGGCGATCTGGAGCGATATGACCTATATCAGCAACGATGACGGCACGCGATGGACGCCGGATTTCCCGGTGGGGCGCGTCCCGTTCCCGGCGTCGGAACTGATGCCGTTCTTTACGTACAGCGAAGGGTTTATCATCAGCGGCGGCACGGCCCACCCGGAAGCCGCCTGGCGCTGGATCGAATGGCTCTCGCGCCAGCCGACCTGGCGCCCGGAAGAATATGACGCAATCAGTCGTATCCCGGCGCGGCAGTCGGTAACGCAGCAGATCGATTTCTGGCGCAATCTCGACCCGCAGACCGCCGAGGCGTACCGCTGGACGCTGGCGAACAGCAAGCCGACTCCGGAGTCGCCGTCAGGTTTCGCCGTTATGAGCGCGTTGAGCCAGGCGATGCAGACCGCGCTCAGCGACCCGAAGGCGAATGTACGTGAGGCGCTGGCGGAAGCGCAGCGTCAGATGCAGGAATCCATCGCCCGACAGGAACTGACGCCGACGCCCAAGCCCAACCTCAACCCGGTGGTGGTGGCGACGCCGGAGCCGCAGGAAGCGCCGGTCGGCGCAACAACCATCACCTTCATTCTGTACGGCTACAATCCGGCTGAGATCCGTCGGGTTGCGCGCGCCTTTCGCGAACAGCGCCCCGATATCTTTGTACAGTTGCAACCGTTCGAGTGGACGCCGGACACGCCGCAGGCGAGCGCCGCGACGCTGGCGCAGACCAGCGACTGCTTCACATGGAACGGACCGCTTCAGAGCGGCGATTACCCGGCGCTGCTCGACCTGCGCCCGCTGATTGACGCCGACCCTGCCTTTCCGCGCGATGATTTCCTGCCGGCATCGCTGGCCTACTACAGCAACGAGGGACGCCTGTATGGACTGCCCCACGCGATCAGCATGCGCGTGCTCTCGTACAACCACGCCGCGTTCGAAGCCGCCGGGCTGCAACCGCCGCGCGCCGACTGGACGCCGGACGATTTTCTGGCGGCGGCGCAGGCGTTGACGAAAGGCGATGGCGAGCAGCGGCAGTGGGGCTACATTCCCCTGGGCGGACCGCAGGCCGATCTGCTCTTCTTCGTCAGTCAGTTCGGCGCGAGCCTGACGGTCGGCGACGGGAAAGACCTGCGCCCCAACTACACCGACCCGCGGACGGTCGCCGCCATTCGCTGGTACCTCGACCTGAGCGCCGTTCACAAGGTGACGCCGCCGTTCAAGTTGTACTACCGGCGCGATGATCCCGGCGGCTTTGAAACGCGCTCCTTTGAATTGCTGCAATCGGGGCGGGTTGGGATGTGGCTAGGGTATGGCGAGACATTCGAGAACGCCGTCCTCATACCGGTTGAAGGAGGACCGGCGCCAACGGCTGCACCGTTGAGTCCGGTCGAACGTGACATCCGGATTGCGCCGTTGCCGGTGGGCAACGTGGGATTGCCACCCAGCGAGGTGTTTGCGCGCGGTCTGTTCATCTCGGCAAAAACGCAACAGGCGCAGGCGTGCTGGGAGTGGATCAAGTTCCTCTCCGGGGATGTGACGGTGATGTACGGTGATATGCCTGCGCGCCGTTCGATTGCGCAGTCGGAGGCGTTCCTGAAACAGGTTCCGCCGGAGCGCGCGGCAATGTTCGAGGCGTTCCGCGCAGCGCTGGCCGTACCGGTGCGCACGACGGTCACGAGCAGCGCGAATGCGATCTACAGCCCCAATTCCGACCCGTACTGGCTCTTCCAGGCGCTGAGCAACACGCTGGAGAAGGGGGCGAATCTCGAACAGGAACTCGCCACTGCACAGCGGTTCGCCACGGCATTCGCCGAATGCATGAACCGTGACGGCGCCAAAGGCGGCGCAATGTGCGAAACAGGTCGACCCCGACTACAATGGGTACAATGTCGAGGAAGAAGAGATGCCCATCCGACCGGCCGGGCATGCGCCATAATAGAAGATTAAGATGCGAAGAATAATACCCTGGATCGGACTGATCCTGGCAGTGCTGCTCACGGCGTGCAGCGCAACTCAGGCGGCGCAGGAGCCGCCAACTCCAACCCCATTACCGCCCGATCCGGCGCTCGAACGACCGACGTATACTGTCCGGCGCGGTGTGATTGAGCGCGTCTTCACAGTTACGGCGCGCGCCACGCCGGTTGATATGGTGCGTCTGGCGTTTCGCCGCGATGGTCGTGTGAACATCGTATCCGTCAGTCGCGGCGACGTGGTGAAAGCGGGAGATGTGCTGGCGGAGTTGCAACAGGAGGAAGCGCTCGATGAACTCCGGCGTGCCGAAGACGATCTGACGCAGGCGCGGCGTGACCTGGAGAGTGCACGCCTGGCGAAGGAGAAGCGGATCAAAGAACGCGAACTCGGCGTCGAGCGTGCGCGGCGTGACCTGGAGCGGTTGCTGCCCGGCGGCGAAGCCGACCTCTTCAAGGAGTTGCAGGATCGACTGGAAGCTGCACAACGCGACCTGCGCAACGCGCGCGACGACGCATCGTGGGCGAAAACGTCGGCTGAGGAAGCACTGCGTGACAGCGCCGAAGCGCTGTCGGACACGCAGAAAGCGTACAGTGTCGCATACTGGAACTGGGACTGGGTGCAGCGCTATGGCACCGATCCCGACAACCCGTTCATCAAGAATGAAGCGGGTGTGCTGGTTCCCAATCGCCTGACCGAGAAGCAAAAGGAAGAGTACCGTGTGAAACTGGTGCAGGCAGAGCGCGCTTTGCGCGACGCTGAGCGTAACCTGGAGCAGGCGCAGCGCGCCCGTGATCGTGCGTTCGATGACGAGGTGGTTCGGGTGCGTGAGGCGGAGAAGAAAGTCGAAGAAGCGCAACGTGCAATCGATACGCTGCTGCAAGGGCGGAACAAAGTGATCGAGGACGCACAACGCGCGCTTGAGCAGGCACAGATTGCGCTGGAGGAAGCCCGGAGCGAAACCCTCAACAGCGCCATCCGCGCAGTGGAGAACGCTGAGCGCGCGCTGGAAAAGGCGCGCCGTCGCGTCGATGATGGGCGGGTGATTGCGCCACAGGATGGCACGGTTCTGGCAGTCGCCATCGAACCGGGTGCAACCATTACCGCGTTTGAGCCGGTTATCGAAATTGCCGATCCGTCGAACCTGGAGTTTGCGGCGAATCTCAGCCCACAACAGATGCGCCTGTTGTCGGAAGGGCAGAGTGTTGAGATTCGCCTGCTCTCGCGCCCCGATCTGGCGATCCCCGGCGTTATTCGCCGTATGCCGGCGCCCTATGGCTCCGGTGGGAGCGGCGCAGTGCAGGATCGCGATGTGACCACGCGCTTTCAAGTTGTGGATTCCCGTGGTCAGCAGTTCGAGGCTGGCGTCACGGTTGCGCGGGTCAGTATTGTGCTGGAGCGGAAGGAAAATGCGCTCTGGTTGCCGCCGGAAGCCATTCGCTCGTTTGAGGGTCGCCGTTTCGTCATCGTGCGTGAAGGGGAGCGTGAACGCCGTGTCACCGTGCGGGTCGGCATCGAAACCGAAGAGCGCGTCGAAATCCTCGAAGGACTGAGCGAAGGCGATATCGTGGTCGGATCGTAGGTATGCGCCTGATACTGGCAACTCTCTCTGTGCTCACTGCTGCGCTTAAGCGTCTGCGCGCCAATCTGGGTCTGACGTTGTGCGCATGGCTGGCAGCCGTCACCGCTATCGCGCTGGCGTCCGCCATTCCGTCATATGCCGAAGCCGCCAATCTGCGCCTGTTGCGGGATGAAATCCGGCAGCAGGAGGAACGTGCGGGGCGGTCGCCGTTTGCGCTCCTGTTCCGCTATGTTGGTGCGTGGAACACGCCGCTGGAATGGGAACGGGTTGCGCCAGCCGACGACTATCTGCGCCGTGAGGGGATACCAGGTCTCGATCTGCCGATCGACAGTTTTGCGCGCCATGTCCGCACCGCGCCGCTGCGTCTGTTTCTTGCCTCTGGAGGCGAAACCATCTTCCTCAAAAACGCGCCGCTCGGTTTTATCAGCGGTCTTGATGATCGGTTCCGCATCGTCGATGGGCGGATGCCGCAACCGGCGGGGAACGCTACGGCGCTGGACGTCATGATCTCGCGCGCATTCGCCGATGAAGTCGGGTTGAATGTTGGCGATGCACTGACGATCGTTGCAGGCGGAGCGCGCCCGGCGACGTTGCAGGCGCGGGTGGCTGCGATCTGGGAACCGATCAATCAGAATGATCCGGCGTGGTTCTTCCCGCCCCAAACGCTCAGCGATGTCATCCTTATGGCGGAAGAGAGTTTCACCGGTCCTGTTGCCGAAGCGCTGCGCAACGACGTCGATCAGGCGCTCTGGTTTGTGCGGTTGGGCAGCGAAGGGATAACAGGAGCGCAGGCGACCCCCCTGTTGAGCCGGATTGAAACGGTTCGCGCCCGTGTTGCCGGTGTTCTCCCCGGATCACGTCTTGAGCAGGGACCGGCAGAGGTGTTGCAGCGGTATCAGTCGCGTGTATCCACGCTGACGACGCAACTGTTCGTGTTCAGTACGCCGATTCTGGCGCTCACCCTCTACTTTGCGGCATTGATCGCCGCCTTGATCGTGCGACGACAGTCCAGTGAAATCGCCCTGCTCAAGTCGCGGGGCGTCAGGAGCGTCCAGATCCTGGGGATGTATCTGGTCGAATGGTTCATCATCGGTGTGGCGGCGCTGGCAGCCGGATTGCCGTTGGGATTGGTGTTTGCCGCCGTGATGAGCCGGGTGCGCTCGTTTCTCGATGTGGATTTCTCAGGCGCCAGCGTGCCACTGGCGCCTGGAGCGCAGAGTCTGACGTTCGCCCTGGCTGTTCTGGCGATAACCGTTGTGGCGGCGCTGATCCCGGCGCTGGCGGCAACGCGCCGCACCCTGGTGGACGAACAGCAACAGGCGGCGCGCGCTGCGCGCCCTCCCTTCTGGCAACGCGCCTATCTCGATCTTCTCCTGCTCGTTCCTGCGGCATACGGCGTCTATCAGTTGCAAACAGGCGGCGGGTTGTTTCAGAGAGGCGCCGATCCGTTCGGTAACCCGCTACTGGTGCTGACGCCTGCCCTGATCTGTTTTGCGCTCGGATTGCTGGCGCTTCGTCTCATTCCACTCGTGCTTGAGGCGCTGGCGCGACTGGCAGCCATTCCTGCGTGGGTGGCGCCGCTGGTGACCCTGCGCGCACTGGCGCGACAGACCGACAATTACCGTGGCGCGTTGCTGCTCCTCATTCTGACGCTCAGCCTGGCGATGTACAGTTCGACCATGGCTGATGCGTTCGATGGTGCGATGCGCACCGAACTGACCTACCAGGTCGGTGCGATGACGCAACTCTTCGAGACCGGTGAGAGCACTGAGCGTGTCCGACCCGGTCAACCAGGCGGACAACCGCAGCCGCCGCGCGATATTCGTGAGGAAGCGCGCTTTCTCTTCGTGCCGGTGAGTGAGCATCTCCAGGCGCGGGGCGTGCGCGCGGCGGCGCGTGTTGGTCGCTACGATGCCGCTGTGAACATCGGCGCCGGCAGCCGCCAGGTGCAACTGGTCGGGATCGACCGCAGCGATTTTCCTAACGTGATCACACGGTTTGATCGCGCCTGGGGCGGCGGCGAGTCACTCGGCGGGTTGATGAACCTGCTGGCGCGTCATCCGAATGGCGCCCTGGTCAGCCGCGAACTGCTGGGCAACGGGTTGCAGGTCGGGGATGCGCTCCCCGCCACACTGCGCATCTACGGCGACCAGCGTGAGGTGCGTTTCCGCATTGTTGCCGCTATCGATCTCTGGCCCGGCTTCTACCCGCAGGACGGTCCAATCGTTGTCGTCAACCTGAACTACATCTTCGACGAAATGGGCGGGCAGTACCCATACGATGTCTGGATCACCCGTGATCCGCTGATTCCGATTGACGAGGTGGTTGCTGGCGTGCGCAGACTGGGCATCCCGGTGATCGATACGCTCGATGCGGCGACACTCATCGCCCGCGAACAGGCGCGCCCACAGCGGCAGGGGTTGTTTGGCGTGCTGACCATCGGTTTTCTGACGGCTGGCGCGCTTACCCTGCTCGGATTTCTGGTCGCCGGCTTCATCACGGCGCGGCGGCGAGCAATCGAGTTGGGCATGCTGCGGGCGCTTGGTCTGAGCGGCTTTGGAGTTGCAGTGGCGCTTACGCTGGAACAACTGCTGCTGATCGGCGTCGGTCTGGTGACCGGAAGCGGAATCGGTGCAGTGGCAGCGCTGCTGATCGTGCCCTTGATGCAGGTTGGTGTGGGACCATATCCCGGCGTACCGGCGTATCCGCCACGGCTGGCCTGGGAAAGCATGACCGGCATCTACGCCGCTTTTGGAGTGACGCTGGCGTTTGCACTGCTGGCGCTTGGCGTCGCGCTGGCGCGTATCCGGTTGTTCCAGGCAGTGAAACTGGGTGATGTGAATTGAGGTTGAAGGTTGAAGGTTGGGGGTTGAAGGTTGAAGGTTGGGGGTTGGGGGGTGAAGGTTGAAGGTTGAAGGGTTAGAAGTTGAAGGTTGAAGGGTTAGAAGTTGAAGGTTGAAGGTTGAACGTTAGAAGGTCGAGTTTTGCACGTTGAACCCGGTTCTCAGTTCTCGGTTCCTGGTTCTCAGTTCTCAGTTCTCGGTTCCTGGTTCCTGGTTCTCGGTTCCTGGTTCCTGGTTCTCAGTTCTGGTTCCTGGTTCTCGGTTCTCGGTTCCTGGTTCTTAGTTCTCAGTTCCTGGTTCTCAGTCCTCGGTTCTCGGTTCCTGGTTCTTAGTTCTCGGTTCCTGGTTCTCAGTTCTCGGTTCTCGGTTCTTGGTTCTCAGTTCTTGGTTCTCAGTTCTCATGAACAATATCGATCACATCATCCACGCCAGTGGTCTGGTCAAGATTTACAAAGTCGCCGAACTCGAGGTGGTGGCGCTTCAGGGTTTGGACCTGGAAGTGGCGCGGGGCGAGTTTCTGGCGCTGGTTGGTCCTTCCGGCTCAGGTAAATCCACGCTGCTCAGTCTCATCGGCGGGCTTGATCGCCCGTCCGCCGGGCAACTGGTCGTCGATGGACTCGACCTGACCACATTGACGCCAGCCCGGTTGAGCGCCTACCGCCGTGATCGGGTCGGGTTCATCTGGCAGCAGACGACGCGCAACCTGCTGCCATATCTGAGTGCGCGCGAGAATATCGAACTCTTGATGACCTTTGCAGGCCGTGGCGGACGCGAGCGACGCGCGTGGACGGATGAGTTGCTGGAAGCGGTTGGAATCGCGGACAAGGCTTCGACCCCGGTCACACAACTATCAGGCGGTCAGCAACAGCGTGTTGCCATCGCCTGTGCCCTGGCGAACCGACCACGTATCTTGCTCGGCGATGAACCGACCGGTGAAGTAGACTGGGAAACCGCGCAACGGGTGCTGGCGCTGCTCCGCGATCTGCGCACACGCTATGGGCTGACGATCGTGCTGGTCACGCACGATCCGCGGGTGGCAGAGCAGGCGGATCGGGTCATCGCCATCCGCGACGGACGCACCAGCACTGAGACGCGCCGCGATAACGGGAGCACGCCAGGCGATGACGCACTGGCAACGTCCGGTCGTCCTGCGCGCGCGCGCGCCGCCGAAGAACTCGTCGTCGTTGATCGCGCCGGTCGTCTGCAAATCCCCGGCGATCAGCGTGCACTTGCCGGGATCGGGCGGCGCGCGCGCGTCGAACTGGTGGACGGCGGAGTGCTCATTCGTCCGGTAGAGGACGACCGCATCGCCATTCCAACCGAGGAACCATCGGGTGATCATCACCACTACCTGTACGAGGATCAGGGTGCGGTTGACGTGGCCGCACCCGCGACACCCGAACCACTCATTACCGTCGAAGGAGTTACGCGCGTATTTGGCACAGGCGCACGCGCCGTCCATGCCCTGCGCGGCGTCGATCTTGCCGTTGAACGGGGCGCATTTGTTGCGCTCATGGGTCCGAGCGGCAGTGGTAAGACAACGCTGCTGAACATTATTGGCGGTCTGGATCGACCGACAAGCGGGAGCGTGATCGTCGCAGGGCGGCGCGTTGATCAGATGCGCGCCGACGAACTTGCCAGCCTGCGACGACAGATCGGCTTCGTGTTTCAGAGTTTCGCGCTGTTGCCAACCGCTTCCGCCTTTGAGAACGTCGAGATGGCGTTGCGCCTGACAGGACAAACACCACGGCAGAAATGGAATGCGCGCGTGCGTCGCGTGCTGGCAGCCGTCGGTCTGACTGATTGGGCGGATCATCGCCCCTACGAGTTGAGCGGCGGTCAGCAGCAGCGCGTCGCCCTGGCACGGGCGCTGGTCACCTATCCGCAGATCATCCTGGCTGACGAACCAACCGGTGATCTCGACAGTCGCACCGGGCGACGGGTGCTGACGATGCTCCGTACCCTCTGCGATCAGGAAGGGGTGACGATGATCATGGCAACCCATGATCCAGCAGTAATGGAGTTTGCCACAACCATCTACCATTTGCGCGATGGTGTTATCATCGGATGTGAGAAAAGGGACGTGACGCTGGCGTAGTCGCCGGGCTTTGTCAGTGCCGGTTACTTCCCGTTAACCTTTTGTAGTTGAATTGTCACACACAACGTCCACATCACCGCATATACTCGTACCCACAACGCCCTTCTCTCCGTACCATTCCGAACCTCGCTCCATCTTACTTACTTATCTTCATCGTAGCGCAGTCAGTTCTCCGAGCCGGGGAGGTCCTCGTATGGCTGCTCGACCATTGTCGTTGGAAGAACGTCTGGCAGCTCGTGGCGTTTCACGTCGTCAATTTCTCAAGTTTTGCGCCGCCATGAGCGCAACGCTCGCGCTACCCGCCACCTTTACCCCCCGTATTGCGAAAGCGCTGAACACGGCAGAACGTTTACCGGTTGTATGGTTGGAATTTCAGGACTGCGCTGGCAACACGGAATCATTCTTGCGCGCCGAGTTGCCTGGCGTAGCTGACATCGTACTGGAGCAGATCAGCCTGGAGTACCATGAAACGATCATGGCGCCGTCCGGTCATCGTGCCGAGCATTCGCTCGATGCGGTAGTCGAACACTACCCTGGTCAGTACATTGCAATCGTCGAAGGCGCGATACCGACTGCCAATGGCGGGGTGTACTGCACCATCGGCGGGCGGACGGCGCTGAGTATTGCGCAGCGTGTTTGCTCAAATGCGCTGGCGACGATTGCCGTCGGTGCGTGTGCGTGGGATGGCGGGTCTGCCCGCCGCAAGCCCCAATCCGACCGGTGCTGTTGGCGTGCGTCAGGCGGTTCCCGGTCTCAAGAACCTGATCAACCTGCCTGGTTGCCCGATGAATGTGATCAATCTGACGGCGATCATCGTCCACTATCTGACCTTCAAGCAACTGCCGGCAACCAACGAACAGGGACTTCCCTTCTTTGCCTACGGACAACTCATCCACAACAATTGTGAGCGGCGCGGGCACTTCGACTCTGGTCGCTTCGTCGAGCGCTGGGGCGATGAAGGGCACCGTCTGGGCTGGTGCCTGTACAAAATGGGGTGCAAAGGACCGCAAACCTACTCGAACTGTCCTGTGGTTGGATGGAACGGAACTTCCTACTGGCCCATCGGTGCAGGGCACGGGTGCGTTGGATGCATGTCGCCGCGCTTCTGGGACACCATGTCGCCATTCTATGAGCGTCTGCCAAATGTTGAGGGATTTGGCATCGAGGTTACTGCCGACACGCTGGGCGCAATCGCGGTTGGCGCAGTGGCCGCTGCCGGTGCGATTCATGGAGTCGCAAGCGCGATCCGGGCGCGTCGCCATCCGATCGCAGCGCATGATGGCGATGAGGTGCTGGTAGAAGCGGCAGAGCGCGTCAATCAGGTGGTCGAGCAGATTGCCGGACCTGTCAGGACGGCGGAGGCGCCGTTCAGCGAGACGGAGAACGCCATTGCACCGGAGAAGAGCGGAGACGTTGACAAAGACCGACCTTCCGCATCGTGATAAGTCGAACAGAGGAGCGGAGGAAGCGCCATGCCAAAGATCGCCATCGATCCAATCACCCGTATCGAAGGGCATCTGCGTATCGAAGCGCAGATCGAGCGGGGACGCGTGGTTGACGCCTGGAGCAGTTCAACGATGTTTCGCGGTGTGGAGATCATCCTGAGGGGGCGCGATCCGCGCGATGCGTGGGTGTTTACCCAGCGCATCTGTGGCGTCTGCACCACCGTTCATGCGCTTGCGTCGGTGCGCGCTGTCGAGAATGCGCTGGATATTCAGATTCCTGACAATGCCCGGCTTATTCGCAACATCATTGCTGGCGCGCAGTATGTGCAGGATCACGTCATCCATTTTTACCACCTGCACGCACTGGACTGGGTCGATATCGTCAGCGCGCTCAAAGCCGATCCGGTTCAGACATCGGAACTGGCGCAGAGCATTTCCGACTGGCCCAAGTCATCGTCTGCCTACTTCAAAGGCGTCCAGAGCCGCCTGCAGAAGTTTGTGGATAGCGGGCAACTGGGCATATTCGGCAATGCGTACTGGGGGCACCCGGCGTATGCAATGCCACCCGAAGCCAATCTGATGGCAGTAGCGCACTACCTGGAGGCGCTGGAGTGGCAAAAGGACGTCATCAGGATTCACGCGATCCTGGGAGGCAAGAATCCCCATCCGCAGACGTATCTCGTCGGCGGGATGGCGACGCCGCTTGATCCGAACGCGCAGCAGGCGATCAATACCATTCGCATTGCACAGTTGAAGACGCTGGCAGAGCAGGCACGCACGTTTGTGGATAAAGTTTACATCCCTGACATTCTCGCCATTGCTTCATTCTACAAAGACTGGGCCGGGATAGGCGCAGGTGTGGGCAATTATCTCTCCTACGGCGATTTCCCGGCGGCGAAAGACAGCAACGTTGCCAGTTACTGGTTGCCACGCGGCGTCATTCTTAACAGGAATATTGACGAGAAACCGCTCCCGATGAGTCACGAGAAGGTGACCGAGTACGTCACCCATTCCTGGTTCCGCTACAGCGAGGGCGATCAGAAGGCGCTGCATCCGTGGAGAGGCGAGACAATCCCCAACTACACCGGTCCTCAACCGCCGTATGAATGGCTCAACACCGACAGCAAGTATTCCTGGCTCAAAACGCCGCGCTACGACGATCAACCAATGGAAGTTGGACCGCTTGCCCGTATGCTCATCGGGTATGCTGCCGGTCAGCAGCGTATTCAGGAACTGGTCAACGCCGTGCTCAAACAGTTGGGGGTTGGTCCAGCGGCGCTCTTCTCAACACTGGGACGCACAGTGGCGCGGGCTATTGAAACGGCGCTAATTGCCGAACTGTTGCCGGGATGGATCGACGAACTGGCGGCAAACATGGCGTCCGGCAACCTGACCATTCACAACGGCTCGAAGTGGAGTCCCACGACCTGGCCGAAAGAAGCCTTAGGATGGGGATCGATGGAAGCACCGCGCGGATCGCTCGGTCACTGGGTGCGGATCAGGGACGGCAAGATCGTCAACTATCAGGCAGTGGTACCAACGACCTGGAACGGATCGCCGCGTGATGCGCGCGATGTGCGCGGACCGTATGAGGCTGCGCTGATCGACACGCCGGTCGCCGATCCGGAGCAACCGATCGAAATTTTGCGCACCATCCATTCATTCGACCCGTGCATGGCATGCGCGGTTCATCTTGTGGATGCCCGCGGCGTTGAGATTACCCGCGTCAAGGTGCAGTGAGGTGTGCGATGCGACGACGTGTGTATGTCTGGGAGGTCCCGGTTCGCCTGACGCACTGGGTGAATGTGGTGAGCATCGTCATGCTCTGCTTCAGCGGCTATTACATTGCCAATCCGTACATCTTCGTGAGCACGCGCGAACCGTGGGGCGTCTACTTCATGGGAACGATGCGGTTCATCCATTTTGCGTTCGCTTACATCTTCGTGGCGAGCCTGATCCTGCGCACCTACTGGGCATTTGTCGGCAATCAGTGGGCAAGCTGGCGTGGGTTGTTCCCGTTTCTCACGGCGGAAGGGCGCAGAAATATGTGGCATGCCGTGCAATACTACTTTTTCCTGCGTCGCAATCCGCCGGAGGTTGCCGGACACAATGCGCTGGCAGGCACGTCGTACATGATTATCGTTCTGCTGTACGGCTTGAGCGTGTTCACCGGCTTTACCATCTATGGCCAGTTGCATCCCGCGAGCATCTGGTACACGCTCACCGATTGGGTGACATCACTGGTATCACTCCAGACCCTGCGCCTCGCTCATCATATCATTATGTACCTCATTCTGGCGTTCGTGGTGCACCATGTGTATGCAGCCTGGCTGATCGACATGGAAGAGGGAACGGGCTGATGTCGAGCATCTTCAGCGGCTATAAGTTCCTGCCCAGGAATCAGCAGCCGGACTGGATCGAGCAGGTTGTTGCGCGGAACGGGAAGCGCAACAATCACGCATTGAAGGTTGCGAATCCAGGGACCCAGGCGCAGAGCATTGGGGCGAAAGGCGGCGAGGGATGAGGTCGAACGGCAAGACGCTGGTTCTGGGGTTGGGCAACATCATCATGCGCGACGAGGGATTAGGAGTGCGCGCATGCGAGCGCCTGACCCAGCGCTACCGCCTGCCGGACGACGTGAACGTGCTCGACGGCGGAACGCTGGGATTGGATCTGCTCCCATACCTGGAGGGGGTCACCGACCTCCTGATCATCGATGCAGTGAACGCTGGCGCGCCACCAGGTTCACTCGTTCGACTGGAGAATGAACAGATTCCGCAGGCGCTGGCGCTCAAGATGTCGATGCATCAGGTAGGCTTGCAGGAACTTCTGGCGGTTATGGCGTTACGCGGGCAGACGCCGCCGCGCTGCGTGTTGTGGGGAATGGAACCGCTGATCCTGGAACCAGGGTTGGACCTCTCGGAACCGGTAGCGATGAACCTGGATGCGCTGGTCACATCGGTGGTCGCCGAATTGCGATCCTGGGGGATACCGGTTTCCGATCCGTTGAAGGCTTCGTAGCACCATCACGAGCGAGGCGAGAGGGGATGAGGCGAGAGGCGAGAGGCGAGAGGGGATGAGGCGAGAGGCGAGGGGCGAGAGGCAAGAGGCGAGAGGCGAGAGGCGAGGGGCGAGAGGGGATGAGGCGGGAGGCGAGGGGCGAGAGGCAAGAGGCGAGGGGCGAGAGGGACATCCTCTCTAGTGAAATGCAACATGATTGAGCCATGTGCGTGCCGGGTGCGCGGGCGTCCCGCCCGCATGACCGTATGAGGCCGCAATCCCGGCGGGCAACTGTTTTGCACGTCGCTGTACCCCCTGACCTGCGCAGGTGGCACTGCACGAACTCCAGGAAACTCACTGCCAGCACGTTCATGATCGCAGGAGCGTGTTTCGCCGGAGCGGGGCCCATCTGCCCCGGGGTGTGATGGCGACTGGCTCATGCCGAACATCGCTCAGTTTGCGTGGCCCATCCACCCTAGGGTGTGATACCGATCAACCTGCCAGAAGGGAGACTGTTCGGCAGGACA
>AFSR01001241.1_pt1 | contig 22216 bp, 16 predicted proteins | sample 296848 | NCBI WGS metagenome assembly AFSR01 (sample SAMN02954305, study PRJNA68063) | hot springs metagenome | biome: terrestrial; feature: Mushroom and Octopus hot springs; material: microbial mat core samples; isolation source: Yellowstone National Park Mushroom and Octopus hot springs ...
GCGCAGAGCGCTGTTGTTCCTGTCCCACAAAATGGATCCAAAATCCTCTGTGCATTGGGATGGTTGGCAATCAGTTCCTCGACGATCTTCAAAGAATAAGCGGGGGTTAACCTGAGCCAGCCATATCTGCCCACTCTGGCATTGAACTTGTGGGTGTATTCAGCCCGGCGCCGAAGCTGTTCTCGTAACGGAAGGGAAACCATACCTGACCCTATGGTGTCAGCAGCGCCTTGAGAACGGCTTCCACTTCGCCGCGCAGACGTTGACTGTTACGCCGGAAGAATCCTTCCAGGTCATAGCCAACCACATCCCGCATGAAATCATAGGTGGATACCAAGGGATCATTTTTGCCGACAATGCCGGTGAGAACCAACCATTTTTCATTTCTGTACCGGTCCAAGATGTCGGCATCAATTTGTGTTGAGAGTATTATTGCACAAGGAAAATGAGCTTTTGTATATTTGCCGCACTCGCAATGTCGGCATTCTGACGCTTTGCGTCCTTACTCTTGTAACCCTGTCGAATCTCAAAGACCGCGCCAATCAGTGCATTGGATATTTTGGTATCAACACCGATCTTCTCTGCGGCCTTCTGCATCCACGTATGAAAAATCTGCTTTCGGTGGTCGTCAGAAATTCCTTCCAGAGGCACCCGGCCGTCCAGGTAAAGGGTACGCTCCTTGCCCGTGGGTAGCTGTGTCTTGTAAGACCAGGTCACGTCGTTATGCGTGAGTCCCAGTGAGTCACACAGGATTGTCCTGAAAAGTTTTTCGCATCCGCTTCCTATCTGGCGATAGACGCTTGTCATCCCGCCTGCGGCTTTGTGGGCGGTGTACATCATTGGGTTATCCAACCCAAACCAGTTGTAGAACGGATTCGCCTGATACAGCTTTTGGAACTGTTCCAAGGTCAAACCTTTACCCCCGCTTGCCTTGACCAAATCTTGGCTTATATCTGGTGCAAACCCGAATTGGCTCAAGCACGATGTCAAGGTAACGCTTGTCTTGAGTATCCAAGCCAAAATTCATGATCTAGTGGCGTCCAGGTGTGTATCCGTGGAATACACGGCTGCCAAGGCTAACCCCGAATTGGTGGGTGGTCCCAGTTGGCCAAGACGCCATTCCACGGTGGAATGACAATCGAAGCCTTGCCTTCACAGACCGTCTTGCACGCCAGGCGGATGACCGGGTGCTCCGTCCCATCGTACGGATAGCCAATTTTTTTCAGGCGCGTGACTTCAAAAGGCGTAATCGCACTGAGGTTTTCGGCGCCGCTCAGCACACCAATCCAGCATGTGCCACATGCTCCAGTCTGACATTCCGTGGGAATCGGCCCTGCGACACAGCGTGGGTCCTTCTTCTTGAAAGCTGCCGCATTGGGCATCTGTCCGGCTGCTGTTGTCAGGGGCTGCCCGTAGATAGCCTGAAACTTTGCTGCCGGGTCATGTTCATCAAAGCAAATGGTGTAAGTCTGGTTGATTTCGCTCCGCAGAAGCAGGTCCCGCAAGGTACGTGGTTCTGGACGCCGACGTTCTGCGATGATCTGCGCCGGCGTCAGCTGTGGCACGTTGATCGGAGGTGGGGGCGTCGAGAAGGCTTCCACGCCGACCTGTTGCAGCGTGGCGTAAGCTACGGCCGTAATCCCCAGCGCCAGTGCCGGATCAACCCCTGTGCGCCGTGCCGCCTGGCGAATATGGTTTTCCAGCGTTGTCCGAGGCGGCGTGCGGAGGTCAATCAGCACGGCTTTCTGAACCTTCGGCCAGAAACGATGTCCATAAAAAAACCGGTGTGAGGTGTGAATATGGTCAGCCAGGCGGTAGCGCCCGTTGAGCAGGCAGTCCTGCCGGGCGCGCGCTTCATCTTCGGCCAGCATGCGAAACAGCTTGACCGGATAAAAAGCAAACCACACCCGGAGCGCGTTCTGGTCAACGGGGTGCACATCGGGCAGAAGGCTGGCAACAATCGCCGCCCAGGCTTCGTCGTCGTGGCGGCGCAGAAACTCAATAAACTGACCGACAGTATCTGACATGGTGAATACCTGCACGTCTGAGGTTGTCCCTTGTGCGCGCATGGCGCGAAATCGGGCATCATAGTCGGGCGTTCATCAGACTGTCCACTGTGCGAGGTGTGGCCGGTGAAGGCGCTGCGTTTGGTCAACGGACAATTACAGCTTGCCGAAATCCCCCGGCCGGACATGCCCGAAGAAGCGGTCATCCGGGTGACTTATGCCGGTATCTGTGCGACGGATGCCGCTATCGTACGGGGTTACACCGGCTTTTCCGGCACGCTGGGCCACGAATTTGTCGGTGTTGTCGCTGCGGCCCCGGATGCTGTCTGGATCGGGCGGCGGGTTGTCGGTGACATCAACGTGACCTGCGGCACGTGTGAAGCGTGTCAGTCCGGCAACGGACACCACTGCGCGCAACGAACCGTCATCGGCATCCGCCAGCGTGACGGCGCTTTTGCCGAATACCTGGCGCTGCCGCTGCGCAACCTCTACGCCGTGCCTGATACCGTCAGTGATCTGGATGCCGTCTTTGCCGAGCCGTTGGCGGCCGCCTGCCGCATCCTGGATCAGGTTTCCTGCCGGCCAGGGCAGTCCGTCGCCGTTTTGGGTGACGGCAAGCTTGGACAGCTCATTGCCCAGGTGCTGCAGGCGCATGGGCTGGTTGTGACACTCATCGGTCGTCACGCGCGCAAGCTGGCGGTTGCGGCCGGAGCCGGTATCGCAACCCGCCACGCGGATGAACTGCGGTCGGCAACCCGCCAGTTCGAGATCGTCGTGGAAGCCTCCGGGCGCGCCACCGGTTTGGCCGATGCCCTGCGGCTGGTACGCCCCCGTGGAACGGTCGTGCTTAAGTCCACATCCGCGACGCCCTGGATGCTCCCTCCGGCAGCAGTTGTCGTCCCGGAAGTGACGCTGGTTGGGTCGCGCTGTGGCGATATGCCAAAGGCTCTGGCGCTGCTCGCCGCACGCAAGGTCAACCCACAGCCGCTCATCGAGGCGGTCTATGACCTGGACGACGGACTACGCGCTTTTGAGCACGCTACCACGCCAGGCGTTCTCAAGGTGCTGCTTCGGTGCAGCCTGCCGGAAGGCACGCCGTATTGACCGTTTCCCCAACCGCCACAAAGTGCAACCCTGACGGAAACCCTAGCCATTGTGCTGCCTTCCGTGTGAACGCTTCTGGTTTGTTGTTGAAACGTCGTCGGCAGGTGGTGTACATCAGAAAAAAGTACAGCCATTTTGTAAAGCGTTCTGAGACGCCGTAACTATCGGCCAGCCTGAAGCTTTTGCCGCGTCAAAGCTCATCAGGGCTTTGCAGGAGCCTGTGCGCTGCCGTTGTCCAGATGCGGGAGGTACCGCCCTTGGCTGCCAACTGGGAGAAGATTCTACTTACCTACCTACACGACCCACCCGACAAGGCACTCTCCATTCGTGGACACGTTGACCGCGCCCGCCGGTATGCTGTCATTGCGGTTGGCGAAGAGGGAAGCCGCAGCCTCAAAGAAGCTGCTGCAACCGCCGATCCACTGGCCTCGGCGGTTGAACGCTTTCCCATGCCAACGGCCGGAAGAGATGGCGAGCGGGCCGTTGCCCCGAAAAACGGCCAACTGCGTATCTTCCATCCGCTATCGGCCGCTCCAAAAGACCTCAACGTGCCGCCGCTGGATGACGCCTTGACGCAGGCCGAGGAACAGCAGCTTCGGGCTATCGTCGGCGGTTTGCCCGAAAACGAACACTTCATGCGCCTGCTGGCCATCTGGCGGTTGTGGCCGGATGCACTGGCGACGAACGTTCACCCGTGCTTTGCGTTGCTCCCGGCGGACACGCGGACGCCAGACCATACCATCTGGCATCACGCCGACACGGCTGCGGCGTTTCGGGCGGCCCTTGACGCCGGCGGCGGAGAAGCCCTGCTGGCCTTTGCGCTGGGGCCTGTCCAGCGGTTTATCGAGGCGGCGCGAACCGTACGCGATCTGTGGTCAGGCAGCATGATCCTGTCGTGGCTGGCGTTTCAGGCGATGAAGCCCATCCTTGAAGACCTCGGCCCGACAGCGCTCATCTACCCTTCCCTGCGCGGTGTTCCGCTGGTGGATTTGTGGCTGCGCAACGCGCAAGGACTACACAAGCAAGTGCCCCTGCCGCCAACTGAACTGCGGATGACACCCTCGCTGCCACACCGGTTTCTGGCCCTTGTGCCGTGGGGCAAGGACGGTACGGCTGCCCAAAAACTGGCCGAAAGCTGCCGCCAGGCTGCCAACAAGGCTGTCAAAGCCCTGGCTGGGGCCGTCCGGGCGAAGCTCCAGCAACCTTTGGACAATGCCTGCCAAGGGTGGGACAAGCGGTGGGACGCGCAAATCGAAAACTACTTCAACGTTGCGACCGCTGTGCTGCCGCTGGGTGGCTCTGCCCAAGACATTGACCAAACCCTTGCCCGCCTGCTCACCGGTACAGATTCCTTCGAGGAAGCCTTTCCCAACGCGGCCGCCGTCCGTCAGCTTGCCCGCGCCATTCCCAAAGGTGATCAACCGGGCTACGACCAGGAACACGCCGGGCGCTGGCAGCATCAGGTCGAACTGGCGCAGCGGTCGCTGGCTGCCCATCGCACCATTCGCCATGTCCCATCCAACCCACCGGTTCAGAACGGCGAGCGCTTTCCGCAAAAGTGTACGTTGCTGGGGACGTTCGAGCAGATGGGGCCGGACGAACTCAGCGCATCAAAGCAGTTCTGGAATACGCTTTCGGCGTCAGAGCAGGGCCTGAGTATCGAGGGCGTTCGCCTGCGGCCGGGTGAAGGCTTGTGTGCTATCGGGCTGGTCAAGCGATTCGCAGCGCCAGCCTTCCTGAAAAAGGAACTGGCGCTTGAAACTGACGACATGCGTTTCCCGGATACATGGACCGTCGCTGCTGCTGACTGGTTACGGCAGGCCGGAATTGACTGGCGGCGGGACTGGAGAAAGCCCTGGAACGGCAACTGGCTGTACTGGTCCCGACCGGATGAGAACCCCGAAGATGCCGATTCCTGCCCGGCGGAACTTTGGAAAATCATCGCGTCGGCCAAAGAAAAACAAGGCAATCCGCCGGTGTACTACGCCATTCTCAAGCTTGACGGGGATGAGCTTGGCGGCTGGCTGCGGGGTGAAAAGTCGCCGCAGGTGCGGGAAGTGATGCACCCCGATCTGGTCGCCTACTACGAGAATTTGCACCAGTCAGCCGGGCTGGACGCCAAACGCCCGGTCGGCCCGGCCCTCCATGCGGCGATCAGTACGGCGCTGGCCAACTTTGCCCTGCACGTGGTTCCACACGTCGTTGCCAAGCACGGCGGAACGGTCATTTATTCCGGCGGCGATGACACCCTGGTGCTGCTGCCGATCAGCACCGCCCTAGACTGCGCCCGTGAACTGCAAGCCGCCTACACAACCGACTGGTACGAAAAGGACGGCCGCACCTACCTGCTCATGGGTTCGCGGGCCACGCTGTCGGGCGGGCTGGTGCTTGTTCACGCCAAGGACGATCTCCGGCTGGCATTGCAGGATGCCCGCCGCGCCGAAGAGCAGGCCAAGGATGCCGGCCGCGATGCCCTGGCCATAACCGTCCGCCGCCGGTCGGGCGAGCACACAACAGCCATCTGTCCGTGGGGCTTTGTTCCGGCGGTGACGAAGTGGAAACAGGCGTTTCTTGCCGGGGCTTCAGATCGGTGGGCCTATCACCTGTACGCCGGGCGGCATACACTGGCTGCCCTTCCCAAGGAAGCCATCCAGGCCGAGATACGGCGGCAGTTGGGGCGGGCGGAAAAGCCAACGCTACAGCTTCTCCCGCCTGATACGCTCGTTGCGGATTTTGAGGCATTCCAGAGTTCGACCGTGGCTGCGGGGAGCTATCAGCGTTTTGCTTTGGTCGGAGAGGCGCTCAGGCATTTTCTCACGCTCTGCCATACGGCGTCGTTTATGGCGCGGGGAGGAAAGGAGTGAAGGGAGCGATGGAGACCGTCGGCTTGTGCCTGGAAGCACTTGATGTGCTTTTCTTCCGCGACGGACGGCCCTTTATGGACGGCACCGAGCAGATGCTCAGCGGTTTGCCGCTCCCGCAAACCCTGGCCGGAGCCATCTGCACGGCGCTCATGCAGGCTGCCGGCTGCGACTTCGACCGGTTACGGCACGCGCTGGAAGAAGGAAAGCCTTTTGCCAAAGCCGTACGCGAAGCTTGCAGCGCGGAGGCGCACTGGATCGGTGCGTTGGCCGTACGCGGCCCCTGGCTGGCCCGGTGGGACAAAAACCCCGCCACGCCCTGCGAAGTGCTCGTGCCGGCGCCGGCAACGCTGCACCGGGCCAAAGGGAAAGCCGGCGGCCAACAGCTTTTTGCCCTGGCCCCTCTGCAGGAAGAACTCCCCGGCTGGCACCCTGTGCCGGAAGAGCAACGGCGTCCGCTGTGGCTCAAAGAAGCGGTCGTCACCGAGCCGGTCGAAGGCTATCTGACGCCCGCCGGGCTGTCCCACTTTCTCGAAGGCAAACCGGTTTCTGCGACGGAAGTTGTCCCGGCAGGTGATTTGTTCGGGCTGGATTACCGCATCGGCATCGGCATTTCGCCCGAACGCCTGGTGAGTGAGGAGTCGCAAATTTACGGGCGTGGTTTTCTGGCGCTGAAGCATGGCGTGTTTCTCTATGCCGAAGTGTGCCTGCCGGACGACGCACCGGCGGGTGCGCTGGATACGTTGACAACCCTGGCTTTTGGGGGCGAAAGCCGCCACGTGCTGTGCCACCGGCTGGAAAGGCCCTTTGCCTGGCCGCGTGAAGTCCCTTCCACAGAAGGGCAGAAGCCGCTGGTACTGCTGACGACCCCGTGTGTGTTTGCGCACGGCTGGAAGCCAGAGGCGTTCACCGGCCGCCTGGCGGCCGCTGCCGTGTCCGGTTCGGTCGCGTTTTCCGGCTGGGACCTGGCGCGCGGCGGGCCCAAACCTACGCGCTTTGCCGTCCCGGCCGGAAGTGTCTATTTCCTGGATGACCTGCCAGGCAATATGCCGTCCTTGCTGGCTGAAACGGACGATGACCGCCGGCAGGGGTGGGGATGTTATGTGACAGGAGTGTGGGAGTATGTCTGAATCCGTAGCCGCCAACGCGAACGCCGCTTTGCAGCGCGCCGCCGCCCTGCTGTTTATCCATGCCCAGACAAGTCTGCATCCCGGTTCGGGCACAGCTTTGGGAACTGTGGATTTGCCGGTACAACGCGAGCGCCATACGCAGTGGCCGGTCATTCCTGGCTCAACGCTCAAGGGCATTGTGCGCGATGCATGCCGCCGGGCCGCCGGCAACAACGGTGATCTGTTCGCTGTCTTCGGCCCGGAAACCGCCGAGGCCAGCAAGCACGCTGGGGCGCTGAGCATGACCGATGCGCGTATCCTGGCTTTTCCAGTGCGCTCGCTGCGAGGCGTCTTTGCCTGGGTGACATGCCCGGCCGTACTGGAACGGCTTCAGCGTGACCTGAAATTGGCTGACCTGGGCAACGCTAGCTTCAAACTGCCGCCTGAACCGGGGAAAGACAAAGCCCTGTGCCACGCCAAAAGCCCCTTGCTGATTGGCGGCAAACAGTTGGTGTTGGAAGAGTTCGAGTTTGAGCGCACGGGCGACGCCGATGCCCTGACGGACTGGCTTGCCGTGCGGGCCGTAGCCGACGAGCCGACACAAAAGCGACTGCGAAGCCATCTTGGTTGTGTTGCACGACGACGACTTCACGCATTTTGTCCGCCATGCCACCGAGGTCGTGGCCCGCGTCGGCCTCGATTACGAACGCAAGACGGTCAAGGAAGGCGCGCTGTTTTACGAGGAGTTCCTGCCGGCAGAGACGCTGTTTTATGCCGTGGTTCTGGCCAGCGCCAGTCGCCGCAACGGCCACAGCCAGTCAGCCGGCGACGTTCTGGCGTACGTACAGCGCCATACCCCGCCCTACCTGCAAATCGGGGGCGATGAAACCATTGGCAAGGGACTCTGCGCCGTGCGGCTGGTCAACGGAAAGGAGGCTTGAAGCTTATGGCAAGTCAACCCGGAGCAACTCTTGACCAGCGCCGCGCCAGCCATGCCTGGGGAGCTGTGCAGCGCGCAAAGCAGAAGCAGGGCCCGCACCAAAAGCAGGAACCCAAAAAGTTCGGCGGACAGGCCAAAAAACTGCCCGTCCGTATCATGACGGCCGGGTTGGGGCAGGCGCTGGCGTTTCTGAAAGCCAAAGGTTATGCGCCGGGACTGCTCGCCGAACTCACCGACTGGATCAACCAGCGGATGCCACCCCAGGGAAACGAGCCAAAAGACCTGCTGGAGCGCATTGTCGAAGGCAATGCCGATGTTCTGCGGCGGGCTACGGATGAAGTGCTCGCGTATCTCCTGTGGCTCAACCGCTTTGCCGAAGCCGAAGGACTGACAGAAGACACAGAAGAGTCATGATCCAGCAGCTTGTTTTGCCCGAAAGCACAGTCAGGCTTATTAGGAGCACCCAGGTTCAGCATCCGGGACTGCAACTCGACAAGTACAGCGTTCCAGGCGATCAGCAGGCACAAAAAAAGGCCTTGGACGATGTATGCCGTGTTTCCGGTGATTCGTCACTGCTCAAAGACCTACTGGCACGTCGGCAGGCTATGTTGAAGGCACTGCCGGGTGGAAAATGTTTTGCATGTACGACGACGGGTCCTTTGACGCTGCATCTGGCGCGGACGACGGCGCTGGAAAACGCTGGTATCTGCCTGCATCCGATCTACGGCTTTGCCTACCTGCCCGGCAGCGGCCTCAAAGGGCTGGCGCGCGCCTACGCTGAAACCGTCTGGTTGCCGGCGCAGTCTGACCAGCCGGCTGCCTGGCGGCAGATTGAGGATGTCTTTGGCTGGGCCCCCAACCCGGACCGTCGCCAACAGATTGCGAACAGCCATCATCCGGCCGCCGTCCGGCATCAGGACGACACCGACCCGGACTCCCCGGAGGTCAAAGCCGCATGTGGCAACGTTGTTTTTCACGACGCCTGGCCGGAATGCTGGCCCAGGCTGGTGGTGGACATCGTCAACAACCACCATTCCGGGTACTACCAGGAAACTCATCAACATCCGCCGGGCGACTGGGAAGACCCGGTACCCGTGTACTTTCTGGCCGTTGCGCCAGACGTGACCTTCACGTTTCCGTTGAGCAAGCGCCACCACGACGTTTCTGATGACCTTCTGGAACTGGCCCGGGCGTGGCTGCTGGGCGGGCTGTGTCATCTGGGCGCTGGCGCCAAGACCAACACCGGCTACGGGGCATTCAAGCCGGCGGAAGGTACGTTGCCGCCGCTGCCGGAGCACAGGCTGGAAATCTTTGAGACCGAGTTGAAACTGACCTCGCCGGCCTTTCTGGCCGGGGCCAATCAGCAGCGTGAAGACTGCGACCTGCGTCCGGCGACGCTGCGCGGCCTGCTCCGCTGGTGGTGGCGCACCCTGCACGCCGGCGCGGTGGATGTCACCACCCTGCGCGCCCTGGAAGCTGCTATCTGGGGGGATACCAAAGGCGGCGCGGCCGTGCGGCTGGTTGTGGAGCGGGTTTTCAACTCCAATCCACAGCTCTACAACAAGAGAGAGCTGGTAAACTTCGACGACCGGAAAAGGAAACCCGAGTACGGTATTCCCGAAGCCAACCCGGAAAAGACCACGCAGGGCCTGTGGTATCTCTCCTATGGAATGGACGAGTCCAGCCGCGAAGGGGAGAGAAAGCAGCGCCACTGGCTTGAACCGGGTGCAACCTGGCGGTTGCGGCTGGTAGCCCGTCCAACCCACTTTGTTGAGCCGGTGAAAACAGGGCAGAAAGCAAACCGCCAGGCAGACAAAGCCCAGCCGGTCAAGGACACAGCCAGGCCCATAACGGCCGACGAGGCACTGGAGCAGGCCAAAGCGGCCCTGTGGCTGCTGTGCCACTTTGGTGGCGTCGGCTCAAAGGCACGCAAGGGATTTGGCTCGCTTCAGGCAACCCAACTGGCCGATGGATACAGGCTGGAAACCTGCCAACAAGCTGCAAAACGCTTGCGCGAAAAGTTAGGCCTGGTAGCCAGGCTTAACCCGGATGCCATTGACCTGGGCCAAATGCTGGGCCCGGTTGAAGTTGATTTTTCCTGGCCGGATGTCTGGAGCGTACTCGACCAGGTGGGGTTTGCCTATCAGGCGTTTGCCAAAAAGTACAAGCATAAGCTGGAGAAGAAAGCCCTGGGGTTGCCCCGCCGGATTGGCCCACCCGTGCAGGGGAGCTTCACCCCCCGCCCGCCCGTCAAAGATCGGCATGCTTCGCCGGTGCACATTCACCTTGCCCCCCGTAAAGATGGCAAGCAGGGCTGGACGGTGCGCATCGTGGCTTTTCCGTCAGCATATCTTCCAGACTTGGAGACCAGCCGGAATTTCCTGCAAGCGTTTCTCCAGAAAGTTAAGAGCGACTTGGAACAGCGTGCCAGCCTTTCCGCACCTGGCGGGCAGAAGCCGGCAGTGTCCAATCCGGCTGTGGGGAGCGCATCGGCGTCAACCACCTCATTTCCTTCCCCCGGAACCACGGTCAAAGCTGTGCTTCTGGAAGAGAAGACCAAAAAAGGCGGCTGGAAGGCGCGCCACCTAGACAGCCGCCGAGAAGGCCCGATTGTGAATACTAAAGAAGTGCCAGGCGACAAGCAGCCCGGTGAAGAGGTGGAACTCATCGTCGCCAGCGCTGGCGACTCACTGAGTTTTCGTTGGCCGACTGAGGAAGAAAAACAACGCGCCCAGAAAGCCCAGGACAAGACGAAAAAGGGCCCCGGTCGTCAACCCAAAGGAGGTCGTCGGTGAACAAGCCAAGCATTCTGATCTGTACCGTTGGCACGAGTCTGTTTCAGCCCAACCTGGAAGCTTTGAAGAAAGGCCTGTCCAACGACGGTATCAAGCCGGAATACCGCCCCCTGGCCGAAGCCTACCAACGTGGCGACTGGCCGGGAGTTGCCAAGGCCCTGCGCCCTTTGCCGGCCAGTGACCGGGTGTGCGGCGCAGAGATCAACTCCATTGCCAGCCTGGTTGAGAAGGAATACATCCCGGCAGACTGTGGGCTGTTTTTTCTTCACTCCAGCACGGACAAGGGGCGCGACATCGCGGCCATTCTCAAGGATTACTACCTGGACAAGGGACATGCCCCGGTGGAGACCGTCGAAGTGGAAGACTTGCAGGACGAAGACCCAAAGCGGTTTCGTACCAAGGGGCTGCGCAACCTGGCGCGGAATGTCTGCCGCATCGTCCGGGAACGTTCAGCCGCAGCCTGCGCCATCAATGCCACCGGCGGCTACAAGGCGCAGATAGCCGTTGCCGTACTGCTCGGCCAGGCTCTGGGCATTCCGGTGTTTTACAAGCACGAACTCTTCAGCGAAATCATCGCCTTTCCGCCCCTGCCCGTGGCCTTTGACTTCGAGGTGTGGATGCGTGCCAGCGGCATGCTGTACGACCTGGAACGGACATCCGATCCCGTTCCGGCATCCACCTATGCCGAGGAATGGCAGGAAACATACGAGAGCCTGGTTGAACGGGTCCCGATTGACGGGCAGGACTATCTGGAGCTATCGCCGGTCGGGCAGATTTTTCACGAGACCTTTCGCGAACGCTTCCGTACCGACCGCAGCCAAGTGCTGCCCCCCAAGGCGTTGCAAAAGCATCCGCCCCGGCTGGAAAAAGATGCCGGCTGGCCCGGGGAGCACCCGGAAGTGGAAGCCTTTATGAAGAAGGTGACGGATGAAGTTGAGCAGGTCGTACAGTGTGCAACCTTCTACTTCAACCCCGACCTGCCCCAGCGCACGCGCTTTCGCTGCGGCGCGAAGGGCATCGAAGGGATATATTCCGACGGGCGGTTTACGGCCAAATTCCGCGTCGAGAGCACGGCCAAAACCCCCGGCGAGCAGGCGGCGGTTGTCGCCAGCCTCAACGAATGGCTGAGTCGCAGGCAGACTTGACGCGCTGGTGGTTCGTAGTTGGTTGTGATGCCCAGTCACGATGGGACTTGGGTGGCGGAGACGAAACAGCAGGTTGTAACGGGTTCATGCGCCGCGATTACCAGCAGCCGGCATCGGCCGTGGAGACCAATATCCAGGTCAACCCGCCATCATACGAAGCATAAAAAGCCCAGTAATACTCGGTGCAGCCGCCGCCGTCACCGCCATTGGTGCGGAACACATAGGCATTGCCGGGCTGCGCATTGCACGGTGTTGTGTACGTAAGTTCTTGGGTGGCATCACCACCTCGCTTTCCGTCGCCACCGCCCACCCCATCTGTGCCATCCTGGCCTTTTGCCCCGTTTACTCCTGGCTTCCCGTTCGGACCATTTGTACAGTTACCAGCGTCTCCATCTGCCCCGGCCTGGCCATTATCGCCTGTTTTCCCTGGCTTGCTGGCCGGTTCAGAATCTCCCGGCCTACCACTTCGGTCATCACCCTGTTGTTCCCGTCGAACGCTGTCCCGCCCCTGCTGCGCTTGCTCGGCGGGCCTGTCTTGGTACCCCTGTCCGCTGGTGTCAAACACGACGCGCCCGACGGACGCCTCGGTAAAGCAAATCGGTGTTGCATGGAAAAGGAAGACAGGGTGGTTCATCCGAATGACGAGTGTTTTTCCTTCCACAACAACAGACCGCGCGATGATGACGGTCTCTTCGTCAACTTCCACCCGCTCTGGCGCCACCACGGTATCAGCGACATACACCCCTCCAATCCGATTACCCAGCCGCACCGTTGCCCGAAAGTGGGACGTTCTCATCAACTCCTGGTGCAGAGCCGGATACCAGAGATTCTGCTGAAGCAGCAAAAAAGGCCGAGATGTCACCCCCTCTCGCTGAAGGCGAGCCGCGACCCTTTGAAAGATGACGGCCTGATGGGCTTTGACCGCCTGATAACTCATTCTCCCGCTGGTTTTCCAGAACTCCGCAACTTCAGTTGGCGTTGGTGGCAGCCCCTGTTCTGCCTGACGGCGCAGGACGGCCATGGACTTGACCGGCGGAGATGATTCCGGCGATGCTTGAGCCTGCCGCACGCTGTCGGGCGCTTGTCCGAAAGCAAAGTTGAAAGCCGTACCGAAAAGCACCAGGGCCACCCACGCCCAACGGTGACGCAGGCAAAAGCCGGCAGACCACATGGCAAAGCCTCCTTACAATGATGTGGCGGCTGTGTAGCACAGCTTTGCGAAAAAAAGGAAGGCACGGCAAATGCTTTTCCCACAAGACCTGTGGCGTTTGTTGAACGTCAGTTTGTCGCTGCCGGTGAGGCCAGGATTTCGTATGGAGCGCGCCGCGCAATCCCCGGCCAGGCGCGGCGGTCGTGGCGACGCTCAATGAGTGGCTGGATCGTGTCCGCAGTTGACGCCCGGCCATCATTTCTGCTAACCCGTAGCCTATACTGCTAACAAGGTATTGCTTGTCCAGGTGAGTCTGATTGGCCCACGGTTCTTTTCCTTCAACTGCCTGTGGGCCGAACTTTCTAAGAAGGTGTTGACATGCCACTTACTTCCTTTCGTTTAGCCATAGTTGCCTTCCCAGTTGGCCTTGCGCTGGCAGCCGCTGTGGCCATCGGTGGCTTTGCCCATGCGCAGAATCCGGCCGAAACCACTGTACCGCGCTTGGTGATGTCTGAAGCTATGCGGGCGTGCGCTGGCTACATCGGCGAACCCGTGCCGGAAGACCTTCAAATCGTCGGAAGTGAAAAGGAAGCCTACGTTCGTGAGTTCTCGCAGGGCGATCTGGTGTATATCAACCGAGGACGCGATGCGAATCTGCAAACCGGCGCCGAGTACCAGATTGTGCGCAACATTGGCCCGGTTTACGACCCAGCCAACCGGCGGCGTAAGCTAGGAACGCTGGTGCAGGAGTTGGGTATTCTCCGCATTACAGAGGTGCGTGACACTTCAGCAACCGGGGAAATCACGCTGATTTGCACCGGTACGGTCAACCTCGGAGATGCCCTGATTCCCTACGAACGGCGGCCGATTCCGACGGTACGTCCGTACCGTCCCCTCTCTATTGTTGGCGCTCCGACTGGACGAGCAACAGGGCAGATTTTGGCCGGGCAGCTTGGGCGCGAACAACTCGTACGCAACGACGTGGTGTACATCAACCTTGGGGCTGACAATGGCATCAAGGTTGGTGATTATCTGACCATCTATCGCCCGCTGGCCAGTGAGCCCATTACCCGTTTTCGGGATGACAAGATTGGGCAGTCACGTAACAATGGTTTTTCGAGCGACCGTTTTGGTACTCGTGATAACTCGTCCCTCGCTTCTTCGCAGAAGGGCTATCCGCAAGTGGCCGAGCGGATCCCTCGCAGTGAGTTGCCACGGACGCTCGTTGGGGAAATAGTGATTATCCGCACGGAAGCTAATACCTCAGTCGGGGTGATTACCCGTACAACCCGCGAAGCCGTCATTGGCGACCGTGTCGAGCTGCAATGAGAGTGGGGTGGGCACAGCGCCCCACCTTTCAGCTTGGGCCGAAATAGACCTTGCGCGGCTTCGACAAAACTACCAGTGGCTTCGGCAGCAGGCCGGTGTGCCGGTGATGGCCATGGTCAAAGCCAATGCCTACGGGCATGGCCTGCTGCCAGTAGCGACTTTTCTCCAGGACGTTGCTAAAGCAGACTGGTTTGGCGTAGCTACGCCAGAAGAAGGCATTGCACTACGCCGGGCCGGGATTACGCGCCCGATTCTGGTTTTGGGCGGTTTTTGGTTCGGGCAAGAAGCCGATATTGTTTACTACGACCTAGCTACAACTTTACCTGACCCGGCCTATATTCCGGCACTAGAGCAGGCTGCCTCCCGAGCTGGCCGAAGTGTGGCCATTCATCTTGAAATAGACACGGGAATAGGTCGGCTGGGGCTGTCACCTGACCAGTTGACCGCCGTTCTTGAGCGTCTCAAAAGTTGTTCCCATCTTCGTCTTGACGGTTTGATGACGCACTTTGCTTCGGCTGATCTGCCTGAATACGCCGATTTTACACGCGACCAGATCAGGCGTCACGCTCTAGCCCTGCAACAGGTACGGGCGGCCGGATGGGAGCCGCGTTATGTGCATCTAGCCAACAGTGCAGGTTTGCATGCTTTTCTGCCAGAAGCCGCAGGTAATCTGGTCCGCCTGGGCGGATTGCTATACGGCATTGCCGGAGATGCCCTGTCTCCGGTGTTTCCGCCGCCGCCGACCCAACCGGTGCTATCGCTCCATGCGCGCATTCTGGGCTTGAAGACCGTTCCGGCCGGCACTCCGCTCGGTTATGGCTGCACCTTTGTCACATGCCGTCCCACGCGGGTAGCCACCGTCCCGTTGGGCTACGGGGACGGCCTGCATCGCATCCAATCCAACCGCGGCCAAGCTATCGTACGTGGTCGGAAAGTACCCATTGTCGGGCGCGTTAGCATGGACACGACAATGCTCGATGTTACCGACGTACCAAACGTCACTTTGGGCGATGTTGCAACGTTTATCGGCCGTCAAGGAGAAACCACTATCACGGCGGAGGAATATGCGGCTGTGATGGGCAGCATCGCCCTTGAAGCCACAACGGCGCTGACGGCACGGTTGCCCCGCTGGTATCGTCCGGCGACATATTCAGAGTGCGATGTGGGGCAGCTGCGCGGAGCATTTGGCTACCATCTGGAATAACACGCATGAGAATAGCCACTGGCCTAATCCTGTGTGCCATGGCCTAAAGACTAAAGTTTTCCCTAGCTGATACAGAAGCCAAGAGCAAGCCTCTGGCTGCTGCACCCGACCATGGCGAATTCGGTTCGGACAAGAAGCCAGTTCAAGCCAACCAGAACGGGGCAAGGGCTGCTGTGGTGGCTATTTGTAGGGATATGGTTGGCGCTGACCGGTTTGCCGGTGATAGCCCAGAATGTACTCCCTTCTGTGCAGGGTACCGGTGCGCTTGCACCACTGCGTCCTGCGGTCGGTCGCTTAGACGGACGCACCATTACCCGCCTCACCGTTGATCTCGAAGAGGGTTTACCCCCGGAGCCATCCCTTACAGAGATCATTGGCTTACATGTTGGAGAGCCGTTGACGGCCGTCCGGCTACGTGCTGCCTTGATACGGCTTCACCGTTCAGATCGAGTTGCCAATGCTCGGGTCTTCACAACCCCTGAAGGTACCGATGGGGTCTGGGTTCGGTTTGTTATTGCCCGTCAGCTTCGAGTGGCGGAGGTGACCTTTGAGGGGGATACCATCTTTCCCGCGGAAGAACTCCTGTCTCGTCTTCCAGCTCTTGAGCGGGGCAGCAAAATCACAACCCGGACGATAAGCGAAGGCGAAGAGGCCCTGCGCCGGCTGTACCGCGAGCGTGGCTACTTCCAAGCCTCGATCCGGGCGCGTGTCTCACCACCAAATGACGCTGCCCGAGCGCGTGTCACCTTTGTCATTGTACCAGGGCCGCGGGCCCTTATTGGGGCATGGCAGATTGACGGCAACTTGAAATTCCACTCGGTGACTTTGATGCCAAATCATCCAGCATCCGGCCGGCGCACCCTACGCGATAGATTTCGTCCAGTCTGACCTCCAACGCATTCGCGCTTTGCACGTGGCGCGTGGTTATCTCGACCCGCGCATTAGCGAACCGCGCATTTCGTTTGATCCTGCAACTAACCGGGTTGGGGTTGCCGTCACGATTAACTCCGGTCCCTTGGTCACAGTCAACGTCGTTGGTTTTGAGCTGCCCCGGGAAGAACTGCGTCGCATCCTGCCGGTACTCCGCGACGGCGGTCTCGACGATTTCACCTTGGAGGAAGGCGCCCACCAGTTGCTGCTCACCCTGCAAAAGCGGGGCTATTTTTTCGCTGAAGTGGGGTGGTCGCGGCAGCGCCGGGTAGATGAAGACCGGGTTATCGTGACCTATACCATTGAGCCAAATCGCCGCTACCGGGTGCAGGAAGTGCGCATTGTAGGAACAAATGTGCTGACGTACCGGGATGTCGCCGGTGATTTTCAAACCCGTCCGGCTTCGTTGATTCCCCCTTCGCGCGGCCTGGTGACAGAAGATACTTTGGCGCGCGATGCGGAGGTCATTTTGCGCGACTTACGTAATGCCGGATACCTACAGGCGCAAGTTGTCGAACGCCGAATTGGCACAGGGCTGAGCGAGGAAGCCCTGACCGTGTTGTTCCAGGTGGAGACCGGGCCGCAGGCGCACGTGGCCGACATTCGCCTTGAAGGCAACCAGCTACTGGAGACAGAACGCCTCAAGCAAGTACTAAAACTGAAGGTCGGCGAAGCCGTTACGCAAGAACGGGTACGCGCCGATCTGGAACGCCTCACGGCACTGTACCTCAGTGAAGGATTTGCCGAAGCGCGAATCCGGCAAGAGCTTGAAGAGGTCAATGGTGATCCAGCACATGTGAGCGTTGTCTATGAAATCGAAGAAGGACGGCGCTTTACGGTCAATCGGATCATTGTCAGTGCGCGGGGACGCACCTCAGAGCAAACCCTGCGCCGCTTTCTTGCCATCCGGCCAGGAGAGCGACTCCGACGTGACAAGCTAAACCAAGCCGAGCAAGCGCTCTATGCGACGGGCGCGTTTCGGCAGGTGTTGATTCAAACGCCGTATGTTCGGGCGACAGGGCCGGCCGATGCGCTGGCAGATGTGACCCTGGATGTCATTGAAGCAAAGCCATACACGCTGGCCTATGGATTTGGCTACCAAACCAACGATGGCCCGCGCGGCTCTTTCGAGCTATCGAACGCTAATATGTTCGGGCGGCTCGAAGTCGGTAGTTTCATTGTCCGCCTTAGCCGGCGGGAGCAGTTGGCGCAGGTTTCCTATCAGTTTCCGCGCTTTAATCTGCCACGGGTCACCACCCTGACGGATGGCGTCACCGCGCCAATTCTCATATCGGGACTGTTTCAACGGCAGGCGCGGGTCAGCTTTACGGCCCAGCGCCTGGTAGCGCTCATTCAGTCGGAGTTGCGTTTTGATGCGCAAAGCGCCCTGATTTTCCGCTACCGGCTGCAAAATGTACGGGTGTTGGATTTGCGCGTGACCAATCCTGTGCTCCAGCGTGCGGATCAGCCTCTCAACCTCGGGACGCTTTCTGCAACGTATGTCCGTGACACACGAGATGTGCCACTGGATGCCACACGCGGCTTCTTTGTCTCGGCCGACTTGACCGTGGCTACGCCGCGCATCGGTGGCTCTGAGCGATTTCTGCGGTTTCTAGGGCAAGCCCAAGGCTATCGCCGGGTCACCGAACGGTCGCCAGTTGTCCTAGCCGGCAGGCTGCAAGTTGGCTTGGCGCGGCCTTATGGCAGTACCCAGACGCTCCCGATCAGTGAGCGCTTTTTCTCCGGCGGCCCGACGACCTTGCGCGGGCTGGGTTTTGAGCAGGCCGGCCCGCGCGATCCCGTCACCGATGCACCCATTGGGGGCAACGCCCTGGTTGCTGCTACAGGGGAAGTGCGCTTTCCCTTGTTACAAAACCTAGAAGGAGCGGTTTTTTATGATGTCGGCAACGTCTTTGCACGTATTTCAGACATCGGTCTGGGAGCACTGACCAACAGCCTAGGTGGGGGCTTTCGTATCAAGACCCCCCTTGGCCCCTTGCGTGTAGATGCTGCTTATCTCATTGATCCGCCGTTTTATGTTGCCGCGCCCAATCGGCGTCTGACCAAATTTCAAGTCCATGTCACATTTGGTCAGGCTTTTTGAAGCTAATTCCTAAAACAATGCCTTGACCAAAAAAATACGCTAAGGTAAAATAAAGAGATAAAAAACTAAGCCATCCTAGTGCTGCTTTAACAATCTTTTCGGTCGGTGGGAGGTTTTGCGAATGGCTCTGTCTGCTTCTGGCTCGAAGTCGTCACGCAAACTTACCTCAACTTCTCAGGTTCCAAATACTCTCGCAGTTGATCCTTCCCAGGCTTCCTCCCAGACGCCAGCACGTGCCAAGTCCAGTCGTCGCACCTCCGCAGTGGCTTCTGCGGCACTTGAGGCTGCTGAAACGCCTTCAACCCTGACGGCCCCCGGCACCGCCAAGAGGGCCAGCAAAAAGAAAGCCGGCAAGAACACCACCTCTGCTGAAGCCGAGCCAGCAACTGGCAATCCACCGGTATCGTCGGCTGCCACTGCATCAACTCCGGCTGAGATGGCCCCGACACAAAGACGTACTACGAACAAAGCCAGATCAACCAAAGCGGCAGCCTCAAAGGTAACCCCAGTGACCGAAGAGCCAAGGCTTAGCACAAGCCAGACCGTAGAAGCAGTGGTCAAGGCCTTCCAAGAAGTCGCTTCAAAAGTAGAAGAGGTAACTTCAAAGGCGGCCGCGCCAGACCATTCCTCAGTTGCTACTGCAGAGACAGTTTCTACTGCTCCTGAAACATCCCAGGTGGTTAGTCACCAAGAAAAATCTGCTGCCAAGCGGACTAAAACGACCAAGACGGCAAAAAGCACACCAACGGATGCAACAGAGACGACCGCTTCTGCTACCACGGCAAGCAAGGCAGCCAAACCCAAGAGCAAAAAGACGACACCGCCACCAGTGGAGTCATCGCCCGCGTCATTCACGCCATCCCCTACCATACCTACCCGGCGAAACCGCGAGCGCGAGGCCTTGAGCCTTTATACTGCGGCCATGGAGTCGTTCAAACAAACCGATTATGACCGGGCGCGGGATGTCCTCCGGCTTCTGCTGAGCGACTTTACGTTGGAAAGCGAAATGGCTAACCGCGCACGTATCTTCCTAAAAATTTGCGAGCAAAAATTGCAACCAAATGTGCTATGAACCGGCAGCACAAGCCCTGCCCTGCTGGCCAACAAGCTGGCGGGGCAGGGAAATAACGCTTTCTGGTGTTGCCTAGGCAACGGGCCTAAGTTTGCTGCACGTATGGTTGCTACTACGGTTGCTTCTTCCCGACCGGTCCAGCCTTCCCTCAAGTGTGTGGCCATCGGTGGAGGGACAGGCTTGGCTACCCTTCTGCGGGGACTAAAGCGCCATGTCATAGACGATAGCGCGCATCTGCCAGGCCAGTGTATTGAGAGCCTAACGGCAGTTGTCACCGTTACAGACGATGGTGGTAGCTCTGGGCGCCTCCGGGAAGAGTTTCAGATGCTGCCGCCGGGTGACATTCGCAACTGCCTCGTGGCTCTTTCCGAAGATGAACGGCTCCTGGCACGACTGTTTCAGTACCGTTTCCCTGGCCAGGGCAGCGTACGAGGGCACAGCTTTGGGAATCTTTTTCTAGCGGCTCTGACGGGGATTACAGGTGATTTCGTCGAAGCCATTCGGTTGTGCAGCGAGGTACTGGCGACTAAGGGCAAGATCATACCATCCACCACAGCCGACGTAACTCTTGTGGCAGAGCTTGACGATGGCTTCATCGTACGCGGGGAATCGAAAATCAGCGCTGCCGGCAGGCGCATTCAGCGCATTGCCCTGGACCCACCGGACTGCCACCCCCTGCCGGAAACCCTCGCTTCTATTGCGGAAGCAGACCTTATCACGCTGGGACCAGGGTCACTGTTTACTAGCATCATCCCCAACCTGTTGGTGAACGGTATAACGGAGGCTATTGCGGCCTCTCACGCCCTCAAGGTCTATGTGTGTAACCTGATGACCCAGCCGGGTGAAACAACGGGCTTCTCCATTGCCGACCACGTCGTTACCTTGTTGGCGGCCTTAGCTCCGGCAACCCTGGATGCCGTGATTGTCAATCATGGCAAAATTTCAGCGGCAGCCAGAGCGCGCTACCGTCTCGAAGGGGCCCGGCCGCTCACAGGGCGGTCGGCTATCCGGCGGCTGAAGGTTCCACCGCCCGGAATCCGTGTTGCTGCGGACCAGTTCCTTGTTGTCGATGGCCATCGGATTCCGGTCGTTACAGCCGACCTTGTTGAAGAAACCGAAGTTGTCCGCCACGCACCAGAAAAACTTGCGCAGGTTGTCTTGGATGTGTATACCCGTCGCCTGCCGTCTAGCTTGCCCTCCACCCAACGCAAGGCAAACCTGCGTCTTGTGGCACGCTGACAGAAGCCCTGAGAGAAGTGCTGACCTTGGTGACAAAGAAACGGCCGGCAGTTTGCTGTACCGGCTGGATCACTTTGAGCCGAAGCCTGGCCGTAGCCGGCGGTAGCTTGCTACTGCTGGTGGTAGCGGCGCTCGTCTGGTTGCCAGAGATCGTAGAGCGCAACATAAACGGCATTGCCGCGACAACCCGGAAAGCCCCTTCCCCGCGTGCTCAGGCGCTTCATGCTCGGCTGTTCATTGCCGATCTGCACGCCGACACGCTGTTATGGAACCGTGACCTGCTACAGCGTGGGACGCGCGGCCACGTGGACCTGCCCCGTTTGCAGGAAGGCAACGTCGCCCTTCAGGCATTTACTATTGTCACCAAAGCCCCGCGTGGCATGAACAATGAGCGAACAGACGGCAACCGTTTCAATCTTGTCGCCGCCTTGAGCGTCTTGCAACTGTGGCCGCCCAAAACCTGGATGAGTATGACCGAGCGGGCGCTGTACCAGTGCCGGCGGCTAGAAGACGCTGCGGCGCGTTCTGGCGGCCAGTTGGTCGTAATTCGCAGCCGGGATGACCTGCGTGATTTCCTAGCCCGCCGCGCGTCGAATCCGAAACTGGTTGGGGCTTTTCTGGGGGTTGAAGGGGCCCATGCCCTGGATGGCGATCTGTCCAATCTGGACCGCCTCTATGCCGCTGGCGTACGCATGATGGCCCCGACACACTTTTTCGACAACGAAATTGGCGGCTCTGCCCACGGACTCGTCAAAGGCGGTCTGACGGAGATGGGGCGGGAGCTGATTCGGCGCATGGAGCAAAAGGGCATGATTGTGGACTTGGCCCATGCATCGCCAGCCGTCATAGATGACGTACTGGCAATGGCGACGCGCCCGGTGGTTATCTCCCACACCGGCGTCCGTGGAACGTGCGGCGGTTTACGTAACATCACAGATGACCAATTGCGGGGCGTGGCGCGTACGGGCGGCGTCGTTGGGATTGGGTATTTCTTTGCTGCCGTTTGTGGCCAAGACGCCCGCTCCATTGCCCGTGCCATGCGCTATGCGGCCAACGTGGCCGGCGTCGAGCACGTTGCCTTGGGATCAGATTACGATGGAGCCGTCAGCGTACCCTTCGACACGGCGCACTTGGCAGAAATCACCGATGCTTTGCTTGAAAAAGGATTTTCAGAAGCTGAGATTGCACTCATGATGGGGGGAAACATCCAGCGAGTACTGCTGGCGGC